>ENA-ORDP01001149-ORDP01001149.1-marine-sediment-metagenome-genome-assembly--contig:-NODE-1149-length-15044-cov-8.274001_pt1 | contig 15044 bp, 24 predicted proteins | sample MGYA00248627_ERZ508539 | MGnify/ENA primary metagenome ERZ508539 (study PRJEB26208, sample SAMN05571518) | marine sediment metagenome | biome: deep sea; feature: Hydrothermal vent; material...
TGGCGACCACGGCCCAGCTTATGGGATATAACGGCGCGACGTGGGATCGGCTGCGTACCGCTTCTGTTTTTAAGACCGTTTCTGCAAATCTTGCCGGGCCAACTGTGGTCTGGACGCCGGCGGTGCTGAGCTTTCGGTTGATGAAGTACAAGATCGACGTAACCGCCGAGGCAATCTTGGCCCTTGCCGGCGATCTGGTCCTACAGTTTTATGATGCGGGCGCGGCCATGCCGATTGCCGAAACGATCTTCGTCCCCGCCGTCGCCGCCGGCGGCATGGGAAGCTGGTCGAGCGGCTGGGTGGATCTGGATAACGGCATCCTGAGTGCGGCCGCACTCAATGCACTGAACATCAATTTATCGGTTGCCCTGGCGGGTGGATTCGCCCGCGTGACGGTCGCCGGCACGGAGGAATAAACCATGGTTGCACTGACGATCACGACAAATGTCGGCTCACTCCGGATAACGGACGGGCACGGACAACAAAAGATCCTGGGAGGAGGCGCCCGGCATTTTGAAACCCTGAAGGACGGCGAGGAGATCCGGGTAGAGGGGATCCCGACGCCAAAGCCGGTGGTCGATGCCGATACCTTTCGCGACAAGCTGATTGGGGTCATACGGGGTGCGTGGGAGGAAGTACAAGCCGGCGGCGAGGATCTGTCGGACGAAGCAATGATCCTGTGGCACGATGCCATGCACGCAGTGGGTGCCGGGCCCCCGCGATCGAAGCCAGATGTGAAGGCCGGCCCCCCGACGAAGCCAGATGTGAAGTCCTAATGCGGTGGTGGGCCTGGGTGCTTGGCGGACTGGCGGCGGTGGTGGTTATGGATCAAAACAAACGCTTTCTGGTGGAGGGTCTGGCGCGGGCCCGGACGATGATCGAGGGATTCGAGGGGTTCTCCGCAAAGCCATATAAGGACCAGGCGGGTCATTGGACGATTGGCTATGGGCACCTGCTCCGTGCCGGTGAACCGGTAACGGCCAGCATCACGAAGGACCGGGCACAGCAGTTGTTAGAGCAGGACATGTCCACAGCGACCGCGGTGGTCGATAGCGCCGTGACTGTTCCGCTGACGGCGGGCCAGCGGGCGGCCCTGATCAGTTTCGCGTTCAACGTCGGCTCCGAAAACTTTCAGGCATCGACCTTGTTGCGCCTGCTGAATGCGGGCGATTATGTGGCGGCTGCTGACCAGTTCCCCCGGTGGGATAAGTACACGGACCCGGTCACGGGGCGGCTGGTAGTGGACGCCGGCCTACTCCGTAGACGCCAGGACGAACGAAAGGTCTTCGTGGCATGAACTGGGCCGACATCGGCGGGGAAATCGCCAAGTTTGCACCGGCGGTTGCCGAGGGCCTCATGGGCAATATCCCGGGGGCCATCGTCAGTGTGGCCCGGGCGCTGGATTCATCCGCATCGCCCGATGCGGTGCACGCCGCCCTGGCCGCCGATCCCCAGGCGGAAATCAAGTTGCGCGCACTGGACGTGCAGCTTGCACAGATCAAGGCCACCACGCGGGCCCAGGAGCTGGCGGCGGATACGGCGCGCGTGCAGGCAACGGCCGGAGTGGCCGAAGCCGAGCAGGTGCACGGCGATACCTACGTCAAGCACACACGGCCGCTGCTCGCGCGCCTGGCGTTCTATGCTGGCACGGCCTATGCGCTGCTCGCCTGGGGAGCCACCACGGCCGCGCCGCTGCTTGGGTTTGCTTTAGTCCCGGGTCCGTCGGTGCAGGTGCTCACGATGCTGTATACGCCGCTTTTGGCCTATATGGGCCTACGGACGTGGGACGGCTTCAGCGCCCGCGGGAAAACCAAGTGAAAATCGACGCGGTCCTGATCGCCCTGGAGCTACTCTTGCAGGCAGTGACCTTGCTGGCCGTGTTCGTGGTTGCGTGGATTAATCTCACGCGCCGGCTGACGCGGGTCGAAGTCCTGCTGGAGACACTGCAACGTCCGCGGAAGCGTATCCACATGGTGGAGCGCCCGCCCATGGAGTGCGAAGGAAAGCACTGAGATACCAGAAGTCCCATGGACCCCATCCGCACTGAGCAGCAAAAAGAACTGATCCAGTCGTGCGAGCGATGCGGGTTGGTGGATCACCATTGCCGCGAGGGCCTATGCCCGGACTGTCAGCGACAGGTGATCGAGCAGACCCCACTACGTCCCCCCCAGCCGGCGGGCACATAGGTGTACCTGCTCCTACGTGGACAACGGGTGGGCGATCGCGGAGAAGCCTATGGGTGGACCGGCAGTGGGTGGTCATCGTCGCCGGTGCATGTCCTGCGCATGGCGACACCGGCGGCCTGGCGGACGTACTGTGTCACGCACGGCGTCGCCGGCGACATCGTCCGCGCGGAAATGGTCATCCATGACCACATCGGGTGGACTTCCGGAGATTCTCCCGCCCAGTGATCTATCCCCTTTGCGCCGGCCGTATACCCACAATGGGATATGGTTTGGGGTCTTCTCCCGGTCGATAATGGTTGGCATCGACAAAGAAGGAGAACGACCATGTTGCTCTATCAGATCTACTACCGGGACGGGACCATGGACTCGCCGCAGCCGTTGCCGCCGCGCCCGATCATGGACATGGAGCGCGCAGAGTGCGTGAACGGCGAGCAAGAATGTTGGATCGCGGAGGGCGGCGAGTGGCGCGAGCCTAGTCCGCCCCCCGCTCCCTCCTACGGCACGATCCGGGCGCGCGCGTTCGGCGGTCGGCTGGAGCAGATCCGGGTGATGGTCGACCCGACCGGCACGGTGCGCGTGTACGACGACGTAGCGGGGCACTACACGACCTGCCACAGCCTATCCACGCGCGATCTCTCTCGCGCCCGCAAGGCTGCGTTCTCCAACTGATCCGACACCACGCGCCAGGGACGGCGCTTCAGGAGACGACAATGGCAAATAGAGAAAACAACCTAGAACGCACAAGCATCTTGGACGAGCTTTATTCTCATCTCGACAGAGTCGAGTACCTGCTGAAGCGGCTTTCGCCCGGGGATCTCGCAGCCGTCGTTGTTCTGACGCGGATGCATGTAATGATGATCGATGTATTGAACGCATGAAAAGAAAATTGAATCCTCGCATCTGTCGGGGATGCGGACAGGTGTTTTCCCCGGCAAGCGCGCTCCAGCGGTATGGGAATCCGATGTGTAAACGCTACGGCAGTCGATATCAGAGCCGAGCCGTTCCCGGCGCACAAATCAATCATTCTCAAAATGTCAGAGTGTGGGAGTGCAAGATTGTGGTCCCTGCGGACGAAGAATTGCCGGACGGCTTCGACCTACCGCCGCGCCGTGCCGCCATAGATATGATCGAAAAGCATGGCGTAACGGTGCTGGCCTGCTTTTCCGGATGGGGCGGCGTCCTGACTGAGGCAGAAAAAAAGGCTTACGGAGAAAGCAAGTGATTCGCTATACCGTCGAAGAAATCCTGGAATCCGTGGAGTGCGCCCGTATCAAGGTCTATCTGCTCCAGCGCACGCCGGGGGGCGGGGCCGCGGCCCGGGCGATTGCGGCTCTGGCGGACTCGGTCGAAGCACTGGCGCGGATCCATGAAGGTGACCGCCGGCGCCAAGGGCCCGATCGCCGGGCACCGGACCGGAGGACCGCTTCTCTGTGCGGGCAGGGCCGGCGCAGAACTGACAAGGAGTAGTGGCTATGCAAGTGCAAGAAGTATTGAAATTCGGAAAGCGATACGACATGGACAACCTGGTGTTTCGCGGGTGGAAGTATAAGGGACGACTGGTGCCGTCGACGGACTTGGCGGGATTTGTTCCCCGCGTCTTCTTTGATTTGGATGGACGATACCGGGGGCCTACGGAAGACGGTTGCGAACCGGTCTTTGCGTTCGATCCGAAACAGCAGCCGGGAGACTGATATGGGAATTGAGGTGGAAGTGTTGAACGTCGGCCAGCGATACAACCTGGAGGATCTGCGGTTGGTCGGCTGGGAAGACAGCTATGGTGAGCGCGTCGGGATACGGCCCGGGAGAGTCGAGGTGGGCGATCGAATCGGAATGTTTCCTTCCGATTATTTCGATGAAGAAGATTACTATCTCGGACCGGACGCCGAGGACCACGGCATCGAGCCGGTCTTTGAGTACGATACCGAATTGCAACCCCATTTCTGAGGGACTAATCATGGTAGAGAGCGGTGATGTGTTGTTGCTGGACGGAACCCGCGGGATGTATATCCCACAGGACTTTGTCCCCCAGGCAGCGGCCTGGACCGGCATCGATCCCGAGGACCTGGAAATCCTGGAGGACGGCCCGGAAGGAGAGTGGTACTGGGAGAGTTGGGAAAATGTCATGCGGGATGCAGTGCGGGAGAAGGACGGCCGTACCTGGCATCTGGAAGAGGATGAGCAGGGGCTGTTTGAGGTCGAAGACCGCGAATGATAACGGCGCTGTTTGTTGCCCCTGATAGCATCTACAAGACGATGGATGGGGTGGATGCCTGGGATGCTGCTCGGGATGCGCTGCTCTGGTCGGGCGGGGGCCCGGTAATTGCCCATCCGCCCTGCCGGAGCTGGTCGGCGCTCCGGGGATTGGCCCATCCGTTGCCCGGCGAACACGAGTTGGCGCCCTGGGCCGTGACGGTGGTTCGCGGGTGGGGTGGTGTCCTGGAGCATCCGGCCTGGTCCACCTTGTGGCCGGCGATGCATCTGCCGCCGCCGGGCGAGCAGGACCGATACGGACACTCGGTGGTGCTGGACCAGTACTGGTTCGGCCATCGCGCCCGCAAGCGCACCTGGTGCTATGTCTGTGGGGTTCCGCCGGCTGACGTTCCCGTGATGCCGTTCGCCCTGGGGACTCCGTCGCATCAAGTGGCCTGGAGCCGGAGTCTTACGTACCGGGTGAATTCGGCCGCATATCGGCGCCCGGGTCTGGAGCCGCGGGAACGTTCTGCGACGCCGGCCCGGTTCGCGAAGTGGCTGGTTTCTGTAGCGCGCGCGGTTCCCTTCTGAGGAGAAACCATGGATCTGAACACGTTTTCCCGCTTGATCGCCCGCACGAAGCTGGGCACCGATGCCTGCCGCATGGCCAGAGATATGCTGGTCTACGGGCTGGGGCCCAAAGAATCGGCCGCCAGGGCCCACAGGAAGCCCGGAGAGGCGACCAAGGCCGCCAGGCATATCGCACGATGCCTGATGGACGAAGGGGGCTATCCGGCGACCTGGGAGGTTGTGACGGTGGTTCTGCCGCCAGAGCTGGCGGACCAGGTGTTCGACCTGGCCTGGTCGAAGGCATTAGATGTGGGATTGCCCTACGGACCCCCCCGGAAGGTCCCATCGGAGTGCAGTGCAGACGACTACGAGCCGATCGAGCCGTAGCCCGGTGATGACAACCCCTTCCTGCTCTGCCGAGCGGCCCGTACTGCGGCTGATAGCGGCTCCTATGCCCCAACCGGCGCCCTTGGAAAGATTACGAAAAAGCCTGCCGCCCGCAAGTGGAAACAACGAGTTAACGGATGAGCGTCGGCAGGAAGCGCGGCGCCATCGGCACAAGCTGAAGCGGGAGGTCCGGCGGATAGTACGGACGACGACAGCTTGGGGCGGACGGCCTAAGTTCCGGGTGGCCTGGTGTGGTCATCGGATCCAGCGCGACGACTGGGGGGACGAACGGGTGTCCGTGATGTGCGAGGACGGCCGGGCGTGGTATCGGGGGCTGTATCGATGCGGCGATGTTTGGTTGTGTCCCGACTGTGCCTCCAAGATTGCCGCCGGCCGGAAGCTGGAGTTGGGACGGGCGGTGACGGAAGCATCGCACCAAGGGTTGTCCGGTGCGTTGATAACCTACACTTTTCCGCATACCCGCATGGATGGTTTGGACGCAATGCTTAAGCAGTTCGCGCGGGCCCGCGCGAAGCTGCGGAGCTGTCGTGCCTGGAAACGGTTCGTGGCCCGGTGGCGGATAGCCGGCGAGGTAAAGGGGCTAGAGGTCACGCACGGGGAGAATGGGTGGCATCCGCATGCCCATACCCTGACGTTTTTTGAGGGGAAAATTCCGGAATCACAACGAGTTGTCTTCGAGGATGAGTTGTTTGAGATGTGGCGCCATCAATGCCTACGGGCGGATCTGCCGGCCCCATCGCGAGAGCACGGAATCCATGTCCGGTGGTTCGACGATGCTGCGAATCTGGCGGCGGACTATGTGGCTAAATGGTCATCTATTCAGGAGCTTACGGGGGCAGCGTCCAAGGAAGGGCGGAAGATGGGCCGCAATCCCTGGAGGTTGCTTGAGGATGCAGCCGCCGGCGATCAGCGGGCCGCAAAACTGTGGCTCGAATATGCAACGGTCTTCCACGGTCGCCAGCAATTAAGGTGGTCCAAGGGACTGCGTAACCGGTTGAAGGAAAAGGTTTTGTTGGATGATGAGTTCCTGGAAGAAGGACACGACAGAGAACAGGAGTTGTTGAAATTGTCGCGCGAGCAGTGGCTGGTGCTCTGTCGCAGTGGGGCCCAGGATTGGGTGCTGGAAGTTGCGGAGTTGGAGGGTCGCGAAGCCGTCCACGGCGCGGTAAATTCGATTCTCCACAATGTCCCGCTGCCGGGCGGGAAGTTGACGGCGCAGCTAGAGTAGGTGCAGGATTGCGGTAACTTTTGGTGGGTCTAACCAGAAAGGACCACGAAATGACCGCGAGCGCCGCTGAACAAGAAAAATTGGAAGAGGTCTTCCTGCCGGAAGAGGACCGCATGGCCGCGGTCATTCAGGAGTTGTCCGACAAGATCGACGGGGGCCAGGGTGTGGTCCGTGCGGTGCTCTACCGCATCACGCCACAGGGCGACCGGTCGTATCTTACGACGATGCCCGCCGAAGCATTCAACCTCGATTATCTGCGCGATACCTACGGCGGTGGAGATTATGCGGTTTCCATCGCGGTACGGGGCCGGCGCGGCGTCCCGCCAAAAAATATGCGGATCACGATTGAGCAGCCGCCCGGGTGGCGCCCGCCGATGGTGGAGATGCCGGCGCAACCGGTGGTGGATACGCCGCCGGCACCGGGGATGGAGGGAATGGCCCTACTCATCGAGCAGAGCCAGAAGGATCGCGAGCGGACCGACCGGCTGATCGAGGTCATGGTGGCCGGCATGCGACCGCCCGATCCGGCGGGGCAGATGCAGGCAATGGTCGCAGCGTTCCAGGCGTTTCAGGCGATGATTCCCCGGGCGCCTGTGGTCCCCGTGTCCGCGCCGGCGGATGGATTGGCCCAGGCAGCCAAGCTGCTCGAACTGATCCGTGCGAACACGCCGGCGACGCCGGGCGAGGCAACGGGGTCTGATGTCCTGCTGGCCGCCGTGAACGGATTGGGCCCCGTGATGCGGGATGCTCTGGCGCAGCAGCGGGGAGACCCGGCGGGAATTCCGACTCCACCTATTGCGGAGAGTGAACAGCCGGTGGTATCGACTACGGATCCCAAGGACGAGGCGGGTGAGGACGATATGTCGAACATGGCGGACCAACTGTTCATCGCCCAGATGGTGGCCTCGGCGAAGTCCGGCGGCGATCAGCGCCAGTGGGTGGAACCTATTCTGGCGGTCATCTCGCCCGATGTAGCGCGGGAATTTCTGGCCGGTCCCGATGCAATCCGGGAGCTTTCGGAAATCAACCCCCAAGTGCGTGAGCACGTCCCGTGGTTCGAGAAGATGGGGGCGGTGTTGCTGGAGCACATCGACCAGAAGGAACCGACACAGGTATGAGTGCGGTACGGCCAAGCATGGTCGGCAGGGTCCCGGCGGGCGCAGCGGGAACGCGCGCAACGCTAAAGATTATGGCGGCCCTGGTACGGCAATATCGGATTTCGCAGCACGTGCGGGATCTGGCGTTACGCATCGTCGCGCGCCTGCCCGAAAAACGATATCTGGATGAGCTGGAGGCGATGCGGCAGTGGGTACAGTCCCATGTGCGATATACGCGTGACGTGCATGGGGTGGAAACTATTCATACCCCGGATGCGGTAATTGAACTGCGGCAGGGTGATTGTGATGACCAGGCGACGTTGCTGGCGACGCTGCTGGAATCGGTGGGCATGAGAACCCGGTTCGTGGCGGTCGGGCCGACCTCATCCAATTTCGCGCACGTATTCGCCGAAGCGTATATCCAGGGGTACGGTTGGGTGCCGGCGGAAACAACGGAGCCGGTACCGCTGGGCTGGCGGCCGCAAATGGCGGCGGAAATGATCGAGGAGGTGCGCTGATGGATCGGCGCGAACGCTTGGGCGAGCTGGCGGATCTCGGAATCAGCACGAAGCAGGCAACGGGAGCTGCTGCAAGTGCGGCTATGCTGATTCCCGGCGTCGGCCTACCGGTAGCGGCGGCGATTGAATTGGCGCCACTGGCCATCGAAGAGGTTACGCATCCGCGCAAGCTGTATGAAGGACTGAAGCACGATATTTTTTCGTTGTTCGGTCACAAGTCCACGGATGCCCCTTGTTCCTGGAACACCATCGTTTTTAATCGCGGGATGGTTTCATTGTTCGGTCAGATTCTAAAAATGTTCATGGCCGATGTGGAGGCTTCCCGGGATCCGAAAGCGGTCGCACTGTGGAATCAGGGGAAAATGGCGATGACCCGGTATCCCATCGCCAATGACAGCAACCACCTGTTTGGGTATCCCATGTTGCCGTGTGCCAATGCAGCGATTCATCCCGGCTGGCGTTGTGGGCCGGAAACAGTGAAGGCGAGCACACAGTTCCGGGATTCGGTAAACGGCTTAGTGACGCGGTTGACGGCGCTCCATCGGTTGGGCGCGGGCGCGGAGCAGGCAAAGAGCACTGCGTTTGCGGTGCTGGATGCTTACGGACACGGTTTTAGGGTTGCACTTGGGCCCGGAGGTCGGAACTGTGGTCATTCATCGGAGCTTCCGCAGATTCGGGCAGCGTTTTCCGTGGCGGGTATTGGGTTGCAGCGGGCGGCCGGACTGCTGAACCAAGCCCGGCTGTCCGCGGGCCGGACGCCGCCGGCTAAAGTGGCCGTCAAGGCGGTGGCTACGGCTGCGACGGACCAGGCGAAAAAGGCAGCCGCGGCCAAGGTGGCCGCAGCGGCAATTGCCAAGCTGCGCACCGAAGCTGCGGCGGCGATCGCCAAGGCCAAACGCCTGGAGGGTGCGGCGGCCCAGGCCAATGCCAGTGCACAGGCCAAGGCAGCGTATGCGCAGGCATATCAGCAGGCACGGGCGCTGATTGGGCAGACGCAGCAAGCGCAGACGGCGTATGTACCCGTTCCCGCTGCGCCCGCCGTAAAGGGCAACGTGGGAATGAAGACGGTGGGTTGGCTCGCGATTGGCGCGGGCGCCCTGGAAATTCTCAAGAGGCTGGCATAATGACATCACAATTCGCAATTCCGGTGCCGCCCGGTGTGAGCTTGACGCCGTCGCAACGCCAGTTTCTCGGGTGGTTGCGAGAGTTCAACCCGACCGCCCTTTCCGATGCAATTGCATCGGCCAATCGATCGACGGCGCGCAGTTCCCGCTCCATGCTGGCTGGCCTGGGTTCCTGGTGGGGATCCCTGACGGGGGCCCTATCCTCCATCGGCTCCAGTGTGGCGAGTGCAGCGAAGACGGTGGTGCCGGGGCTGCTGCAATATGAGGGCCAACGAAAAATCATGGATCTACAGATCGCCCGCGCGAATCGCGGACTTGCGCCGCTGAACACTTCGCAGCTTACCTTGCCGGCGTTCCAGGTGCAGGTTGCGCCGTCGCCGCAGGTAACGGCGAATTTGCGGGCTGCCGTCGAGGCGGGTACGCACAAGACGTGGCTCTATGTGGCCGGCGCCATTGTGCTGGTCGGCGGACTGTGGCTGGTGATGAGACGCCGTTAATGGTGGCCCTGACTACAGAGCTGACGCGGGATTGGCACGTTGCTGTGCAGAAGCTGGATGCGGCCGAGGTCCACGCGTCGAAGGCGTGGACCTGGTTGACGAAGCAAGCGCCACTGGGCTTGATTGGGGCGGTTCCTGAATTGCAAACGCAGTACAACGGATTGCATGCCCGCGGACGCATGATCGAGGGAACGGTACGGACGGTGCGCGGCGGAATCAACCAGGCAATGGCCGCCGTCAAGGGCGCCTATCATTCTGTGGTGAATTTCGCGACCGGGTTGTTTGGTCTGGAGGAACTGGGCCTGGTGGGTCTGATTTCAGCAGCGGCCATTCTGGGAGCCGTTGCGGCGATGACCTACTGGGTAACCGAGGTCATCGCCTTTCGGCAGAAGGTGGCCGCGATCCAGCAGTTGGTACATGAGGGCATGACGCCAGCGGCTGCGGCCGCACAGTTCGCGGCGCATCCCGGTCTGCTCGGCCAGGCGGCCACTGCGGCGAAGTCCCTGGCGGTCCTGCTGGGGGTGGGCACGGTGGCACTGTTTGCGTACCACTACTGGCAGCGGCGGGCGCAGTAATGGCGGTCATTCGCATCGATGAGTTGGTGCCGATCGAGCCGTCTCCCGATCTGCGCCAGGAAATGGAGAAGCGCGGGTTGGTGGGTTATTTCCTGGCCCATCCGGTGGGTGGCCAGTGGTTTCCGGTGCTGAAGAGCCGGGATGGGTTGTATGTACGGGCGGGAGAGGTGATCAGCGTGATGGACGGAGCCGCCCGGACGCATCGGCGGGAAGCGCCGCGGCGCGGACGGCTGCGGAGAAACCCGCGGCGCTCGCACATCCCGCAAAGCATCCCGCGGGCGATGGTGGGGGATGGGCCGAAATTACCGATCCGGTTCGGGGATCTGCTCAACAAGCAAACGCGGCATGCGTGGATCGGCAAAAAGATTGAGCAGTTGCGCAAGGAGCGGTATCCGGAAGAACAGTCGATTGCCATTGCCTATTCGGAACTGCGCAAGGCGATGAAGGGCGCGGGCCGGAAAGTCCCGACGGACTTGCACCGCAAGCGCAAGATACCGGCGGGCGTGAAGCGGAATCCGCGGAGCACGAAGCAGGAGCGGTTGCAGCACGCCATCAAGCTGTACTCCGGATTCCGTGAGGAGCGCCCGGACCGGGTCGGAGAGCATGAGCTGCCGGCGGATGATACCGGGGTGGTCATGGGCGACTGTATTGGCATCGTCTATCAAACGACGATAGACGGCAAACGGGAAAAGTTTATGCATCAGTTCACGGCCCGAGCAGCGCCCATGCTGGCGGCGTCGTGGGATGGACAGCATCTGTATTTGTTGGGCGGGCGGTACCGGGTGGGACCGCGCGGAATCGTAGACCAGAGAGGATGACATCATGGAGCAGATCCTGTTAGTGAATCCGCGCGCACGGGCCAGCACCAAAGAGCGCGCGAAGTTGAGCCGTGCGGCCAAGGGACGCCGGCGCAATGCCCTGGGCGAGTTCGTCGGCGGGCGCGTGCGCAAGAATCCCCGCAAGCGCCGGCCGGCCGTGCGCGAGCGGTCCTATCATCACGAGCGGTGGAGTACTCGGGCCCATCCGCGGGGTGCGATGGGCGAGTTCGTCCGCAAGAACCCGCGCGGGAGCAGTCGCCGGGGATCGCGCAAGCTGGTACACGTGCGCGCGTATACGAGGCACAACCCGCGTGGATTCATCGATGAGGCCATGGGCACGCTGACCGATTCCGCCTGGGGCGTGGGCGGGGCGCTGGCGACAGAGCTGGCGGTGGGCTACCTGCCGTTGCCGGGCATGCTAAAAACTGGAGTTCCCGGGGCCATCACGAAGGTCTTCATCGCCCTGGGCATTGGGGCCCTGGCGGGTATGGCGGGCTTGCAGCGCGAGGGCAAGTACCTGGCGCTCGGCGGCATCACGGTACCGGCGTATGCAGAGCTGAAAGACGCCATCGCGACGCATGCCCCCAACATCAAGTTGGGCGGTGATATGGCCTACTTCAATCCCGGGTATCCGGCCGGCGTGGGCGAGCTGGGTATGTTCACGAGTGCGGCCGCTCCCGCCGTCGTACCGCTCCATCCGAGCACGGTGCAAGGGCGCCGGTAAGGAGTAACGGGCCAGCCTTACCGGGTGACCTGAAACCTACCAACAGGAGAGAGGAACATGGGCAACGAACTGAGCACGGGGCGCATTCCGCCCGCATTGCACGAAGTGATCTCGAAGTACGGGGTCAACTGGCAGGATGAAAAAGACGTGGTTTTTGCGCCGATGTGGGATCGCCAGGTCTATCCCGCCATCGGCGCAAACAACATGCGGTTTTTCCAGCGGGTCCAGGCGCCCGGCGTGACCTTGTCGGATACCAGCATGACGCTGGCCGGCCAGATCCCGCAGCCGCAGGTATTCCTTGCGACGGGCCTGTACTGCGATTTCCGGAGCGGACTCCCGCTGGTCAAGGGAGGGCAGCTTTCGGCTGCGGTGTTGGCCAATGCGGCCGACGATATGGCCGCGGTGCTCTACAGCGGGAATCTGGCGTTCTCCATCGGTACCAAGGACTATGCCTATGGAGCGCCCCTGGCGTTTTTCCCCCCGCCCTATCACCTGGAGCTGCAAGCGGCCCTGTCCGATCATTCGCAGTTGGCAGCCGTGGTGGACACGCCGGCCCTGACCGTTGCGGCCAGTGCCAAACTCTGCGGCGATACGTTCGCCATGACGCCGACCGAAATCCCCGCGGGCCAGAATTTCGGCGTAACCATGGAATGGCCGGAGGGTCCGGTGGCGCCCCCCAGTGGGATCGCCGGCGTAATGGGCGTGGGTCTGCTCGGGTACATGTATCGTCCCGTCCAGTAACCGGTTTGGCGGATTGCGGCAGCACTGCAAGCGGGGGTGCTGCCGCCAGGAGAATGGATCATGGCACCATTACCGACGGCCCATGGGCTTGCGCCCGTGCAGGTGGGCCAGCAAATCGAGGACTTTTTCATCAACATGCCCGATCCGATTTTGGTCGGAGCGGGGGCAACGGTCCAGAAAGCATTGATCCTGGATCAGGACGCCGATTTCAGTGTTCAGAAGTTGACGGGGTGGGTGACGGACCAGGGCGTACCGCCCGTGTGGCAGGCACAGCCGCTGTTGCTGGTGCAGTTTCGCTCCGGCGGGAGTGGGCGGGATGTCTTTTCACAGGCCGTTCCCTTTAGTGCGCTGTTTGGGACCGGGCAGCTTCCCTTCATCTTGCCGACGCCGCGGATTATTCGGCGTGGCAGCACCGTTACGTGGGAGATCACCAACATCGGAGCAACGGCCTATACGGCCTACTTGCTGACGATCGGCAAGAAGACGTTCGAGCTGTAAGTGATGACGGAACGCGAGCGGGAAGAACGCGCGTTACTTGGCGAGCTGCCGGCGGACCTGGAGGGTCCGAAGGAGCGCGACGAGTGGGCCGCGTGGAAACTCAAGGCCGGGGTCCTGACGGGCGATCAGGTACCCGGCGTCGATGTGATTGCGGCTCACCAGGCGCTGGGCCAGCCGCTGGGATCCGAGGTCGTAACGCCGGATTCCATCCCCGTCTATCAGCTTCTACCGCGTAAGGCGGTCCGGTGGTCGGCGATGTCCGACCGGGGCGGTGCGGCACAACGGCAACTGGTCCTGGGCACGCCGTGGGACTATCTCTGGACGAACCCGACCTCCGATGTGGCGATTGCAACGCGGATTCATGCACGCATTCTCCCGCTGACGGATACGCTGTCGGCATCCGATGTGCGCTTGACGGCACTGGTGAATCACAAGCCGGCGTTTGGCGTACAGCGTATTCCGATGGGCCAGGCGATGGACCTGCCGATCCAGCTTGAAATCCCGCCCTATGGCAGTTTGCGCGTGCGGATCGAAACGCCGACTGCTCCGGTGGCATTGCCGGGTGCGCCCGTGTGGAGTGCACGAGACCAGTTCGGGTTCGCCTATTGGCGGAATACTGCCTGGATGGTGGGCGGCCTGACGGCAGCCGCTCCAACTGGCGTGCGCGAGGTGTGGACGAGTGCGGATTCGGGCCATACGTGGACACAGCTTCCGAATTTCCCGTGGCCGCCGGGCCATACGAACCAGGTTAACCTTCTGTCGATCGCGCCGTTAGATGATGCTTTGTATGCGCTGGTCCAGCCCGATCAACCGGGCGTGCTGCTGTGGAATAATTCAGAAGTCTGGAAGACGACGGACGGGCGCACGTGGACGCAGTTGGTTGCGGATACAAATGTGTTTTCTACGGGATTCTGCTTTGGACCGCTGAACACGCAGTCGCTGATTGATCATAACGGCAAGCTGTATTGTTGCCAGGTGGACTCGACCGGACAGAACATCTTCACCTACGAATCCGCGGACGGGAGCATCTGGACGGAGCGGAAGTGGTCACTGTTGCCAGTGGTGACGATAGCGAATTCACCAGTGATGACGGCGAGCTTTGGGGGTGCGCTGGTGTTTGCTCCACTGGCGGTAGCCGCTGCTCCGATGCCGTGGTTTCGCAGTGTGAATGGAGGCGGATCGTGGACGCCGGTTTCCAATAATTGCCCGGCCCGGCAGAATGCTCTCTTGTCTGTTCGCGGGAATCGGCTCTGGATGTTTGGCGGGTATGATCCGAACGCCGCGCTCCAATCGAATGAAGCCTACTGGACCGACGACCTGGCGAACTGGCACGGCCCGGTGGTTTTTCCCTGGCAAGCAGTGGACAATTTCGGGATCCTTGGCGAACCCGAGCTGATGGAGTGGGGCGGGAAGGATGTTGCTGGTACCCTGTTCGCGGAAATCACGGTCGGCCAATCCCTCCCGGTGGGCGGTACGGTTTCCATGCGGGCCCATGCTGAAATCGATGGGATCTATCTACCGATGAGGAAATGGGGATGATTACCGATTCCAAAGAACAGCCGAGCATCCTCCAGGGTCTCGTCAATGCGCAGCAGCCTGTGGGTATGGAGGAAGTCTATGCGGCCGTGAGCTTGGATCTTGCCCGGCGCTTGCGCATGATCGTGGGCGGAATCGAGAACGGAACCCTGCCGGCCGATGCCCTGGCCGCCGTAGCCGGCTTGCCGGTAACGGCCTTCCTGCAAGCGTTCAACGGTGCGACATGGGATCAGGTGCGTGCTGCGACGCCGGCGGATGCGCTGGCAACGCTTGAGGGCCTGGCGACCACGGCCCAGCTTATGGGATATAACGGCGCGACGTGGGATCGGCTGCG
>ENA-ORDP01001150-ORDP01001150.1-marine-sediment-metagenome-genome-assembly--contig:-NODE-1150-length-15036-cov-6.887524_pt1 | contig 15036 bp, 17 predicted proteins | sample MGYA00248627_ERZ508539 | MGnify/ENA primary metagenome ERZ508539 (study PRJEB26208, sample SAMN05571518) | marine sediment metagenome | biome: deep sea; feature: Hydrothermal vent; material...
TGGGGCTGAGGCGGAATGGGAAGAGGCTCGGGGAATCAAGGACCGCTCTCAGAGCTTTGGGCCCGTTGGGCTGAGCGTTGAGATAAGCCTCTGCCAACCAGGCGATAAGCTCTACATGAGCTATGGCGAGTGAAAGTCCGGAGGTATAGATGCCTTTTTCCGATGTTTCCTTCAGGACCCCCCAATCGAAGAAGCTTCGTAGTACCCGGCGTGCTGCCCTGGATACCGTGTCGCGTTCACCATAGTGCTCCCGCACGCGGCGCTGTACCTGGCTGGCTGCGGCCGTTCCCTGGAGCCTGAGCAGTCGCCCCACATGAGCAGCTACAGCCTCCCAGAACGGATAAACCGCCATGGCCATGCCCCAGTGGACCGCGATATGGTCCTCTCGCGGCAGGCCTGAGAGAAGCTTGAGGCCCTCGCGCTGAAGGGGATGAAGGTTGCTCGAGGGACGGACCCAGATCTTCATCAGGATGGTGATCGCCTTCTCCCGGTTGCCGCGTTTGGCATTCCCACCGACAGACAGCTTGTCTTCGAGCAGCTCTTGGAGGACGCTGTAAATGGACGCCTCGTCGTTTCCGGCAAGCACCAGGTTGGCCGTTCTCTCCAGCCATTCAAGACGGATGCGCTGGCTGAAGCCGATCTGGGTCAGGCGACTGTTCATCGGTCCTTCCTCTCGATTTGGATAAGAGGGACGAGCAGTTCCTCGACACTAATGCCTCCATGACAGACGAGGTGCTCCCCCGCTCGCACGAAGGCAGCCCGGTTCGGAGCGATGAGGGCAAGGTAGTCCTCTGGGAGGCCGACCGGTGGCCACTCCAAGGACTCTGGGAATCGCTCCTTGATCCCGGCCCTGAGCCTGGGATCGGAGTAGACACGCACGCGCTCACCGCGTACTTCCGCGATAGCCCCCTCACGAGGCTGCCCTATCCCCTTCGCCTCGATGTTGCCGTGGTCCGAGGCAAGGTAGACCTGGAAACCGCTGTCATGGAGAAGGCCAAGAAGGTCCAGCATGAACCCCTGCCTGGCCCATTGCCGAACCTGGCCCAGCATGCCCGCCGCACCCAACTCCATACCGTGCATGATCCGGTCGACCTTGTCGATGACCAATCCGACGACACGTAGCCTGGGCCGGATCAGTAGCTCGGAAACCTGGTCCAGGTCCCCGTCACCCAGACCCTTGGTGTAAGCCACCTCATTTGCGTTAAGCCCCTGATTTACCCAGAACTGAGTCCAAAGGCCCGGCTCCTTGTCTGTGGTGTGGATACTCGTCGGGAAATAGATCGGCGGCTTGCCGGCAAAGGCAGCCTGCCGGGAAACCGAGGTGATGGTGGGAATCCAGGCAAAAACGGCATTCTCACGGAACCGCAGCTTCGAATCCTGCTCCCCAAGTACCTCGCGCAAGATGATCCATTGCTCCAGGGAAAGACCGTCCACCAGAAGGAAAGCGACTTTCGTGCGCCGGTCGTCTCCGAGGCTTCGGGCGAGGTACCGCGGGATGTGATGCAGCATCACCGGCGGCGCGGGAGGAAGGGTTACCAAACCTGAGTAGCGCTTCACCACCCAGTCTGTGATCGCGGAATCAATCCGGGGTCTCAACGCCTCCAGACGTTCCTGGTCTTCTGCCGGGAGACTGGTGTCTGACTCCAACTCCAGGGTGACGAGCTCCGCCCACCGGTAGGCGAAATGGAGCCACTCCCCATGACGTGCTTCCGCCGTGGGGAGTGTCTTCTCGATGGAATCCAGCAGCCCCTCCATGCGGCGGCAGCGGTTTTCCACCGGGGAAACTTTAATGCCATAAGCCACCCAGGTCTTGGCGAGCGTCTCAGCATGCTCGTGGGGAACGGGCCGGAGCAAGCCCTCGAGGAAAAGGTTGTCGATGTAAATGCGAACATCGTCGTGACCGAAAGGCAAAAGCGTCGGTCCTGCGAACTCAAACCCGTAGTCAGCCGTGTTCTCGTGGACTGCATCGTCCTCTCGCTGGGTGAGCGAATCCAGGAACACCGGCCAGCGCTCCTGCAGGAACGCGAAGAATGCTTGCGCGTCCGGAATGATGATCTCCAGAGGCCAATCCTCGAACAGAACATTTTGATGAAGCACCTGAATAAAGCGCTCGTCGAGGATGGTCGGGAAACGCCTGCTGCGGTAATGGCGACGCAGCAAAACCCGGAGCAGATCGGATGGCTGCTTGATGAGTTCGGGCGCGATCTCGAACACATGACGAAGGACGAACTCCTTCGTGGCGTTGTCGCCGAGTTGTCCCGGCGCGTGCTTCGCCTGCGCATCGAACAAGGCGTCGAGATCAGCCCGGTCGAGCGCCGCGACCACGGGATAGCTGAGATTCGGGAAGAGATCGCTTAAGGAGAATGAGAGCTTGCGGCCGGCCTGCAACAGGTCGTAGGGCAAGGTATCGAGATCGCTCGACGGCGATCTCAGCACGACGACCAGATCGGTTTCCTCACCACGGTCCCAGCGGGAGCGGAACTTGGATTCGTAGGCATAGCGAAAGGCGACATGATCCTCGAACGGGATCAGCTCAAAGCCCCGTTCCCGGATCCCTTCGAGGACATCTTCTTCAAGGAGCAGGCCGTCCGGATCCGCGACCAGGGCCAGCCGGGCGACCTGGGGTGTGAACTCACTCAGGATCTGGTCACGCCAACTTTTCAAGGTCACTCCTCATCAATTCAATGATTTCCTTAACTTTGTCCTTGAAGACACTGGGATCAATATCGCCAGCCGTGAGACTTATCACCGACGCTCTAACATCTCCTGAACCGATAAGCTCGATTTTGGCTATTACACCAAATAGGTTTTCCGCCATCTCATCAGGTATGCCGCCTCCCCTTCCAGCATAAGCATGCATCTTTTTTAGACAGGACAGAAAGTCAGCGTACGTGGCAACTTTAGCATCATAGAGTCTCTCCTTGCGGTATCTTCTGGAAGTCAGGAGATAATTCGCAAAATGGCCAATAACCACCCCTATGCCAATAGTACCAAATAGCTGAACAATACTCTGGGCTGTCACTTCGTACCTCCCTCCACGCGGACGAGAAGCAGAGGCACCATTTCCGGTAAGATCTGGGCCCTGCGCTCGAGTTGTCCCCTGAAGCGCTGTTCCTCCTGTTCCAAGAGCTTCAGACGATGGTTACGGACCTGGGGCAGTCCGCTGCGCAGGGTGGCCTTGCGCCGTGCAGCGAGGGCATACTCACCCTTCTCATGTTCGCGAGCAAGGCGCTCCCGGTGAGCCTGCACCAGCTCGTCGTAGATCGTCTTGCCCTGTTGTTCCGCCGCCTCCCGGAGTCGCTCAAAGGCTTGATACGAGGCTTCGATGTCCAAATGCCGGAGGATCGTGGGCAGAGTGGTCAGCAGTTGATCCCAGATGTGCCGGGCGGTCGGCGCGAACACCCGACCATCGTCGGCCAGGAACAAGGGCATAATCCGACAGCGGTTCCAGCCTGCCTGGCCTGCAGACAGCTCGGTAGTCGAAATCGAGATTCGCCAGAGCGACCAGAAGCCGGTGATCTCCGGCGCAAGGCCAGGAAGCGTGATGACCGGTACCGGTTGTCCCGGGGCAAAGGGAGGAAGGCGTAGGCCTAAGCCTAAGCCGCACACCTTGGGATCTTCCAGCGTCACGTGGCGACTCAAAGGCTTCTCTTCAGCCTCCTTGCTGGTGAAGACAACGCCGGAAAGTCGCTCACCGTTGGGCCAGGTGAGATCCCAGGCGCCGTTTTTCATCTCCGCCTTGCCGCCGTGAGCCTGCAGGTAGCTTACCGTCATGCGCTCCACCCAATGCGGAAGCGGGTGGGTCAGCAGCCGCTGGACCTCGTGAGGGTCCAGGTCCTCGGTGGAACCGAGCACGGATGCGCTCTGCCGGGACTCCCGGGCCTGCTCCTGGATGCTTTTCAGGACCTCAGCGGCCTTCGTCTCCACCACATCGGGGTTGAGGATGGCCTCCACATACAGATCATCGAAGATCTGGCCCGCCTGGGCAGAATCGAGCACGTCACCAGTCTTGTCGATGCCGAATTCCTCGAAGATGACTGCCAGTTTCTCCTCCAGGACCTCCAGGACACGGTGTTCGATCGAATCATCGATCACGAGGTTGATGGCGCGCACCGTGTGGGTCTGGCCGATGCGGTCCACCCGGCCGATACGCTGCTCCAGACGCATCGGGTTCCAGGGGATGTCGTAATTGATGACCACATGGCAGAACTGGAGGTTGAGCCCCTCACCACCGGCGTCCGTTGAGATCAGGATGCGGGCGTCGCTGGCAAATGCGTCTTGGACCCGCTTGCGCTCCTCCATGTCCAGGGAGCCGTTGAGGCACACCACCTCGAAGCCGCGTTCGGTCAGGAACTCGTACAACATCGTCTGGGTAGGCACGAACTCGGTGAACACCAGCACCTTGAGATCCGGGTCACCTTCCTCGGCCTGGAGGCGGTAGATCCAGTCCAGGAGCGCTTCGGCCTTGGCGTCCGGGCCCTGCTGCTCGCAGCGTGCCGCAGCGTCCAACAGAAGTCTCACTTCCTCACGCTCGCTTTTCATGGCGTTGAGGCGGGTCTTAAGCAGGGCCAATAGCTGTTCCTCCCCGTCCATATCGTACCACTCCTCGTCTGTGATGGATGGGAAAAGGGCAAGCTGTTCTTGTGGCTCGCTGAGCACCCCCAGACGCCGCTCCAGGGTTGTGCGGATGGCGCGGGTGCTGGAGACCACCAGGCGCTGCATCAGGATCATGAGAAATCCGATGTAGCTGCGCTTCTCTCTCATGGCCTGGTGTGGTGTGACCGAGAGCAAGAGCAGGTAGGGCGCGGCCTCGGCCAGCCCCTGGCCGAGCTTGTAGCGTGCCACCTGGTCCGTGCTCCCACCCAGGCGATGGGCCTCGTCCACGATGACCAGGTCCCAGCCGGCGGAGATCAGGTCCTCGAAGCGCTCCCGCGCCGCCGCGTCCTTCGGACGGCTTTGACGGAATCCATTGAGACAACGATCTGCTCGAACATGCGAAATGGATTTGGACCGTCGCGGCGGAGTGCTGCGGACTGAGTGCTGAGCGATGAGTTTTCCAAATACTCGGTCCTCAGTCCTCGTGACTCATCACTGTGGATTGCCGTGATGCGCTTCAAGCTCCGGTAATCATCCGACATGATCGGATGGAACTGCTCATTGAAATGCACGGCCATCTCGGCAATCCATTGCGTTATTAGACCCTTCGGAGCGATGACCAGAGTCCGCCTCACCAGGCCCCGGAGCTTGAGCTCCCGCATGATGAGCCCAGCCTCGATGGTCTTGCCGAGACCCACCTCGTCCGCGAGGAGATAGCGCACGCGGTCGCTGGAAATGGCCCTGGAAAGCGCTCGGATCTGATGCGGCAAGGGGATGACGGACGATTCGATGGGCGCAAGCAGAACTTCCTGGGTCAGCGCATCGGCCACCCGCGCCGCGGCGGCGAGATAGGTCAAGTGCTGAGTGCTGAGGACTGAGTGGGCGAAAGCGATGAAGCATCAACGCGAATGATCGAATCACTCGACGGGAGCCAGATTCGAAATGATGTATTCCCCCACAAGCAGGTCTTTTCGATAATCTTCCCCAAAGCCTCTTGTGGATGGATGAGCACCAAGTCTCCATTGGAGAAGGATTGAGGACTGAGTGATGAAAACTGATACAAGCTCATTACTTCTCGTTTCTCCTCTGTTTGTCCACGGCTGCACGTAATCCGCCAAGGATGCGAGTGACTTCTTCCGCTTGCTCCATCAACCTCTCAAAAGAAGTTTCGTCCAGGTAGCTAAATCGAGCGCAACGTACAACTGGGAACGGACCTCGGCACAGGATGCCTTGGCGGTTGAAAGAAACTGGTGAAACTCACCGCCGCCACCGCGCTCGAAGCCTCCCGCGATATTCGACATGATAGAAACCGCGGCGCGCTGAATCTGGCTACTCAAGCCAAAGTCTTTCGCAAAGGCTCCTTTCCGTGTTACCTCGTATATGGCTCGTGTAAGCTCTCGCGCCTTCCGCCATGCAATCAGGCCCTCGAATCTTTCAACTTTCCCCATACTCAGTCCTCAGCACTCATAACTCAGTCCTGAATCCGCCCGGCAGCCGGACACGACAAGTGGTCTCGCCCCACGAGGTCTGTTCTTCAATGACTTTGCAGACGCTGTTATGAAAAGGGCTGTATCGCCATGCCTCACCGGATTTGATGCTTTCATAAATGGAGCTCAAACCTCAACCGATTTGGCCTGATCGCAGAGTGTGACCAATGCCTATCAATAGATTGAATAAATGCCGGGCGAACCAGTTTGGCCCGTTGCGCCAGCCAGTCTTCCTGCTCGACACGGAGATACAGACCTTCGGCAGGCTGGGGACCAAGCTTTGACTTCGACAAAAGTCTCTTAAGATCTTCCAGAGTGAACCGGCCTTGTGCGATGGTCGGAACTTGAGCGATTTTCAGCTTTTTGAAAAGTTCATCCCGTCGGACCACAGACCAAAATCGGCCAGTCTGTTTGTCGTAGATGTCAAAGCCAAGAAACCAATCCGGTAATCGGTCATAAAAAACCGAATGCTGAGCATAACACCATTCACCAAAAAGAATATACCGATTCGCCAGGCTTTCGAACAGATCATCGGTTCGAGGAGCTAGCCAATCCCCCAGCTTTCTCCATTGCCCGGACCCTGGCAGATGCAGATATGCCCCTCTGTTCTGAACACGGATATTCCCATCATTATTAAACAAAACCCCTATATTGGCGCCGTCTACTTTCTCTTCAACGACAAGATTATGCTGCAGGAATTCATCGCGCTCGAATTCCGACAGCACCTTGTCGCCCCTGATGTCAACACCATCAAGAGTTGCCAGATGTGGCGTGAAGGGGAATTTGAAAAAATCGTCTTTCATGTACCCATTTTCTCCGCGTATTTGGCCGCGGCATATTCAGAGCAGAGGAAACGGACAGTAATACCGACTTCCGCCAAGGGCTCTTTCCATCCCCACCACTTACTATCAGTTGCTTGCAAAATCGGGGGGACATCGAGGTGCGCGTTTGCAACCGCGACAAACTTCCGATCGGACTTGTCGAAATCATTCAGCCCTTCATGGGCAGGGAATTGATCGTATGAATCACCATTTTTCGTAATCGTTACCCGGTCGGCATCGGGAAAGCTCCAGCGGTTATCGTGAACCCATTTCATGAAATGGTCACCCACACCAGGCTGTCCCTTCATGGAAAGCTGTTGTCGGTATTCATGGAAGATTTCATCACCAGCATCGATTACCAGTCCGCGCTTTTTAATGACGTGCTCGATTGCCTCAATGCAGGCCAAGACACAGCCGGTCAGCTCGTGAGGAATCTGGTCTGGGGTAAGGGCACGATTGGCCACCTTTGGAACATTGGTGTCCACAATGCATTTCCCCGGCAAAATCATTCAGATGCCTCCGATTCATCTGAATTCTGTTGCATCCGTTTTTTCATCGCCGCCTTGGCCTGTTCGGTGATATCTCCCATCTCATCACCGAAGAAGTTTTCCGGCCAGTTCCGAATGTTGCCGAAAATGTCAATTTGCAGAGGTTCCAGCACTGCTGGGATCTTTGTAAGATTTGCGAAATAAGCCGCCACCTTATCTTGAGACACCTTATCTTCCGCAATTCGTCTCTGCAAGCGACGAAGGAAATGCTCGGAGTGAGTTTCGATAATCACTTGGATATTCCGATCTGCGCCGTTTTCTCGAGAGTGGATAACATCAATCATGACATCGGCCAGCGCCGACTGAGCGCTCGGATGCAAGTGGATTTCAGGCTGTTCCATAAAGATGATCGAACCGGCAGGTGCGTAGAAACACTGCACGAGAACTGGAAGTACCTGTGATATGCCGAAACCGACATCCGGGAGATCCACCCAGTCCTTTGAACCCTTGGTACGGACCTTGACTTCGTATTCCTGACGCTGCTGAGAAATTGGGTTGACCTTGAACGCCTCAATGAGTCCCATTTCTTTGAGCTTCAGTGCGATAACTTCCTCGAATGATTTAGCACGTCGCTTCCGTCCAAGGCTGATCTTCCGGTTTCGTGCGGCCAAAATGGCAGCGACCGTATTTTCTCCTGCGTAACCGACGCTTTCCGGTTCGATGCCCGTCCATGAGTACAGACGTTCTGTTTTGGTGCGAAGTGGTCCAAGATAAAATAGTGACTGGAACAGCCTTTCATTCCCCAGATTAAGTGTTTGAACGAAATCCGCATTTTGATGATAGGCAACCACCTCGTCAGGAAAGCCATAAAAGCGGACGGGGGCACCGGGAGACCAGGCACGACCCTGCTTTCGTCTTAACGAGTAATCCGTTGCATCAACTTTGTACTGGGACTTGGTATCGGGTTTTCGTTCCATTCCAATGGAAAGCTTGGTTTCGCCGTCCATCATCAGTGCATACTTAAGATGATCAAGTACCAGCGATCGCTGATCTTCATCTTTCAATCCGACTTCTGCCTCAAAAGCCAAGCTATTTCCGGAAAATGATTGTCCCGAAACGGGATCTCTAAACTTTAAAGTCTCTGGCAACGACCACCGATATTCAAATGCGATCTTGTTTGCCGGATCATGGTGGAATACCATTTCCAGATAGGAGCCAAGTTGAACTGCTGAGTTTTTTCCACCTGGATAGAACACGGCCTTTCGGTCAGATGATTCAACCGTCTGTTTCAGCATCATCAGGAACTGGCCGATACTGGACTTTCCGGAGCTGTTGACACCGAAGAACAAGGAAATGGGAGCCATGCGAACGGTGCCGGTGTCTTTCCAGCCCTTGAAGTTTTGTATTCGTAATCGTTTGATCATTTTATTCCCCTTCCATCCTTGTCACCGCCTGATCATACCACATCAACAACTTCGGGTCCTCCTAGAGGATGTTCTCGGGGATCTTGCGCGCCACGGCGATGATGGTGGCGTAGGCGCGCTCCTACCATGCCTTCTTGAAGCCGGCGCGGACGGCCTCGAGGCGGAAGACCTTCAGGCGCTTCTGCTTGGATTCGCGGTACTCCTCGAATTCGCGCAGCAGGGCTCGCTCGCGGAGCTTCTCCAGGTCACCGGCCTTGTTCGGGTCCGGGACGTACCGAAGATTCAAGATTATCAGATTGAATTTCAAGGGCTCTGGAATCCGGAACTTTGAATCCTTTCTCGCATGCGTTCGGCGAGCTCACGGAGGCGCGTCTCGTCCCCCATCGGCCATTTCTCGACCGACTTCATCCGTTCCACGGCATCTTCCACCGTGGTGAAGAGCACGCCGCCGAGCTTGGCGTGGAGTTCCTCCAGCCCTTCACGCAAGAGGTCAAGGATGTGCTCCCGCCGCGCCTCGTCGTTTTCAAAGGTCATCCCGATGCAGGTCACGGGTCCCGAATCGCGGGTCTCGGGGCCTTCTGTTTCAAACATCATCTGCTGATGATGCGGCTTATTGCGTTTATCCATCCATTAACTCCGCTTTGGGCTGTTACATGTTTTGTCTCCCGGCTCGCGACCAGCTTGGTCACTTGTGCACTGACCAAGTTGCCGTACGGGCATGTTCGACTTGTACAGTGACTTGGTCACTCTCGGGTGGAATCATCTCCCAACGAGGCAGCAATAGCCGTTTATGATACCATTAATGGCATCATGACCCTGTTTCGTCTCAGGAGCGACCAAAATAGCCTTTTGTGACACCGTTAAAAGTCTCATGATCCCCTTTTCTCCCAGACAGCGTCCCTGCCATATTTGACGCATTCCACCGATCCCTCCTCGCGGAGCCGGGCCAGCACCCTTTTGATGGTCGGACGGCTCACATTCGGGCAGGCCTGCGCCAGGTCAGCATAGCGGAAGGTATCCGGAAGTTTTTTTATTGCCGCAATGACCATTTCACTCTTTGCGCCGTGAGCTGAAGTCAGTTCTCCTGTTCGACGTTCGAATTCGCGGTAGGCGCCGAGCAACATCACGCCAAGAAAATATTCCCACCACGGTAACAGGTTATGCTCACCCTGATGCCATCCTTGGGAAGAGTTGTAGAGCGCATCGTAGTATCCCTCACGCTGGTTTTCGATCATCTGTTCCAGGCTGATATAGCGTCCGACTTCGAAACCGGCCTGATAGAGGAGAAGCAGGGTCAGAAGTCGCGCCATTCTACCGTTGCCGTCGATGAAAGGGTGGATGCAGAGGAAATCGAGGATATAGGCGGCTGTAAGCAACAACGGATCAATCCCCCCCCTTTCCCACTCCTCTTTGAAGAGAGCATGCAATCGTTCCATGGCTTCAGGCGTTTGATGAGCGGGAATGGGCTTGAAGCGAATAACTTTGGTGCCATCAGGGCGTGTTTCAGTAATCTCGTTGTCTGTCATCTTCCACCGTCCGCCCGGCTGGGCAACAAACTGATAAAGATCGCGGTGAAGTTGCAGTACGACACCCGTCGTGAACGGCATGTTGGCATAATTGGCGTGAATAGTCGCGAGGACATTCCGGTACCCTGCAATCTCCTGCTCGGAACGATTCTTCGGTGTCGTCTTGTGTTCGACGAGTTTTCTTATCCGTTCCGGCGGTGCTTCAATCCCTTCGATACGGTTGGAAGATTCTGTGCTCTGGATAATGGCAACCTGACACAACGATTCAAGCACCTGGGGTGTCTGTTGTTTGAAGAGCGCTTCCTTTCCCCGGTACTCGCCCAACAGGCGGATAGTCCGTAGAAGCGAATGTGGTATCGATTGCCTTTCCAGAACTCCCTCTTCGAATGAATTCATGGGTCACTCCAACACTATCCGCACCTTGCCGGGTTCATGGCCCCTAGTGAGTTCACCGAGGTATTCCTCAAAGCGCTTCTTCATCTCCGCCGGCGTCGCCGGTGAGCTGCCCTTGAGAGCGGTGGCCTCATCGGCATCCCGTAGTTGAACCACGGACTCGATGGGCTCGAGCTGGATCAGGTCTCCATATCTCATCGCGTATGCCCCTTTGCAGCTTCGCTTCTTATTTCCTTCATGTCATCATCCCTGTCTGCCGCCAGGCAGATCCGGACTGACCACCAGAAAATCGCGAATTGGATAGCGGCGGTATTCGGGATGGTCCGGGACAGCGTAGGTCATGTGCTCACCCATGATTTCGCCCAAGAGCCGCGGTAGCTGTAGGGCACGTTGGCGTTCGGTCAGCTCCAGCATCCGGCGAGACAACTCGAGATTGACGTTGATGAGCGGCGCGGAGGTCGAGGTCGACACCTCCTGCAACGCTGACGTCTTCCCGCCTCCCGCCGGGTCCACCATCAGGATTAGGCGGTGATAAAGCTCACGAGCCTCACCGATCTTTCGCAGGACCTGATCCGCCAATGGCCTTGCTCTACCTTTCACCACCTTCTTGCCTTCGTGACCCATCGATACATGCATTTCCAGGATAGCACCCCCTGTGGCAGCAGAGCAAATAGCAGACCTGTCGAGGGTAAGCTAAGTGAGGGCGATCAGGTCACGGTAGATGCTCACGAAGGGGCTTTCAAGATTAGCGCGCAGGCCGCGGAGACTGTGGAAACTTGAACTCGCAGCTCAGCCCATGCGCGCCGGGCCACGTTTTACATTGGGATCGCGCCCGCTGGAACCGGGATGGGCTTCGGTCAAGCGCTCCTTGGTATAGATCAGCTCTTCGCGCGTATAGCCGGCGATCTCATACTCGCGGCTGAGCACGATGCAGTCTACCGGGCAAACCTCCTCGCAGTCACCTACGAAGACGCAACGCAGCATATTGAGCTGAAATTGCTTGGCATAATGCTGGCTCTTGGAGATCGGCTTAGCACGAGGATTGGTAGCGGCTTCCACATAGATCGCCTGCGAGGGACAGACGATCTGACAGAGCTTGCAGGCGATGCAGCGTTCCAGTCCATCGTCCCAAAGCCGCAGATAGTGCCGCCCCTTCCAGCGCGCCGCCGGCTGGCGCTTTACCTCGGGATAGCTGATGGTGTCAGGCTTCTGAAACAGATAATGGAAGGTGATGGAGAGGCCCTTGAGCATCTCCCCTACCCCCTCCAAGGCGTTTCTCACGGACATATTCTACGATCTCCTCCTATTTTCTCCTGTTCCCTCCCCCAAATGGGGGAGGGCTAGGGTGAGGGTATTTTACCGGTCCACGTCACCTAAGACCGGGTCCACACTGGCGATTGCCACCACCGCGTCGGCCAGCCAGCTCCCTTCGATCAGCAGTGGCAGCGCCTGAACGTTGATAAAAGAGGGCGAGCGCATTCGCATCCGCACCGGCTTATTGGTGCCATCACTCACGACGTAATAGCCCTTCTCACCGCGCGGGGACTCGATGCTCTGATAGACCTCGCCCGGCGGCACGACAAAATGACGCCAAGGGTGGGAGCGATAGGTGTTGCGATCACTCAGGTCACGACTGACCGTGTTGACCGGACCCTCGGGCAGCTTGTCCAGCGCCTGCTCGACTATTTTCAGGCTCTGGGCCATCTCGGCCATGCGCACCAGATAGCGAGCATAGGCGTCGCCTGCAGTCTGGGTAGGGATATCGAAGTCGAAGTCGGGATAGACCGAGTAGGGGAAGGCGCGGCGAATATCATATTCTAGCCCGGTGGCCCGCAGGATCGGACCGGTCAGGGCATAGTCCATGCACTGCCTGCGGCTCACCCTGGCCACCCCCACCGTGCGTTTCATCCAGATGGGATTGCGGGTCAATAGACCATGATACTCTTTCAAGTGAGGTCGGAAGCTCTTGATGAAGCCACGCGCTTGCTCGGTAAAACCCTCCGGCAGATCATCTATCAGGCCGCCGACGCGGAAGTAGCGGGGAAACATGCGCGCCCCCGAAGCCGCTTCGAAGAGATCGTTAATATACTCCCGATCACGAAAGCAGTACATGAAGACGCTAGAGACGTTGAGCTCCAGCGCGCCGGTGCCCAGCCAGACCAGATGGCTGGCGATGCGGCTCAGCTCGGCGATCAGCACCCGGATGTATCGGGTGCGCCGGGGCGCCTCGATGCCCAGCAGTTTTTCTACCGCCAGCACGTAGCCCAACTCTTCGTTGGGGCCGGCCAGATAGTCCATGCGGTCAATCAGCGGGATAACTTGATGATAGGTGCGATATTCGCACTGCTTCTCGATGCCGGTGTGCAGGTAACCGATCACCGGCTCGCAGCGTGTCACTCGCTCACCGTCCAGCTCCAAGATCAGGCGCAGCACCCCGTGCGTGCTGGGATGCTGCGGTCCCATATTGAGAACGAACTTATCACCGGCGCCGGAGGAGATGCGCTCCAGCTCTACGCCGGGCGAGATTGTCTTCATCGTGCGCCCCCTTGCTTGAGCATCATTGGGGAGGATGGCCATAGGCATCCTGCTCTCCTTGTTTGGCGATCTGCTCGGAGGGCAGGCCCTCATGCTGCAGGCCGATGAACTGCACCGGCTCTTGGGTCAAGGGATAGTCCTTTCTGAGGGGATGGCCAGTCCAGTCGTCGGGCAGCAGGAGGCGTTTCAGGTTGGGATGGCCCTCGAAGACGATGCCGTAGAGATCATAGAGCTCGCGCTCCAGCCAGTTGGCCGAGCTCCACAGACCGCTGACCGAGGGCAGCACCGGATGATCGCGCTCGACCTTGACCTTGAGCCGCAGGCGAGTCAGCGTCTCTTGGGCGTGCAGCAGATAGAGCACCTCGAAGACCGGCTCTTGGCCCAAGCGATCGAGCACCGTCAGGTCTATCAGCACGTTGAAGCCCGCCTGCTCTTTAAGCGTTTGGAGCAGCTCATAGATCATTTCGCGCCGGATCAAGAGCCAGCGCTGGCCGCTCGAAGAATAGTCATCGGCTATCGCGCCCGGATGGCGCTGCTGAATCAGCGCAAGGGCAGCTTCTTCATCTGCAGGCACTTCATCACTCATCGTTGCCCCCCCCTCATAAGATCAAGCGGAGCCCTAGTATAGCAAATGCTCTGTTGACTTCCCAGCAATCTTAGCCCTTAGATCGGATCAGGTAGGTGCACACCTGATCACCCGGGATGATATGCTGCTGGCGGCTGACCTCCACATCGGGCAAGGCCCGCCGGAAGAGCTCCAGTTCATAGCTGCAAACCTGCCGGTAGCGCCGAGCCACCTGGCAGATGGCGCAATTATGCTCGCGCAGCACAAATTCATCCTCGGCCAGCCTCTCCCAGTTGGCCATATAGCCCTCAGCGGTGCGGATCTGGGCCAGTTTTCTGACCCGATCACGCAGTGGTTTGCCGTCCAAGTGCACACGGTATTGAGCTTCCAGCTCAGCGGTGCGTCGCTCAAAGAGCCGGTCAAGGCCCGCTTCACCCTCGAGGCTGCGCAGGGCATCCAGCAAGCTGTCCGCCAGTTGGTCATAGGTGCGGGGAAAGAACTCGTCTCCCCGCTCGGTCAGCGCATAGACATAGCTGGGGCGCCCCCGGCCGCGCTGCTCCGGCTGACGCTCGACCAGGCCCTCACGTTCGAGGTTGATCAGATGGCCGCGCGCTCCCATGGAGGTGATGCGCAGCTTCCTGCCTAGCTCCTCGGTGGTCATGGTCCCCTGGAGCTTGAGGAGTTCGACCACCCGTCGTCGTGTATTCCGCATCAACTGCTTCGCAAGTGTATTCATAATATCGTTCAAGCAGATTCATGATCCCACTTTCCTTGCTCACCGCTTTGTGATCCAGGGCAGGACCTGTTCATAAGCCCTCCAGAAATCCGTGTAGCACAGCGCACATTGACGGTAGACTCCCGGCAATGATTGCCATAATCCTCGGGCACCTCGTTCATCTCGACGGCCCATACGCACAGCTACCATCCGTTTACTGCTTTGCTCCATGGCCAACCAAATCCACTGTTAGTTTCCCTTGTCTCCTATAAACGACCACACCTCATCACACAACAAGGTCAAGCGCCCTTTTTTTCAGCACCTTGGGCCTGCTGCTCCTGCGCCTGATAGAGCCGATTGACATAGTGCTGCAGCCAGGTCTCAGACACGTCAGTGACGCGGGCAATCCCGGCCAAGGGTAGCTTTTCCAGCAACAGCTTATTGATCAACTCTTTAGTCTCTGGTGAGATCAGTTTCTGTTGGGGG
>ENA-ORDP01001151-ORDP01001151.1-marine-sediment-metagenome-genome-assembly--contig:-NODE-1151-length-15034-cov-4.708993_pt1 | contig 15034 bp, 10 predicted proteins | sample MGYA00248627_ERZ508539 | MGnify/ENA primary metagenome ERZ508539 (study PRJEB26208, sample SAMN05571518) | marine sediment metagenome | biome: deep sea; feature: Hydrothermal vent; material...
CGGAAAATGTGGAAGAGTATTACATGAGTATTCTGCTAAACCGTGATTTAGGCCGCAATATGGTGATGTACTCACCGCGTGGTGGCATGAACATTGAAGCAGTGGCTGCCGAAACACCTGATGAAATTTATACCGAAATTATCGATCCCAAAGTGGGCTTGCAGGGCTTTCAGGCTCGTCGTATTGCTTTCAATTTGGGTCTTAGTGGCGTGGCATTCAAAGAGATGGTAAAGTTTGTTTCTGCTCTTTATCGTGCTTATGAAAGTATTGATGCCAGTCTTTTTGAAATCAATCCGGTGATAAAAGCCGCTGATGGAAAAGTTTATGCTGCCGATGCAAAAGTGGTGGTGGACAACAATTCACTTTTCCGCCACAAAGATATTGCTCACATGCGCGATATTCAGGAAGAAGACCCTGAAGAAGTGGAGGCCGGAAGTTACGACCTGAACTTTGTGAAATTAGATGGTAACGTGGGCTGTATGGTAAATGGTGCCGGGCTGGCTATGGCCACCATGGACATCATTAAAATGTCGGGCGGTGATCCGGCCAATTTCCTTGATGTGGGTGGCTCGGCTGATGCCAAAAGAGTGGAAGCTGCTTTCCGTATTATCCTGAAAGATGCCAACGTGGAAGCTATTCTGGTGAATATTTTTGGCGGTATTGTCCGTTGCGACCGTGTGGCTCAGGGTATCGTGGATGCTTATAACAGCATTGGCGAAATCAAAGTGCCAATTATTGTGCGTTTACAGGGAACCAACGCTGTTGAGGGTAAGGAGCTGATTGATAAATCGGGTCTTAAAGTGCTCTCTGCCATTCGCTTGCAGGAAGCTGCCGAGCTGGTAAACAAAGTGGTGGGTGGCTGACCGACGACTGTTAAATAAAGATAAAAGGCTGTTCGCACTGGTGGATGGCCTTTTTTAATGTGATAATTTGGTAATGTGATAATGTGATAATTTGGTAATGTGATGATTCACATGGTCTAAATGACTGATGTCAGGTTATTGGTTGATTTTGCTGTTTTTGGATTCAGATTAATCTTGTTCATGCCGAAAAGTTTTATCTTTGTACCATGCAGAAAGAACCTGTTTTGTTGGACTTAGAGTCTGTTCCCCACATTGTCGGGCAGGGAGCACTCAGGCAGGCTACCGCTTATTTTTCCAGCCATAAAAATATTTTTATTTTGGTAGATGAGAATACGGAGAAATTTTGTCTTCCGGTGTTCCGGAATAACCTTACCGGTGTCAATATTACAGGTATTGTAAAGATAAAAAGTGGTGAGGTGAACAAAAATATCCAGACTGCATCGGCTATATGGCAACAGCTCACACAGTTTCATGCAGAGCGGAGCTCATTGTTGGTCAATCTTGGCGGCGGCGTGATTACTGATATTGGCGGGTTTGCGGCAGCAACCTATAAGCGGGGGATAGATTTCATCAATGTCCCCACCACGTTGCTTGGACAAGTGGATGCCGCCATCGGCTCCAAAACAGGTGTTGACTTTAAAGAATACAAAAACCAGATAGGACTTTTCGCTGATCCAAAGGCTGTAGTTATCGATCCGGTTTTTCTAAATACGCTGGACAGGAAGCAGTTCCGGTCGGGATTTGCAGAAATGTTGAAATATGCGTTGACAATGGATGTTCCACTTTGGAACATGATGGATAACCGTCATTTTGAGACTATGACTCCTGATTTGGGGCGTATGGTTGTTCGTTGTGTTGGAGATAAAATTTCCATTGTGGAAAAGGATAAATACGAATCAGGGTTGCGCAAATTGTTGAATTTCGGACATACGGTGGGACATGCGCTTGAGACATTTTTTCTGAAAACGGATACGTCTGTTACGCATGGTGAAGCTGTGGCCGCCGGAATGATTTGTGCCACAAGGATTTCCGCTCAATGGCCAGGCTTTGATTGCCGTTCACCGGAACAGATTTATGAAATGATTGACCGGAATTTCCAGCGGCTTATTTTTTCAGAGAAAGATATTTTCGGGATATTGCGGCTGATGCAACAGGATAAAAAGACCAAATCCGGTCAGCTTCATTTTACGTTGCTGACGAAATTAGGTGTGGCGGTACCGGACGTGGTGGTGCCGGAGGAAAAAGTGAAGGAGAGCCTTCGATTTTATTTAAGAAACCAATGAGTTATCATTATGCTTCAAATTAGTTATAATAAAAAGAAACTGACCGGTACTTTCAGTTTGCCGGCTTCCAAAAGTGTGAGTAACAGGTTGCTGATTATGCGTGCTCTTGAGTGGAGTAAGGTGCTTTTCGATAATCTTTCGGAGGCTGAAGATACTTACATGATGAGGCTTTATCTTAGCTTTATCAATACCTGTGCCGGCTCGAATATCCCGCTTTCACTCGATACACACAATGCGGGTACTGTTTTTCGCTTTCTGTTGGCATATCTGGCACGGCAAGATGGAAAATGGCTTCTCACAGGCGGCGAACGGATGCGCCAGCGTCCTATCGGGGCTTTGGTAGATGCGCTTCGCAGCCTTGGTGCAGATATTAAATATACTGAAAAAGAGGGCTTCCCGCCTTTGCTCATTCATGGTAAAAACCTGAATGGCGGTGAAGTGGAGCTGAATGCTTCTTCCAGCTCCCAGTACGTCTCGGCGTTGATGCTCATTGCTCCCTATTTGTCCGGAGGCCTCACAATTCGACTGAAAACGAAGCCTGTCTCCTCCACATACATCGACATGACAACCACACTGATGCAGAATTTTGGCGCTCAGGTTTCGATGTCCCAAAAAGAGGTGCGTGTGGAGCCGGGTAGCTACAGTGTTAAAAAGGTCAGGGTAGAGCGTGACTGGAGTGCTGCTGCTTTCTGGTACGAAATGGTTGCTTTTAATACTGGTGCCAGCGTGCATCTACCCGGATTGTCCGAAGAAAGTGTTCAGGGAGACCGTTTCCTGACTACCGTGTTTGACCGGCTGGGCGTAGTCTCCGACTTTACGGAAGAAGGCCTCGTGCTGCGTAATTCCGGAAAGGTGGCGAAAACCATAGACTTCGACTTTACTCATGCTCCTGACATTGTCCCCTCGGTGATGGTAGCTTGCGCCGGATTGGGCGTTGAAGCACATTTTAGCGGTATTGAACATCTGCGTATCAAAGAATCGGATCGTATTTTAAGTATGCAGCAGGAGTTGGAGAAGATAGGGACGGAAATTGTACAGGACGGCAAGTATTATATCCTGCATCCTGGAAAATCATCTGTTGAGAAATTTATTTTCAACAGCCATGGCGACCACCGGATGGCCATGAGCCTTGCTCCGCTGGCCATGAAGTATGGAACAGTTTCGGTAATAGAGCCGGAGGTGGTAAAGAAATCATATCCTGGCTATTGGGATGAGATGGAGAAAACCGGTGTATTTATGTTGGGAAAAATTAATGATTGATAATTATATAGGATGGGAATGAAGAAAAATATAATAACGGATGTTGACCTTTTTATCCCCTGTTTCATCGACCAGGTATATCCGCAAACGGGTTTTAACATGGTGAAGGTGCTGGAAAAAGCCGGTATAAAAGTACACTATAATCCCAACCAGACCTGTTGCGGCCAAATGGCTTTTAACAGCGGTTTTTGGGATGATGCCAAAAAGCTGGGTATTAAGTTTATGGATGACTTTGCTTCCGGACGTCCTGTCGTCGGCCCTTCGGCGAGTTGCATTGGTTATGTTAGAAACAATTATAAGGAGTTGTTTCATAATTCGTCCTACCATTTGGAGTATAAACGATTGAAACAGAATATCTTTGAAATTACTGATTTTCTGGTAAACGTTATTCACAAGACGGACTTCGGCTCGGTATTTGAACACAAAATCACCTACCACGATTCGTGTGCTGCCTTGCGCGAATATGGCCTTACGGTTGAACCACGTGAGCTGCTGAAGAACGTGAAAGGGCTGGAGCTGATTGAAATGGAAGAGACACACACCTGCTGCGGTTTTGGTGGTACTTTCTCTGTGAAATTTGAGCCTATCAGCACGGCTATGGCGGAGCAAAAGGTACAAAATGCTTTGGAAACGGGTGCAGAATATATTGTCTCCACCGATTCCTCCTGCCTCTTGCATCAGTACGGTTACATAAAAAAACACAAGCTCCCTATCAAAGTGGCGCACATTGTGGACGTGCTGGCTTCGGGACTGTAATACTTCAAAATTCAAAAATCGTTAATCGGAGTTCCCTGCCCGTCCGGTCAGGCGGGGATATTCAAAACAGAAATGTGTGATTTTTACTTTAAAAAATACGATGATGCACAGCCTAACCATGAAATATCCCGAATTTTTCGATACTATCAAACCCATTGTTCTTCAAGATGAACAGGCTGAGTTCCGGTACATTAGAAAAAGGAATTATTGAGATAAGCTATCAGAGGTGTTTGGCAATGATTTTTAACAATTCATTTTTTGGAATAGGTTTGGTGATGAAATCATCGCAACCGGCTATGGAAGCGGCCTTTTTATCAGAGGCAAAAGCATGTGCTGTTTGTGCAATTACCGGTAAAGCAGGGCGAAGCTCTTTAATTTTCAGGGTAGCTTCCAGCCCGTTCATCCCGGGAAGCTTTATGTCCATTAGGACAAGCCCTATTTTCGGATTCTCACGGCACATTTCGATGGCCTCTATTCCGTTGATAGCATGAAGCCACTTCAACTTCCCCAGCCGAAGTACTGTTTTCAAATAGAGAAAGCTTGTCTCATCATCTTCAACAATCAAAATAAAAGGATTGTCTTTCTTATTCCTTATTGGCAACTTGCTGTCAGGAGAACTCGCTTGTTCACCGGCAGCATGGTAGGGGAGTGAGAAATAGAACGAAGTTCCTTTCCCTACTTCCGATTCAAGCCACATCTTACCGCCAAGAAGATCTACCAGACCTTTACTGATGGGTAAACCAAGACCGGCGCCTTCGTAGTCGCGCGACATAGAGATATCGGCCTGGTAAAATCGCTCAAAAATACGCGACTGATGTTCCTGAGGGATACCTCTGCCGGTATCCGTAACGTGGAATACAATCTCGTTGCCGGAGATATTATAGCCAAAGTCGATGCTCCCGGCATGGGTAAACTTAAAAGCATTGCTCAGCAGATTGGTAATAACCTGACTTATTTTATCTTCATCGGATATTATGACACTTTTTTCATCTGGTAATGAGAAATGATAATGGAAGACTATGCTGTTCTTATCAGCTTGTATATTAAACATTTGCCAAACTTCTTTCATGAGCTTATTCAGCATAAAAGGTTTGGCCTGAGTGTGAATACTTCCCGCTTCTATTCTGGAAAGATTCAGAATATTGTTGATAAGAGCCAGCAGCCGGTTTCCACTGGTTTTGATAAAGTTGGCATAAGTTCGCATCTCATATATGTCGATGTTGTCATTTGTCAGCAAATCAGCAAACCCGAGTATTCCGTTCAGCGGGGTACGGATTTCGTGTGACATATTTTGCAGGAAAGCAGTCTTCAGCCTATCGCTTTCCTCTGCATTTTCCTTGGCACGGATTAAGTCGGTCACCATTTTCTTCTTTTCGGTGATATCCTCTTTGACGCCGACAAAATGGGTGATTTCACCTGAGTCATCGAAAATGGGAGAGATAAGTGCGTTTTCCCAAAATAGCTCTCCATTTTTCTTTTTGTTGTGCAATTCACCTTTCCACTCTTTTCCCGACGAAATAGTTTTCCACAGATACTGGTAAAATGCAGCGTCGTGTTCTCCAGATTTAAGAATTCTCGGGTTTTTGCCCAGCACCTCTTCGTACGTGTAGCCGGTAATTGCTGTGAATTTTGGATTTACATATTCGATGTTGCCGTCTGTATTGGTAATTACAATAGTTACCGGACTTTGTTCTGTTGCTTTCGAAAGTTTCAGGTTGAACTCCTCTGTTCTTTTTTCTACAATGTAAAGGCTAAGCTGGTTGGCAATAGTGCCCATGATCTCCGCAGCCTTTTCGTCGTAAGCTGTGGGGTCATCATAGTTTTGTACCACAATCAACCCCAATATTTTGTTCTTTATGATAAGCGGTGCTCCCAGCCATACTTCAGCACGTTTGCCAATCAAATTAATCTCTTTGTTGTCGGCTAGTTTTTTGATCTCTTTCCGGGTAAAAAGTAGCGGTTTTCCAGCTTTGATAACCCTGCCTGACAAGGTCATTTCGGCAGGATATTTCGTTATAAATTCTTTTTCATCTTTGCCAAACAGTGTCGAGAGGGTATCGGTTTCGGAGTTGTAGAGGGCTATAAAAAGGTTTTTGGCATAAATAATTTTGTCTAATTCATTTTTTACGGTTAAAAACAGGTCATGCAGTGTAGGAGAGGTAACCATGCTGCTGGCAATATTGTACTGTATCTCCTGGATTTGCAGGTTGCGCTTTTCTTTGGTAATATCTTTTACGGCTCCCATAATGCCTGTTAGTCTGTTTTTCTCATAATCCCAAATGGGAAAACTTGATGACCTAACCCAGATTATCCGGCCGCTTTTATGTTTAATACGTATTTCTATGGTGGCTTTTTGGTTCTTTTTTAATTTTTCAAAGGCCTCCTTCTCTATTACAACATCATCCGGATGTAAAATGCTTCGCCAAGCATCCGGCTTTTCGTATTCTTTGGAGGAGTATCCTGTAATTTCCCTGAAGGAGCCGGCGATCCATCTTTTTTCGGTGTTGCCTTTTTCATTAACCTGGTTTTGGAAAATGTAATCAGAGGTCAGCCCTGAAATTATACGGTATCGCTCTTCGCTAAGTCTTAAATCTTCTTCTGCTTTCTTTTGTTTTGTGATATCTCTCGCCAGAGCAATAACCACATCTTTGCCAAAATATTTTCCGGGATAAAGGCGAATATTTTTTGGGAATGTTTCACCGTTTTTTCTTTTCCCCCAGAATTCAACTTCTTGTTTCTCTCCGTGAAAGGCTTTCTTCACCAATTGCGCCACTTTGGCGAGGTCATTTTTGCCGGGAGCACTGAGAAATTCCGGTGTCTTGCCGATAAAAAAATCATGGCTGTAACCATACATCTCCTCAGCACCTTTGTTAACTTCAACAAAAGTACTGTTTTCATCCTGCAGGTATATGGCGTCACGGACACTATTGAAAAGCCCTCTGAAACTTTCTTCACTTTCAATTAATGTTTTTTCGGCTAATTTGCGCTTGGTGATATCAGTAAAAATACAATGAGACTGGATAAAATGCCCTTCCTCATCATAGCTGGCTCTCCCTTCAATTTCTGCCCAAAATGTGGAGCCATCTTTTCTAAACATCTCAAACTCGAAGTTATGGAGCTTTCCGGTTTGAGTAAATTTGTGAAAAGCAGATTTAATCGTTCCGGCAGAATTAGATGGAATAAACTCTATAAAATTATGTCCGATAACCTCCTCTAATCTGAAACCGGTAGTCTCCAGAAAGACTTTATTCACTTGAATATAGCTACCGTTTCTATCAAGTGATTGGTAACTCAGTGGCGCATCTTCAAAAAGTAACCTGAATTTTCTTTCGCTTTCGCGTAATAGAAATTCGGCTTTTTTGCGGGCATCAATCTCCATTTTTAAATCCTCAAGCAGATCCAGTGAGGCAGACTGGGCACGTTCCAGTTTGCGCGTACGTTCGGCCACCATAGTTTCAAGACGTTTCTTTTCATTCTTTTTATTGTCAATACTCTTTTTTATTTTTATCATGGCACGTATTTGGGCTATCAGCTCCGGCTCATCAATCGGCTTTCCAAGAAAGCCTTCTGCTCCCAGCTCTAATGCCTTAATACGGCTCTTTTTATTCGTCTTCAATGCCGTAAGAAATACAACGGGGATGTCTTTTAATTCGGGTGTTCTTTTTAATCGGCGACAAACTTCAAACCCATCCATTTCGGGCATTATGATATCCAGTATAATGACATCCGGATTCACTGTTGAAGCCAGCTCTAATCCATCTTTTCCATTGAGGGCGGTATAAACGGCTGCTTTCGGAAAGGCATCTGTTATCACTGCCTTTAAAACAGTCAGATTATCCCGAAGATCATCAATGGCTAAAATTTTCAAAGTCATGTTGTTATTCTTTAAAAAAGTGTTTAATGGTTTTTTCGAGTTTGTCAATATCGATAGGTTTTGAAATATATCCGTCAAATCCGTAGTGTAGTATCTCATCGCGGTCAGCAGTCATGGCGCTGGCTGTTACAGCAATAATGGGGATATGTTGCGTATCTTTTTCTTTTCTGATAGCATCAAAAGCCCTGAAGCCGTTCATCACAGGCATGGCAATATCCATCAGGATAAGGTCGGGAAGATAAGTTCTGGCTTTGGCAGTGCCATCCGCGCCATCATAAGCCTCAATAATCCGGTAATTCTCATCAAGCAGACTTTTTATGGTGAGCAGGTTGTCCACATTGTCTTCAACCACCAGAATCAGCGGCTTTTCTCCCGATTGTATTTTTATATTTCTGCTCTTTTTTGTCTTATTATTCTCTGTCTCTCCGGTAGGTTTCTTTTTGGGAAACACCATATCAAAGACTAACTGTAACAGTTGCTCTCTGTTCACATCTCCCTTTTGAAGCAACTGATAGATGTGGTTGTGCCTTAAATCTTTCAGATCTTTTCCTTCGAGATGTTTGGCGGTTAGTACCAGTACCGGGAGTTCGGCGGTATCCACGTTGGCACGGACGGCCTCCAATACCTGAAACCCATCTATGTCGGGCATCATCAAATCTAAAATCATGGCATCTGGCAGTGTTTTGGCAATTTGTTCCAACGCCTCGCGACCATTGTGAGCTACCAAAACCTGAAAACCCACTTCATGCAGAATATCTTTAAGCTGAATGACAGCCGGTTCGCTATCTTCCACTACCAGAATGGTCTTTTCTTTGGCTTGAACTTTATTTTCAATAACAGCTTTCTTTCCCCTCGAAGCAGAGAGCCGCCGGATTACAGGAGAATTTTCTGTTATTTTGGTTTCCGCAGGCTCCAAAGGCAGAATAAAAGTAAAGGTTGATCCCTCTCCGGGGGTGCTTTCCACTTCAATGGTGCCTCCCAGCATGTGAGCGTATCTTATGGATATGGAAAGGCCCAGTCCTGTCCCGCCATATTTGCGTGAAGTGCTGCTGTCAATCTGCCGGAATTCATCAAAAATATTGGCAATCTGGTCAGATGGAATCCCTATTCCGGTATCGCTCACCCTGATATGCATGTATTTGTCTTTCTCAAAAGCAGTTACCTCCACTTTGCCTTTTTCAGTAAATTTTACGGCATTACCGATAAGATTTTGCAGAATGTGCCGGATCTTATTGCCATCACTTTTCAGGGTGGGAAGAACTTCTTTTATCAATGACTTTAGAGAGATTTTTTTCTCTCTTGCTTGTGGGTCAATCAGGGTTATCATTTCGTTTATCAACATTTTGATGTCAACGTCGGCCTGCTCTATCTCAACACGTCCCGATTCGATACGCGACAAATCCAACACATCATTGATCAGTTCGAGCAATTGCTTACCATTGCGTTCGATAACATCGATGTAAGAATACTCTTCTTCCGGAATAGATGTTTTTAGCTTTCTCTTTAATACGCTGGAGAGCGCTATCACCGAATTAAGCGGCGTACGCAATTCATGACTCATATTGGAAAGAAAGGTTGATTTCAGCCGGTTGGCTTCATCCAGCTGGTTTTTTTGCATTTTCAGTTCGGTATTTTGCCGGCTAAGTTCTGTTGATTGTGCCGAAAGCTCCTTTCCCTGAATCTCCAGCTCGGTATTTTGCTTTTCTAACCGTGTGGATTGTTCCATAATCTGATGGAATAGAAGCGCTCCGTGGATGCGGGTAGTGAGGGATGGGAAAATGTTGTGTAGCAGTAGCAAAACTTCGCTCTTGTATGCATAGATGCTGGCGAGGGAAATAACAGCTACTGTTTCTTTTCGGAAGATGATAGGAATGGTGATAATCTCTCTCGGTTTAAAATTACCGCTGGCGGTAGCAAAAGTAAAGGAAGTGTCATCGGAGATTTCCCGTAAATGCACGATTTTTTTGCCGGATAAAGCTTTCCCGAATTCCCCTTCTTTCAGTCTGGCCGAAAACCGGGTTTTGGCTTTTGCCGAAAGGCCAATGGATTCAGACAGGGTAAATTCGGATTTTTTATTATTAAGCAAATAAAAGGCAGCTATTTGAGACCCGCTTAAATTAAGCAGTTCATTAATTAAAGCCCGTGAAAAAGCACTCAGGTCATCTCTTTCGAATAGCGTAGTATTAAAATCGTTCTCTTTTTGTTCCAGTGCTACCTGAGTTTGAATGGTTGTGGCAAGCCGGTTAAACGAAGCCGAGAGTTCGCCTAATTCATTTTTTGATTCGTAATGACTTCGGGCTTCCATATTCCCATCGCCAAACTGCCGGGTGGTAAGTGTTAGCTCTTTCAACGGAGCACGAATGCCTTTTATCAACCAATAGAAAATTATCAATAATAAAATGAAGAAGACTCCCAACACAATCAGCATTCGTGTGGCTGATGATTTTCTTTTTTGTATGGCTCGTTGATAATCTGAATTTGTATTATTTTTAAAAAAAGTGCTGATATCTGAGACCTCCTTCATAAATTTTGCTACATTATTCTCTCCATTTTCGCTGCTGTTCATTGCCTCTCGTGCATTGTCTCTTTGCCCGTTACGCAAAAGCCTGATAATGTTGCTCCTTACTGCCTTCCATCTGATAAAATCGTTCTGAGCCTTGTTTATAAAGTCTGAAGGGCCAACATATTTCCGGCGGAGTATAGTAAAACGTTTTTGTGCATCAGCCTCACGAAGATTAATATTTTGTAAAATATCCTGAAATTTCTGTTTGTCTTTTATTAGGAAAAGTTCTTTCATCCCCATTTCCATGGTAATGACATCCGATTCAATTCCCCCTATCGCCTGCCGCATAGCGAGGTGATGGTTATAGAAATCATTGAGCTGATTCCACATTGTATTGTTTTGCTTTCTCGCTGCCCCGGCAAAGAGCACTAAAATCAGGAGAATAACACCGAATGCGATTCCAATTTGTATTCTGATGGATAAATTTTTAAGCTTCATTTTTCTATTTTAAGGTTTGCAGGCTACCGCGATATTGTATATGTAAAGTTTAATTTATTGTTTATTGGATACTTCCTGATATTTATACTGAAAGATGGCAGCCGGAGGGCACACTCCGTGTAGTTTATGTCTTTCAAGAACTTTTTTTTCCGAGTCGTCGCTTATTATCAGGCCTCCGTTTGTTAAATTTCTTTTAAGCTTTTGGACTATTCGGCTTCTTGTCTTAGCATTGTAGTAGATAAACAGGTTGCTACAATATATGATATCAAAAGAACCATAAATACTGTCCGGCGGGCTAATGGTTTTTGTGTCCAGAATATCATAAGTGGAAAATTCGACTGCTTCTCTGATGCGGGGAATTAATTTAAAGTTGTCGCCAACAGAATAAAAATATTCATTGAGATATTTTAAAGACACCTTTTGTAGCTGGTCAACCGGATACAATCCTTCTTTTGCTTTTTCTATTTCGGACAGGCAAATATCGGATGCAAAAATCTGAACAGCTACATTATTCAGAGAGAACATTTTCTGCTGGTCTATGAGTATGGCGAGTGAGTAAGCCTCCTGGCCGGATGCTGCTGCTGCCGACCATATCCTGATCTTCTTTTTCCCGGCATTATTTTTTTTGGAGAAAAAGGAGGGTATAATCCACTGTTCCAGCAACGCATAGCTAAGCGGATCTCTGAAAAACTCACTGTAAGTAACATTAAAAGCACCTGCAAAGGCCAATGCCTCATCCTGATGCTCCTTGATAAAATAAAAATACTCTTCAGCGGTATGGAAGCCGGCTTCCCCGGTTCTGCTTTCCAGTGTGTGGATGAAAAAGTCTTTGTCAAAAATGGACAGGTCTTTTCCAATAGAAAGTTTAATAAAATGAATGATATTTGATATTACATTTTGCATTAAGCCGGATGTTATTTCAGTATTTCCGTATTGGAGATTAAGCTACCCTTAGCGCAAAATTACATAAAATTGACAACGACGTAACTAACTCCCATTAGTTTATTTGACCTGCAATCTGGTTTGCAGAGCTTTTTCACTTCTCAGCAGTCCACTTTTGAAAGATACGATTTTGGAGGGATTAGCTGCCGAGATACTTTTCCAACAGCAGAAACAGTTCTTCGCGGTGAATGGGTTTGGTGATAAATTCGTCGGATCCGGAAGCCATGGCATTGGCTTTGTCGTAATCAAAAGCGTAGGCTGTTTGGATAATAATTGGAACTTCAGGGCAGTTTTTTTTAATCTCTTTTGTGGCTGTTAAGCCGTCTTTTATTGGCATTTTAATATCCATAAGGACAAGGTCGGCTAATGGATGATCGCAGCAATAATCAATAGCTTCTTTCCCGTTCTTTACAAAAACCAGGCCTACTTTAGTAGATGCCAATACTTTGGCAAAATATTTTCGCGACAGAAGATCGTCATCAGCTATCAGAATAGTTTTATGCTGCCAGTTATATTGATTATAATCCATTTAAATATTGTTTAAATAAAATAAGCCTGAATAAAAAAGAGCCAGGATATTTTTTTATCATCCGTTTCAATGTTGTTGCAAATTTACAAAAAATATTCTCCTGAAATTTAAACGTGTTGCGTTTTGATAAAGTAGATTGAGAATTTTGTGACTATTTAAGAGACCGCAACAATCTAAGAAAGCGTAATTTTCTTATTTTTGCGCCTCATTCATATCTCTGCATATTATGAATCTCGTCATCATTGGCATCACAATATTAGTTTCCATACTCGCATTTAGCAATTCTGTTTTGTTTGAGCGTTTGAAGTTTAGTCCTTATGACATCAAGCACCGGAATGAGGGCTGGCGTTTTGTCTCCTATGGTCTGGTTCATGCCGGCTGGTTACATTTACTGATTAATATGTGGGTACTATACTCTTTTGGAAGCCTTGTAGAAAGAGTTTTCAAGCTGAATTATGGTATCAAAGGCATGTTTTATTATTTGCTGTTCTATGTCGGAGGTATTTTGTTCTCGGTACTTTTTGATTTCGGAAAATATAAGGACAACGTGTATTACAGTGCTGTTGGTGCTTCGGGGGCTGTTTCGGCGGTTGTGTTTTCCAGCATTCTGATTAATCCTGTGGGAAGCCTTTACCTGTTTCCCATCCCATTTGCCATTCCATCATGGCTTTTTGGAATTTTGTATCTCATTTATATGGTTTACATGCAAAAACATGGCCGCGACAATATCGGACACAGTGCACATTTTTGGGGTGCTGTTTTTGGTATTGTTCTGACTATTGTCCTGATTCCCCATGTTTTGAGTAGCTTTGTGACCCAAATGTTCTAGAAAGTTGCCGTATCTGGCATATCCGGCAACCGGTTACCGCAAGTCTCTCAGCAATTGTTTATTTTTGTGTGATGCAGAAAAAATTCCTGAAAAATCTAATTTTTTTATTATTCCTGAACCTGTTGGTAAAGCCCTTCTGGATTCTGGGCATTGACCGTCAGGTTCAGAATGTGACTGGTACGCAGGAATATGGATTTTATTTTGCTATTTTCAACTTCTCCTATCTCTTTTTCATTTTCCTTGACCTGGGGATTACCAACTTTAATAATCGCAACATTGCCCGTAACAACCACCAGCTTAAAGAACATTTTGGTGGAATGGCCACCATGAAACTGTTGCTTGGCTTTGGATATGGCATCCTCGTTTTTGTAGTCGCCTCGCTTATCGGATATCAGGGACATCAACTTTATCTGCTGGCGTGGGTGGGCTTCAACCAGTTTTTGCTCTCTTTTATTTTATACCTGCGCTCAAATATTTCAGGACTTTTACTTTTCTCAACCGACAGTGTCATCTCTGTGATGGACAGGCTGCTCATGATCCTCTTTGTGGGTATTCTGTTGTGGACAGGCGTGTTTGGTCATCGTTTTTCTATTGAGTGGTTTGTTTATGCCCAGTCGCTGGCGTATTTTCTTACCGCCTGTTTTGCCCTTATGATTGTGTTGCGGAAATCGGGAAAGTTAAGATTACACTGGGACTTTTCATTTTTCAAAATGATTCTTCGCAAGAGTCTGCCTTTTGCTTTGCTGGTGCTGATGATGAGTTTTTATTCGCGTATGGATAGCGTGATGATTGAACGTTTACTGCCCCGTCCGCTTGGCGACCTGCAGGCAGGTGTTTATGCCTTGGCCTACCGCTTGCTGAATGCTGCCCAAAATATAGCTTATCTGTTTGCCATACTGCTTCTTCCCCTGTTTTCGAAAATGTTGAAGGAGAGAAAGCCTGTGGATGGTCTGGTAAGGTTATCCTTCTCCATCCTTATGAGTGGTGCGCTAATTATGGCTGTCGTAACCCATTTTTTTGCCAAAGATATTATGCTGCTTATGTATTCGCAACATTCAGGTGAAACAATCATAGCATTCGATCTGCGCATAAAACAATCCGCATTTATCTTTAAACTCCTGATGTGGAGTTTTGTCGGGGTATCATCAAATTATATTTTCGGCACGCTGCTTACTGCCAACAACAGCCTGAAGACACTGAATGCCATAGCATTGCTGGGGCTGCTACTCAACTTTAGCTTAAACTGGATACTGATTCCAAAATACCATGCTGTGGGCTCTGCTGTGGCAACTTTGGCAACACAACTGGTGACTGCGCTGCTTGAAGTTATTTTTGCTTTTGCTGTATTACGTTTGAAAAACAGGATGGGTATGTGGCTCCGGTTGCTTCTGTTGTTTGCCGGCACATTCCTGATGGCTTTGGTTTTGCAACAGGTCAACTTTGGCTCATGGGAACTTCGGCTTGTGCTGTTGGCAGCTCTTGGGTTGCTTCTCGGTATTATAATAAAAGCACTGGATGTGAGGCAGTTTGTGGATATTCTTATGGATAAAGCCGACAAAGATAATTATTAGAAGTCCTCAGAATGGCGTTCTGGTTGTCCTGCACGAGAAACTATTTTTTTCTTTCCATTGCCCCGTTTATTTTTTTACTTTTGATTTTTGAAGTGCATGTGAATAACTGCAAAAAGGTAAAACAGA
>ENA-ORDP01001152-ORDP01001152.1-marine-sediment-metagenome-genome-assembly--contig:-NODE-1152-length-15021-cov-7.476079_pt1 | contig 15021 bp, 13 predicted proteins | sample MGYA00248627_ERZ508539 | MGnify/ENA primary metagenome ERZ508539 (study PRJEB26208, sample SAMN05571518) | marine sediment metagenome | biome: deep sea; feature: Hydrothermal vent; material...
ACCGCAGGCATAACCGATAAATCAATCGCCACATCATCACCGGTCATATTGCGGGCAGCACGGGTACCGGCGGCGGCGGCGACATATACGAACTGAGGTAGATTGGTGCAATCGCCAGCCGCATAAATATTTTCGACATTGCTACGCAGATGATCATCAATAATAATTGCACCGCGTTTATCGGTCTTGACACCGACTTTGTCCAGCTCCAGTGCGTCTGTATTCGGCTTGCGGCCGGCAGCCACCAGTAATTGATCGCCCTGCACTTCTCCTTTATTGGTTTTCAAAATGAATTGTTCACCATTGTGGCTAATAGAATCCGGCAAGGTATTTAGTAGAACCTTAATCCCTTCATCTGCGAATGCTTGCATCAAGCCCTTGCCAATTTCCGGATCTTCTTTTGATAACAGGGTGCTGCGCGCCAACACGGTCACGTCTGCGCCAATATGACGAAACGCCTGTGCCAGCTCAAGCGCCACTACAGATGCGCCTAAAACAATTAAATGTTTCGGTATCGATTCTGCAATCAACGCTTCGGTTGATGTCCAGTAAGGTGTTTCTTTTAAACCCTGGATATCCGGTATTGCCGGACTTGCACCCACGGCCAGCAAAATACGATCCGCCCTGATTTCTTTTTCGCTACCGTCCTGTTTTGTAATTATCAATGTATTGCTGTTTTTAAATCTCGCCATACCACGCAGGAGATTAATCCCCGGGTTACTTTCAAGAATACTTTCGTATTTGGCATAACGTAGTTTTTTGACCCATTCCTGTTGTTGCTCCATCATGGCCTTGCGATCAATATTCGGCCTGTTTACCGGCAACCCGTTAAAGGAATGATGGCCTTGAATGTGTGCAATATAGGCACCACGAATAAAGATCTTCGAGGGCACACAGCCTATATTGACACACGTCCCGCCAATCAGATCCGCCCCTTCGATAATAGTGACCGTTGCACCTTGTTCGGCAGCTTTAATCGCTGCCGCAACAGCGCCCGAACCAGTGCCGACAATGGCAATATGCAGGCCACCGCCACCACTGATGCCGACGGCGTTATCATTATTTATCAGGGTCGCACCATACCCCTTTGACTTGATGGCTTTAAGTAGCTGGCTGTTATCGACCGCACCCTGGGTCTCAATTCTGGCCAGTCCCTGTTCATAGGAAACTGAAGCCGTAACACCTTCAAGAGCATTCAATGCCTCTTGAGCACTTTGCGCGCAGTGATCACAGGTCATCCCCGTGATTTGTATGTTAACTGTATTCATCTAAATCTCCCTTTTTGTTTAGTATATTTCGTTAAGGTGTTCATACACCTCAAGGGGCACTGAAAAAAATTCGGTTCAACTGAACCAGGTCATATCGTGCAGAGTTCATTTTTTTTCCAATAGAAAATGCCTCATCAAGTGAGAGCAAAAAAGTACCCGGATGCGATGCCACCCAGCGCTTCCCCGTTTCAGGTGTACGCAAGAAGAAGACGTGGTGGCAAAAACTGGTTGTAATATTTTCTTTAAGCTCAACTTCATCGGGGACAAGAAAGGAGACCATTACCCGATGGGTCTGGGAGGATTCGATACCTTCTGGTGATACGGTTAGTGATATTTCATCCCCACTCAATGCACAGTTCGACGTGATATGTGCGCTAATATTAAGAAGTTCAGGAATAAACAGGGTGTCCCAGGCACACCAGGTGTAAACCGTTTTCCCATTGATCTCAAAACGGTGTTGTGTTTCATCAATGGTAAGACCCCAGAAACCAGTGATTCGATGATTGTTGTCGTAAAATACGCCGGGCCAACTTTTGAGCATTGTTTCCACCTCGGTTAACAGCATGTCGACACGTTCAGACAGGTGTTCGAGCGAAACGGCATCGCCTTCACTTAACAGGCGATAAAGCTTTAACGCAAGGCGCTGTTCAGCGATACTCATCACAGGAAAGGCATCAATGAAGTGTTGAGCCAGCTGACCAACATCAGGAAGCATTGAACCATCTACAGGGAGCCTGTTATCTGCTATATCAATCACTCTCATCTCCCGTCTTATTATTGCTTCAGTGTGGAGGGATAACCCGCATTAGCCATCGCTTTGGTTAATGCTTCGATATTGGTTTTGCCGGGATCGAAAGTTACCGTTGCGGTTTTGGTGTCAAAGCTTGCTTTCGCCTCAGTGACACCCTTAACTTTTTCCAACGCCTTGCGAATGGTAATCGGACAAACCCTACAGGTCATGCCAGGGACATCAAACGTCACAGTTTTGATTTCATCTGCCTTTGCCATGGATATAAAAGCTAAATTCATCACCAAAACACTTATCAGAAATGAAAATAATATCGTACGTATCATTTTTTTACTCCTCCAGTTATATCTTTTCTTAAATAGTTATTCAAAAAATGCAAGCCCGTAATATGGGAAAGCCAGCAAGGCGATCATCAATACGGTAACAACCCAGAAAATAATGCGTTGGTTACGCAAGGTGCTGGGGATGGCACAGGCGTCACCCGGGGCGCATTGTCGAGGCACCAGATAAAGTTTTCGAAACGCCAGGAACAGAAATACCAGCGTGATGCCTATAAAGATTGGCCGATAGGGTTCCAGTGCCGTGAGGTTGCTAATCCAGGTACCGCCGATACCGAGTCCCAGTAATACCAGTGGCCCGATGCAACACAACGAGGCACCAATAGCGGCGATTACCGCTGCAATCATGGACCGTTTATTGGTTCCGGTGATCAGATCAGTCATTGCTGTTTTCCTCTAAATCTTTGAGCTTGGTAATAAGCTTAACCCCTGTACCTGCGTACAGAGTCAAGCTTGATCAGAAAAATTAGGGGGGGGGATGTAAAGCTATTTTGAATAGCCGGGAAAGTCAGTAGGTGTTGGAATATATTGTAAAATCTAAATTTGCATAGATCTGTGCAAATTAATAAACAACCCCGCAGCAAGCTGACGGGGTATTAAGCTGTGCATGCTGATGGGTTTCCCTTCGCTCTACCCATCCTACTGTTTTTCGCTGCAAGCAGCGGGGAATTAAACCCGGAGAGATTAACAATTATTCGAGAATAATTTCTGGAGTCCATCCAGAAAATTTTTATGAAGACTGACCTGACAGCGTTTCGACAATAGGACAGTGAGCGGTGTCGTTGTCGGTTTGACAGGCCTTGATTAAATCATCCAATGTCTTTCGTAGTTTTTTGAGATCATTAATCTGCTGGTCAATGTGGGCACGTTTTTCCTCTGCGCGCGTACGGACATCCATACAGCGCTTATTACCCAGTTCTAAAAGTTCGGCAATTTCCTTCAAACTAAATCCCAGTTGCTGGGCGCGTTTGATGAATTTTATACGATCGACCGTATCGGCTGGATAGTGACGATAACCTTCAAGGGGCTTGGGCGGTTCCTGAATTAATGCCACACGTTGATAATAACGCACTGTCTCGATATTAACTCCCGCTGCGCGGGCAAGATGACCAATGGTTAGCGTTTTTTTGTTTATTCCCATACGGTTATCCCTCAAATCTGCACCAAGGAGCAAGATCTGAATGTGTCAGACCGAATTGATGAGTTTCATTTTTCTCTACCCATCAAGCTCTCAGTCTTCATAGGTGTAGATAATGCGATCCTTTCGCCGTCCTTTGGGCGGCGTTTGTTGCACGATCACCCCTTTAAGCGCGCTTTGCGATACTTCCTGCCGCTCATGCTCATAGGCTTTATTCAAGGGTTGAATAATATAACGTTGATTTTCAATCAGCAGTTGCCGTAGCGCCAAACCGCCTTCGATCATAACCAGTACATAGACCTGATCCCGGATCACGGCATCCTGATCGATAACGACAATTGCCCCATGTTTGAATTCCGGCTCCATACTATCGCCGATGACCTGCAGCGCGATCAGTTCACTGGCGGCGCAACTACCTTGGGCCAGCTCGGTTTCAATTTGTGCCTTTAGATCTGTATCGGACATTTTTAATTATCAATTTCAGTTAATTTTCCAGCCAGCATTATACGCCGCAGCGCTAAAGACAACCAGCCTGCGGAATTTTTCGTGTACCTTATTATTCGCTCCGTAAACCAGAGACTTGTTCTTCCTGTTGCGGCAAACCCCGCATCCGAGCATAGCGACAGCCCTTTATCGCTAGCCTGGAATGACTGCCGCATTCAACAATGCGTTCCCGTTCCATCACCGGAATTTCGCCGGCATCGATAATGGTGGAAAGACGATGAGCAATAACTAGTGCAGTGTCCTGAATAGTATACCTATTAAGACATACTATTCAGGACACTACACTAGGTGAAACGCTGCTGAGACAACTCCGCGAGAGACTGCGTGATCGTCTGCTGCGAAGTGGGCGAGACAAAGCGGAAGCAACACTAACACACGCCTTATTCTCTTTGGACCGAGTTTTTCCACTCGGTGGGGGTATTGTTAATTTTGTTATATATCAGATAGTTATCAATAGATATTAAACTGATTCATAGATAAAAGTAGTTTTTTATCCGCAAAACCCTGAATTTAGTAATGTAAAGTTTGTTAATATCCGCTCCATAAGAAAGGCTGTTCAGACACCAAGAAACGATCCCGGTGCAAACGAATGGGATATTGATGGCGTCCTGAGAGATTAAAGGGACGTACCAGGGGGAAACTAAAATGCACAAACAGGCTAGCTGTCTGTATGCCCTGACAGGGTTGATTGCCGTACTGACAGGTACGCCACAGTTACAGGCAACGGAGCTGTCCGAAGACGATTTTCTACAGGATCTACCGGTGGTACTGAGCGCCACCCGCCTGGTGCAGGACAAACGTGATGCACCGGTTGCCACCACGGTGATTGATCGGGAAATGATCGATGCCTCCGGCTTTACCGAAATCGCCGATCTATTGCGTTACGTACCCGGTTTTGTGGTCAATTATGACAGCGGCCATGTTCAGGCCGCCAGTTATCACATGCTCAACAATAATCTTGCCCGGCGCATGCAGGTGCTGGTGGACGGGCGTTCGGTTTACATTCCTTCCCTGCTGGGCGTACAGTGGATATCACTGGGTATCAGCATAGAAGATATCGAACGCATCGAAGTGATTCGTGGACCCAATGCTGCCAGCTACGGTTCCAATTCCCTGCTCGGGGTCATCAGCATCATTACCCGTCATGCCTCACAGGACAAGGGGGTAATGGCAAAGATTAACGCGGGTGAAAACAACCTGGCGGAAGGTTTCCTGCGCCTGGGAGGCGGCAGCGAAAATCTGGATGTAAAAGTCACTGCCGCCTACCGGCAAGATGCCGGTTTCGTCGAACGCTATGACAGCTACCAGGTTCGAAAACTGAATGCCCGCGCCGACTATCAGGCCGATCTCAATGACAGGCTGACATTTTATGCCACCTTCAATGATGCCAAAGTGCAGGAAGACAACGTTTTCAGCCGCGACATCCCCAATCATCCTGCCAATATCCTTTCTCGCACATTTCAGATGGACTGGACCCGCAGCCTGTCAGCGAATGAGGATTTAAAATTCCAGTACTACCGGCAATGCTACGGCAAACAAAACCGTTATCAACATGCTGGCACACCCCTGTTTATCGACCAGGGACGCCACTCGGAACGGGATGACTTTGAATTCCAGCATACCCTGTCACCCCTTGATAATTTGAACATGGTCTGGGGTGCCGGCCTGCGCACGGATCAGGTTTTTTCCGAATACTATCTCGGACGAACACCGGCACGAACTAATCGGAGCTACCGGCTATTTGGTAGTCTTGCCTGGAATATTACCGCTTCCACCTTGCTCAATGCCGGCGTAATGCTGGAAAAATATCAGATCACAACGGGGACTGAGCTGTCTCCCATGCTATCACTGAACCATTACTTGACTAATACCGATACGATTCGTGTTTCCGCCTCTACCGCTATTCGTTCGCCAGGATTAATCGAGGAATATACTGATGTTAGGGTAGGCGGAAATACGATCGCTTATGACGCCGGCAAGCTGGCTCCGGAACGTATCCTCGCCTATGAAGTTGGCTATCTCGGGCGTTTCCCTCACTACAGGGCCAGCCTGGATCTTAAACTTTACCACGAATATATTCGTAATCTGATTAGTCTGGCGGCGGCCGATGCCGCCGGCAACCTGCCTTATCATTTTGCCAATCAGGATAATGCCGAAACCCAGGGCCTGGAAGCTACGTTCAGTTTCAAACCAAATCACAAGCTGCGACTGGAGTTCAGTTATGCCCATGCCCACATTCAGGCCAGTGATGTACGTAATACCACACAATATACGAATAGCTCTCCAAACGATAGTTTCAGCCTGCAGATCATTCAGCGTTTCATTCAGGGTTATCAGGGCAGCCTGAATGTTTTCTATCATTCAGAAATGAAGCAACTGGCAACAGAAGACATGCGTTCAGCCAATACTCGCATTAACCTCCGGATAGGAAAAACCTTCAAGCTTGCAGGCAATAAAACCGACGTTTCTTTTACAGTACAGAACCTATTAAATGAATTTGAAACTACACGATTAAAAAATGTCGCCAGAAGAAGAATCTATCTTTCATTAAAACTCGAATTCAGATAAAACAATACCGGCAATGTCAGTAATGGACAAAATTCAGCAACGATTCTGCTCAGCCTGTCTGCTGATTTTTCTTTATATCAGCTTGACACTGTCGAACCCTGCCCAGGCAAAAGACAACATCAATATTGTCGTGGTATTGAGTAAAAACACTCACCCCTACCAGCAATTCCACAAACAGCTTGAAGCAACCTTGATATCCGATGAACAGCGAAGCATCAAAATTTTCGTGATTCACTCCGATATTATTGAATCCATTTCTGAATTATCCGACTCTGGCATTAATCCTGATTTCATCATTGCTGCCGGCACCCGTGCCGCACAGGAATTAATAAAGTTGGAAACATCCACCCCGATTATATTCTCGCTGTTACCAGGATCCAGTTATCAGAACAATATACAAAACAGTCGTTATTGTCGAATAAAAAACCGTTGCAGCGCCGTCTATCTGGAACAACCCATTGACAGACAATTTTTGATTATAAAAAAAGGGCTGCCTGATATCCGGAGTTTGGGGATTATCCTGGGACCCTCTTCAGCCATCATGCGCAACAGTATTCTCCGTGCGGAAAAAAAATATGGCATCGATGTGAGGATTGAACTGGCGGAGAAAGGCAATAACCCCATTATTCTGGCGGATAGTCTGAGTAAAACAAGTGAAGCGTTATTGGCCATTCCTGATCCCGATATTTATAACCGTAGAACGGCAAAAGGCATCCTGATCAGTACGTATAAATATCAAATTCCACTTATCGGCTACTCACACGGCTTTGTTCACGCCGGTGCTTTGTTTAGCATATATTCCACTCCCGAACAAATTGCCAGCCAGACAGGAATGATGTTGATGCAAGCAATATTATCTTCCCAAAAAGAACTTCCATTACCGGAATACCCTCATGCTTACACAGTTGAGATCAATCCTGCAGTAATGCGTTCCCTGCGCTCAAGAATTAATTTTGATAAATCAATATCAGACAATTAATGAGATAGTCACATGAATAACATGAGCATAAAATCCAAGGTTTTATTAATCACGATTCTTCCCGTGTTCATAACCGCGTGTATGCTTTCTTTTGCTTTCATAAAGGAAAGACTGAAAGATACGGAAATCGCATTAAATCAAAAAGGTCAGACTATTTCAGAATACCTGGCGCCAGCGCTGGAATATGGTATTTTGTCCGGAAATCAGGACTATCTCAATGCGTTGGTCAAAAACACCTTATCTATATCTGACGTACGCTCGGTCACCGTTCTGGATGCCAATCAACATATACTTTCACGCCAGAGCAGGTACGTAAAAAAATCAGAACATTCAACAAAAACTGTAAGCCCGGGTATATTTTTTTCGACTAATATATATCGCTCGGAAATTACTATTGATGATATTAATGGTTCCGATAACAGGAAAAACAGTTCTCAAAATGAAATGATCGGAGTGCTGATAGTCGAGATTTCACGTAACGGAATAAGCATGGCTCAAAAGGAAATTATTAGTAATGGAGTTTCAATCACCTTTATCTCTCTTATGTTGACTATTATCATGGCGCTGTATTTTTCCAGGACGGTTTCCTCTCCTATCAGCCTCTTGACAAAAGGCATTCACCGTATAGGTGAGGGCATACTGGGAGAAAGAATCTACACGGGTGCCGGAGGAGAGATCGCAATTCTTGAGATAGGTATTAACAACATGTCAGCCTCATTACAAATTGCTCAGCTAAGAGAAAAAGAGCACGCCGATGACACGCTGTTTATTGAAAAATCAAAAGCTCAAATTACACTTGAAGCCATTGGTGAAGGTGTCATAACCACAGACATAAACGGTTTTATTTCCTATCTGAATCCTGCTGCAGAAAATCTTCTTGGCGTAAATATGGATTATGCGGCCGGCATACATTTGCATGACATTTTTCACATTAAGAATATCCAGGAAAAAGAAAACATCAATTACCCCATATTGGCCTGTCTGGAGGAAGGCAAATCAGTGCGCCATGATGAGTCGATGATTCTGATTGGCGTCAATGGGATAGAGTTCATTATCCGCGACAACGCCACTCCACTGCGTACCCGCGATGGAAAGATTACCGGTATGGTGCTGGTTTTTCATGATTTCACCCATATCCAACGGATATCCGATCAGTTGACTTACCAGGCAACGCATGATGAACTCACCGGTCTCATAAACCGGCGTGAGTTTGAGCGCCGATTGAATGACCTCATTATGAATTCAGATTTTAAAACTCAAAAACACGCCATGTGTTTCCTCGATCTTGACCATTTCAAAATTGTTAATGATACTTGCGGGCACATTGCCGGAGATACCTTGCTGAAAGAAATATCGCAGCTTCTTTGCTCACAGGTCCGGCATAATGATCTGGTTGCCAGACTTGGAGGAGATCAATTTGGTCTTATTCTTGTTAACTGTCCACTTAGACAAGCGCTTCTGATTAGCGAAAACATCAAAAATTCCATCAAACAGTACCAATGCAAGTGGGAACAGCATGTTTTTGAAATCGGCGTGAGCATCGGCCTGATGCCTATTACAGAAGATGACCATTCGTCTCCAGAAATAATGATCAATGCGGATGCGGCCTGTTATATCGCCAAGGACAATGGCAAAAATCGTGTGCATGTTTACCAGGCCACAGATTATGAGTTTCTTCAGCGCCACGATGAAATACGCTGGTTGCGGAAGATTAACCGGGCGTTGGAGAAAGATAGTTTTGAACTTTATTGTCAAGCTATTGCGCCGGCCAATGATAAACCCGAAGAATTTAAATATGAAGTGCTTCTACGCCTGCAAGATAATGGTGAACTAATGCTACCTGATTATTTTTTGCCATCTGCGGAACATTACAGTTTAATGCCGGAAATTGATCGTTGGGTGATAAAAACTTTTATAACGCTACTCGAAAGAAATAATTTTGATCGCTTTAAAAATAAAAAACAGATGTTCAATATTAATATCTCGGGACAGTCTCTCTGCAGGGAAGGTTTTTTTGAATTTATTGCCGATATATTTGAGTCAAGTCCGGTAAATCTACAATTAATAACCTTTGAAATTACCGAAACGGCGGCCATCCATAATTATAATGCTGCAATTAACCTGATTAGCCGCTTGCAAAAACTGGGCTGCACCTTCGCTCTGGATGATTTTGGCAGTGGTTTAAGTTCTTTTCGTTATCTCAAGAAATTACCCATCGATTATCTGAAGATCGACAGCTACTTTATCCGCAATATCGAACACAGCACGGTCAATCAATCGATTGTTGAGGCTATTAGCAGTATTGCCCGTGCCTTGAATCTAAAAACCAGTGCCAAATTTGTCGAAAACGAAGAAGCCCGGCAGGTACTGAAAAAATACGGTGTTAATTATATGCAGGGCAGTGCGATTGAAATGCCCATTCCCCTGATTGACGTTCTGGCAAGATTTAAAAATGCCTGAACCTTAGAGTTTACTTTGCTGCAAGCTTTTTCTCCTGCGTCGGAACGTAGCAAACCAGAAGGCTTCCTTCGACAAGCTTCCTTCGACAAGCTCAGGACGAACGGTCATTCCTAAAGTGGACGGATATGATATTTGGCATAGCTATTCAGGCTAGCCTGGCTCCCGTAACTTATGGATTGTACCAGTCAAGTTTCTTATGCAGATTCACCACTTCACCAACAATGATCAGGGTCGGCGGCTTGACCTTTTTCTTTTGCACCAGTTCTGGTAACGTTTTCAATGTGCCAATGTGCACACGCTGATCCGGACTGGTGCCTTTTTCCACCAACGCCGCCGGCATTGTTTCCGGCATATTGTGCTCAATCAGTTTGCTGCACAGGTTAGCAATACTGTGCAGTCCCATATAAAAAACAATGGTCTGATTGGGATGGGCTATCGCCTTCCAGTTGAGATCGCTGCTGCCGTCCTTGAGATGACCGGTGACGAACATGCAGGACTGTACATAGTCACGATGCGTCAGTGGAATCCCGGCATAGGCGGCGCAACCCGCCGCCGCCGTAATACCGGGTACAACCTGAAAGGGTACGCCCTCCTCCATCAGGGTTTCGATTTCTTCCCCGCCACGGCCAAAAATAAAAGGATCACCCCCTTTCAGGCGCAACACCTTCTTGCCCTGCTTCGCCAGGCGGACCAGAAGAGAGTTGATGTTCTCCTGTGGAATGGTGTGCCTGTCACGTTCCTTACCGGCATAGATGAACTCGGCATCGCGCCGTACCAGATCCATAATCCCCTGTGATACCAGCCGATCATAAACAACGACATCCGCCTGTTGCATCAGACGCAAGGCCTTAAAGGTCAGCAGATCCGGATCATCCGGGCCTGCGCCCACAAGAAAAACTTCACCCTGCATATCCGGTGCGGCACCGGTTTCAACTGCCTGCTCCAGTAATTCGCGCGCCTCACGCTCCTTGCCGGCAACCAGTTTGTCGGCCACCGGTCCGGCAAGAATGACTTCCCAGAAACGGCGAATTTCATTGCTACTGGAAAAACGCTGCTTAACCCGGTCGCGATAGTTTTCCACCAACATGGCCAAACGGCCGTAAGCAGCGGGAATATAGGTTTCCAGGCGCGCACGTAACAGACGCGCCAGAACCGGCGAAGCGCCGCCGGTGGAAATGGCGATCTGTACCGGTGAGCGATCAATAATGGAGGGCATAATAAAGCGGCATAGATCGGGATCATCGACGACATTGACGGGGATCCCTTTCTCGCCAGCGGATTCTGAGACCTGCCTGTTCACTTCACGACTATCGGTCGCGGCAATGATCACCACCCGGCCGTTAACATCATCCGGCTGAAATTCGCGTTCAATATATTCAATCTCTCCGGCATCGGCACGGCTTTGCAGTTCGGCACACAATTTGGACGAAATCACGGTAACCCTGGCATTGGCTCGTTGTAACATGAAGACTTTGCGGGAAGCGACTTGTCCGCCTCCCACGACCAGGCAGGACAAGCCATTAACATTCATAAAAATGGGCAGGAATTTCACTCAAAACCTCTATCTGGAAGAAAAACCGGATGGGCGGTATTAATCGTTGCATAAGTATTTGCATCATAGCGCCCTCTCCCTCTGGGAGAGGGTTGGGGTGAGGGGATAAAATACATGCGAATACTTATGCAACGATTGATATTACCCGCAAAAAAGACAAACAGACGCAAATTAAAATCCAGGATCATGGAATCTTCTTTTCAGTTTGAACGCACATTACCCGGTAAATGCGTGGGTGAATTTCTCCACAAAAACATCGTATTGATCCGGAGGTAGATGATTGATACCCGCCGCCGCCTGACGCCCGCCGCCGGTGGGAAAGGCCATACACAGCACCTCGGCCCCGGTACGCCTGTTCAGGGGGGCGCGCACGCTGACTCGCAGGCTGCCATCGGCCATGGTATTCACCAGCGCATGCGCCCGGTCCGGCGCGTTACGCGCCATTTCATTCGCCAGCACGCCGCTGACTCGCCGGGCCCAGGGCGCATCAGGCAATAATATCAAGGCATGCTGATCAGTTTCGATAGCCGCTTTGCTCATCCGCCCCTGCGCCATATCCTCAGCATAGCCGTTTTTCAAGGTCACAAAAGCATTATCATGGGCAATAAAATCCAGAGGTGAAACATAAGGCCTTAAGCGTTGATACAGCTCATCCGGGGTGAAATACAAATCCTCCAGCGTGCTGCCATAGCCGTTATAGTTGAGACAGATACCCAACTCCTTGAGTGCTTCAGATCCCTCCATGCCGAGTCCGATCTGTCGCGCCAGGAGATCCGCGCTGGCATACATATTATCACCATAGGCGCCGGTTATGGCCCAGGCAGAATAACGGTTTTGCAAATAACGGTTGACCAGCAGGCTGGTGCAAATAGACGGCGAGGTGTCAATATGCACCTCAAGGGCCGCGTGCTGAGGAATATCACCGGCGAAGTGATGATCGAAATACTGAATCTGCGCACCCTGCCCCAATAGTCTTTGCAGGGCATCCCGATTTTTGTCCAGCGAAATATCGAGCACGGTGATCTGATCGTCTTTTTGGACTTCAAGCTTGTCCAGTAATTTAATGTCCCGTTTTACACCCGTGATCAAAACGCCGTCCCGAGGCTGGGCCAGACGCAACTGCTGCAAGGCACAGAGACCATCGGCATCGCCATTAAATACGTCATACTGGGTCATAAACATCGTTTCCTCACAAAGTCGTCAGAGGCGCGCTACTATGCATTTCTGCATACTATTCCTATCGTAAATTTGGTGTATTATAGCATCGTAAAATATCATGTGCTCGATATGCTCAGTTAATTCATACACTTGCAATAAACAACCCCGCAGCAAGCTGGCGGGGTATTAAGTGGTAACATGCTGATGGGTTTCGCTTTGCTCTACCCATCCTACTGTTTTTCGCTGCAAGCAGCGGGGAATTAAACCCAAAGAGATTAAATAATACAGGGGAGCGTAATGTCAAAGAAAAGCGTACTGGTTACCGGCGGAGCCGGTTATATAGGCAGCCATGTGGTGCGGCAGTTGGGGGAAGCGGGTGAACGCGTGGTGACGCTGGACAATTTATCCACCGGTTTTGCCGATGCTGTACTCTATGGCGATCTGATCGAAGGCAACACGGGGGATCAGGAACGGGTCAACCAAATCCTGAACGATTATAATGTCGATACCGTTTTGCATTTTGCCGCCCATACGATTGTCCCGGAATCGGTCTCCAACCCGCTGAAGTATTATGGCAACAACACCTGCAACAGCCGCAGCCTGCTCGAATGCTGCCAGAATCATGGCGTGAAGAATTTCATTTTTTCCTCCACCGCCGCCGTCTATGGTATGCCAAAAGACGGGCTGGCAAAAGAAGACACCCCCCTGGCGCCGATCAATGCCTACGGCACCTCAAAGCTCATGACGGAATGGATGCTGCGTGATCTGTCCGCCGCCAGCGAACTCAACTATGTGGCCCTGCGCTACTTCAATGTTGCCGGTTCCGATCCCGAATCCCGTATCGGCCAGTCCACTCCCAACGCCACCCTTTTGATCAAGGTCGCCTGTGAAGCGGCGGTGGGGAAACGCGAGCAGATCTACATTTTTGGCACCGACTATGCGACCCCGGATGGTACCGGTATTCGTGACTATATTCATGTGGAAGATCTGGCCGACGCCCACCTCAAGGCGCTGGACTATCTGCGCAAAGGGGGGGAGTCGACTATCGTCAACTGTGGCTACAGTCATGGATACAGCGTTCGTGAAGTGCTGGAAATGGTTGAACAAGTTAACGGCAAGCCCTTGAAAATTATCGAACAAGATCGGCGCCCCGGCGACCCCCCCAGCCTGGTGGCCAATACGGACAAAATCCGCAAGCTCTTTAACTGGACGCCCCGCTACGATGATCTGGAAGCAATTACCCGTTCATCCCTGAACTGGGAAAAGAAGCTGCTCGAACGTGGTTAAGCCTGATGGGTTTCGCGTTGCTCTACCCATCCTACTCTTCGTATCATACGCTGTCGCTGTAGGATGGGTAGAGCAACGCGAAACCCATCACTCGTTAATAAAAGATTATTCCCAGGCGGTGTTTTTGTCGCACCATCTCAGCGCCAACCAGTACCAGAGGGTCATGGCAAACATCGCACCCGCCCAGCTCCAGTTAATCCATTCACGCCAGGGATACCATGAGAGGGGGATAAACAGAAAACTGCACAGCAGGCAGATCCAGATTAGAATCAAGGCGCCCTTTCGGCTTTTAATGCTCGAAAAGGCCAGAAAAACCCAGAGCGGCGTCGTATCTTTTTTTTCCATTGTTTTTCCCTGACAATGATCATTTATAAAACTAAAATAATTTATGACAAAACTGCCATTATCCAGGCAGGGTTTTTAGTAATTGCCACGCCAATGATATAACTATAAACCAGTAGGGCAAATGACCAGGTTATCATTTTTTGTTTTTTATTATGCAGCCAGTAGAATGCCAGCATTCCCAACAGGATATATACGATCAGCAGCAGCAATTTGGTCGTCAACCAGCTATTGACAAAAGGATATTGGCCAATTATGACCGCCATACTGCCCCCACTGAATAACAGCACAGTATCATTGTATTGGGAGATTCTGCGCGCCCAGCGTTTTTTAAACCATTGTTGGTGGTTAAATTGTGAAAGCCCGCGAAGAATAAAATAGAAGCCGGTAAAACTGACGGTGGAAATATGAATGATCTTTATTAATGAATAAATCTCACCCATTAGTGCGCTGTTGACGTTACCGTTTCAAAACGTTGCTCAAGATAATTGACAATATCGGATGACTCATACATCCATTTTACACCGCCACCGTCCTCACTAATGCGCAAACAGGGCACTTTTTCAACACCACCCTGGATCGCCAGTTCTTCTCGCCAGTTAGCATGACGTTTTGCATCACGGGTTTCGATTGGCAGATTCAGCCGCTTCATTGTACGTCTGACCTTGACGCAAAAGGG
>ENA-ORDP01001154-ORDP01001154.1-marine-sediment-metagenome-genome-assembly--contig:-NODE-1154-length-15013-cov-2.279048_pt1 | contig 15013 bp, 15 predicted proteins | sample MGYA00248627_ERZ508539 | MGnify/ENA primary metagenome ERZ508539 (study PRJEB26208, sample SAMN05571518) | marine sediment metagenome | biome: deep sea; feature: Hydrothermal vent; material...
ATCGAAAAAAAATAGGCAAGTATCCAAAATTCAAGCCCCCTATTGGAGTAATCTTTTGCTATCAAAAAAACTTAATGGAATATATCTTAAAAAATTACAAAACTACAAAAGTTGAGGGATTTTATGGTGAAATGTATTTACTCAATAAAACTGATAAACAAATTGCAGTTATTGGTAATTTTGGAATTGGTTCTCCTGTTGTAGTTACATTATTTGAAGAACTAATTGCTTTTGGAGTTAAAAAATTCATTTCTGTTGGTACAGCAGGAACTTTACAAAAAGATATCAAAATTGGGAGTTTGATGATTTGTGAAAAAGCAATTAGAGACGAGGGAACATCCCACCATTATCTTAAATATTCTAAATATGCCTATGCCTCTAAAAAAGTAATTAACAAAATAAAAAAGTCACTTGAAAAATTTGAACAAAAATATTTTATTGGGACAAGTTGGACAATTGATGCACCTTATAGAGAAACTGTTGCTGAAGCAAAACAGTATCAGCAAGAAGGGGTTGCAACAGTTGAAATGGAAGCTTCAGCATTATTTGCTGTTGCTCAATACAGAAATGTCGAATTAGGATTAATATTTACAATAAGTGATTCTCTTTCAGAATTAGAATGGAAACCAAAATTCCATTTAAAAAAAACAAAGAATAGTTTGGAAATTCTTTACAAAGTAGCAGTTGATGTTTTAATGAAATATTAACAACAAGTAAAAACAATTATCAATATCTATTTAATTAACAAAACTTAAAAATCTAAATCCCTATTTGATTTAATGATGTTCAAAAATAAAAAAGCTGTGAGCAATGTGATTGGTTATATTCTCTTGGTGACTATTGCAATAGTGATAAGCACAATTGTTTTTCAGTGGATGAAAACCTATGTTCCAACAGAGCCATTAGGTTGCCCTGACGGAGTTTCTGTTTTTGTAAAAGATTATAATTATAACTGCACAAAAAACCAACTAAACTTCACACTGACAAACAATGGAAGATTTAATTTATCCGGATATTTCATACACGGAACAAATTCTTCTTCACAGGAATTAGCTATTTTAGATTTAACACCTTACACTCCAATAGGAACAGGTGGAAACCCAGATACAGAAGGTTTAGCTATATTTAATTCTGAAAATAATTCTTTTGGCCCTGGTGCTAAAACCAATAACACTTTTAATTTTACAAATTCTTCTTTTGGACAAATTTACTCAATTGAAATTATCCCTATAAGATATCAGCCAACCAATAATAACAAAAATAGGATTATAAGTTGTAGCAATGCAAAAATAAAAGAAATAATTGTCTGCTCTTAAAAATCAAAAAAATATTTAAATGAAAAAATACAATAAAAAACATGGTTAATATTAAATTTCTTTCAAAAAACCGAAAAGCAGTTTCCCCTGTAATTGCAACTGTTTTATTAATAGGGCTTGTTTTGGTTATTACATTAATTGTTTTTTTATGGTTCAAAGGATTAACACAGGAAGCAATAATAAAATTTGACAAAAATGTGGAAATTGTTTGTGATGAAGTTCAGTTTGAAACAGGTTATTCAAACGGTATTCTTTCTATTTCTAATATTGGAAATGTTCCTATTTATGGAATAAAAGTAAAAATTTCTGAGAATGGGAAGTATGAAACAAAAAGTTTAAAGGATTTGTCAAAATGGCCAAGCACAGGACTAAACCAAGGAAGAACTTTTTCAGGAGACATCAGTGCTAATGTAATAAGTGCAAATAGTGTAACTTTGACACCTGTTTTAGTCGGAAGTTCTAAATCTGGAGAAAGAACATACACTTGCAACGAAGCAAGATATGGACATGTAATTAATTTATAAAATGATTTTTAAAAATCGCAGAGGAATATCAGGAATTGTTGCCATGGTAATTATGATTGCATTGGTAATAGGCATAACTGCAACAGTGTGGGTTGTAGTAAGTAATTTGGTAAAAGGACAAATTGGTTCAAGCGAATCTTGTTTCGGAAATTATGGAGAGGTTAGTTTAGACAAAGCATATACTTGCTATGATTCAAGTTTAAATGAAACTCAATTTGAAATAACTTTAGGAGACATAAGCATTGATAGTGTTTTGGTCTCTGTTTCAGGAAAATCAGGTTCAAAAAGTTTTAAAATAAAAAATAATGTAACATACAGTTATGTAAAAATGTATGGGGGAAGTTATGGAGGAGTACTACAACTTCCTGCAAAAAATGCCGGTTTGACTTATGTTGTTAATTTAGCAGGAATTGGAATTATAGATTCAAAATCAATAAAAATTGCCCCAATTATAAATTCAAATCAATGCGAAGTGTCTGATACTGTAACAGAACTCAACAATTGCTAATTTTTATTCTAACACTAATTATTTAAATTAAATCTTATTCTATCCCTTATGTTTAATAAAAGAGGACAAGTTTGGATTGAAGTAGTTATTTACACTTTGATTGCATTAACTTTAATAGGTGCTGTTCTTGCTTTTGTTGTTCCAAAAATAGAAGAAACCCAGGACAAAGCAATTATTGAACAAAGCATTACCATGATGCAAAATATAGATAAAACCATTACCTCTGTTGAGGGAGTGGCGGGAAACAAAAGAATAATTGATTTGGGAATTAAAAAAGGTATATTGACAATAGATGCACAAAAAAATGAAATTGTTTTTGAAATAAAAAGTAAATATCTTTATAGTCAATCAGGGGAAAAAATTAATATTGGAGACATAGTTGCCATAACACAAAAAACAGGAAGCTTAAACAAGATAACATTAACAAGCAATTACAGCGAATACAATTTAACTTATAATGGAAAAAATGAATCCAAAACATTAACTCATTCTTCAACACCCTACAAGTTATCAATTGAAAACAAAGGAGGAATAAAAACAACAATTAATTTTGTTGTTAGTTAATTTTAAAAGAATTAAACGTCTAATACAAATAAAATGAAAGAGGTTGTTAAAAAAAAGAGGGGAATACAAGATTACCCAAGAGTTTTGATAAATTTTTCTCCGCAAATTCCACCCTTAAAAAAAACAATAGACAAAACAAAAATCAATGTAAGGTATGCACTAATTCCTCCTTTTGCCTTTGTACATATTTATTGGGATTCTAAAATTTCTGAATTAGTTTATGAAGTTGAAGAGCCGTATTTAAATGAAACAGAAAAAAAATAACCAAAATTCTTTAGGAATGAGCATTACCAAAGAACGTTTAGCAATACTAAACTCTTTAAGAAACAGTTCTTTAAATGTTAATATTATTGATTTAATGGAAAATAACATTGCAAAAGGAACAAGAGTAGAATTGTTTATTCCGCTTAACTAAAAACAGAAATCCATGTACAAAATAATTATTGTTGATGACGAAAAAGGATGCCAAGAAACCTTAGAAAATTTAATAAATAATTTTCCTCAATTTCAAATTGTAGCTAAAACAGATAATATAACCGATGCCCAAAAATTAATTAACGCATTAAAACCTCATTTAATTTTTTTAGATATTGAAATGCCTGAAATGAATGGCATTCAATTTCTGGAGACCTGTAGAGATTTGGGAATCCAGATACCTGTTATCGTTTTAAGTTCAGTGGGGAAAAATCGGCCTGAGATAACCTTTAAATGTCTCTCACTGGGGGCTAAGGATTTTATCATAAAACCGTCGGGTAGCATCTCTTTAGACATTGATACTGTCCAACAAGAAGTCATTTCAAAGATCAAGTTTTTTTATCACTCAAAGCACTGGGATCACAAAACTGACCTTAAAGAAACCATTGATAAATGGACTCATAAAAAAGAGTATATTTCCTCTGAATCACGTGACATAGATCAAACTTATTGTAAAACTCCTCCAAACAAGTTATCTTCTGTTACCATTGCTGATAAAATCATGAGAATATCATCCTTTGAGGTCTTGACTATTGGGATTTCAACAGGCGGTCCCTACGCACTACGCAGGATTTTGCCCCAGTTCCCCCCAGATTTCCCTCTTCCAATTGTAATCGTCCAGCATATGCCTCCAAACTTTACGACTGAGTTTGCAATGGGACTGAATGATATCTGTCAAATCCCTGTGAAAGAAGCTGAAGACAATGAATCCATGTCTAATGCTAAAATCTATATCGCCCCCGGTGACCATCATATTCTTGTCAATCACATTAATAATCGTAAAGTCATTACCTTGAGTAAGGCTCCGCCAGAAAATAATCATCGGCCCAGTGCGGAGATTCTTTTTGATTCGGCCACTCAAGTTTATCATAATCGCCTTATCAGTGTCATCATGACTGGTATGGGAAAGGACGGTGCGAGGGCGATTAGAAGGGTTCATCTAAATGGAGGGATTACGTTTGCCCAGAGTGAAAAGACATGTGTTATATACGGTATGCCGAAAGTAGCGGTGGAACTGGGTGGCATAGACGAGATCCTTGATCTGGATGATATACCCAAACGGATAATTGAGATTGTAGATAGGGTCTCACACTGATTTATGGGTTTTTGGGGGATACAATGAGTTTAACAAACGAAGAAAGAAAAGAATTGTTTCAAATAGCGAGAAAGGCCATTGAAATCAAACTTTTTGGCAAGTCTAATTTGAAGCCAACAATGGACTCTCCTGTTTTTCAATCAAAAAAAGGGGTCTTTGTAACCATCGATAAATCAGGAAAACTGAGAGGTTGTATCGGGACGGTTGAATTTAACGACTCTTTAATGGATGTTGTCCCGAACATGGCTGTATCGGCGGCTTTTCATGATCCCAGATTCCAGCCCCTTCGAGTCGAGGAGTATTCTTCCATAGAAATAGAGATATCTATTTTATCAGAACCTGAAGCGATCCATACACCTGATGAGATTATTATTGGTACCCATGGACTGATGGTAAGTTATGGTTCCTCAAGAGGTTTATTACTTCCCCAGGTAGCGGTTGAAAACCATTGGACTCAAGAGGAGTTTCTCAACCACACATGTATTAAGGCACATCTTGCCTCTGATATGTGGCGTGACAAGGCAAAAATAGAAGTATTCGAGGCAGAAGTCTTTGCTGAAGGGGAGTTTTAATCAGCCTCAGAGAAAGGTAATATATCCTTCCAATTTGTACTTTTATCGCTTTGACCGTCCCAAGGCCTTTTCCCATAAAACAGGACTCCCTCTGCCTGCACTGAGTCAAAGGAAGCATCGATTAATTTGGCTTTTCTTAGATCTGAGTAGGACAAGTTCACATGATGGAAAATGGCGTTACGGAGACTGGCTCCTCGAAATACCGTGTGGGATAGATCAGCGCCAGTGAAATCAACAGAATTGATGGTTGCATCAATAAAACTCGCATAACAGGCTATTATATTCATCAGTTTGGCATTCGTTAGATCTGCTAGTGGGAAAGAGGCCTCTGAGATATCGGCTTCATCAAGAATGGCCTTTTGTAAGTTACATTTTTGGAAGAAAGCATTTCTTAGATTGCATTTAGAAAGATTAGATCTCTGTAGATCTGCTTCCGGGAGGAAGGCTCCCGCAAGATTTGCTTCTCTCAGATCACAATCGGAAAGATTGGCTCCCGTGAAGGTGACACCCCTAAGATCAAGATGTCTTAAGTCTTCTCCGCTCAGGTCGACCCAACTTAAATCAGCTTCAACCAGACTTTTACCTGCTTTGATATCCTTTAGAACTTCTTCTTTTGGAGGGATAGCCATTAAACTACCTTTATCTATAGAGATCAGAAAGGCTCCTTAACTGAAGGAGCCTTTCACTGAGTTATTGCTGAGGAGCGTATTGATCAAATATCTTGTTCCAATCGGGTTTATCAGCTGAACCGTAAGCGGATGAATAGCTTTTCTTCAGTTCAGCCAAGTTTTCAGCAAAGACAGGTTTTTCTGTCTTGTAAAAGATACCGATCGGGATTTTTGCATCAGAACCAGATTCTTGATAGTGGTCCATTGCTCGATCAGAAAGCTCCAAGGCCTTCATTCGATTTGACAAATCCTTATGTCCTTCTTCATTAATATCATATATTCTTGGCTTATAATATTTGAAGGTTTCTTCATGATTAAAAGTGGGACAGGGTGACAGCAGGTTAACAAAAGCAAAACCTTTATGCTCAGTGGCGGCCTTCATCATAGCTGTAGTATGTTTCATGCTTCCTGTGTAGGACTGAGCTACAAAGGTTGCTCCATAAGTGATCATTAATTCAATAGGGTTGATGGGCGAATCAAGTGTTCCATAAGGAGAGAGTGATCCTTTTTTCTTATGACGGCTGGTGGGTGAGACCTGATTTTTTGTAAGGGCATACATATTGTTATCCATACAAAATACTTTTATATCAAAATTACGCCGAGCGGCATGAGGGACGTGACCAGCACCAATAGAGAACATATCTCCATCGCCTATGGTGACAAAGATATTTAGATCAGGATTTGCAATCTTGGCTCCGATGGCTACAGGCAATGCGCGTCCGTGACAGGAGTGGAATCCAAAGGTTCTAAGCCATAAAGGCAATCGGCTGGAACAACCGATTCCAGAAATGGTCAATACACTATCCGGGTCCATTTGCATTTGACTCATAATATTCGTGAGAGCTGTTGTCACTCCAAAATCCCCGCAACCCGGGCACCAAGTGGATTCAATCTCACTTCTATATTCTTTAGGTTTAATTGGCGTTTGTAATAGCTCCATTCTTATCTCCTTGATATCTATAAATTAACATCTATTTAGGGTAAATCTCTTCAATTTTTTCTTCAATCTCACGAGGTATAAATGGTTCTCCACGATAGACATTCAGTTTAACAAGTTTATCATGGATTGGAACTTCTGCTTTAATAATCTCAGCAAATTGCCCCTGAAAGTTGGCTTCAGGGATCAGCACTTGATTAACTGAGTCAACAAAAGCTTTGATGGCTTTTACAGGTAAAGGCCATAGCATTTTGGGATAAAGAGCAGCGACCTTAAGACCTTTAGCTCTAAGGCGTTGAACAGCTTCTTTTGCTATGGACTGGGTTAATCCCCATGATATAACTCCCACCTCAGCCTGCTCATCACCTTCTCTCTCAACAGGCTTCCATTCATCCTCTATGTTGTCAAATTTTCTCCAACGTTTTTCGGTCATCAGATTTCGTGTGTCAGGATTGGTGCGGGGGCCGGAATTCTCAGCGTGTTCCAAACCAGTGGCCGCATAAGCATGGCCAGGCATTCCCGGTATACCAGTCGGTGAAATCCCGGATTCTGTACTCATATAACGTAAAAACTTCTCATCAGCCTTTCCGTTACGTGTCATCCTGTGCTCATGTTTTACTTTAGACATGTCTGGACGCTTGATTGCCTCCACTCGCAATGCCAATGACGCGTCTGATAATAAGAAAACAGGAGTTTGATATTTTTCAGCCAAATTAAAAGCATCTATTGTAAGATAAAGATTTTCTTCAACATTGGCTGGGGCCAACACGATTTTTGGGGCATCCCCGTGGGTTCCAAAGCAGGCTTGATACAAGTCTCCCTGATCATGCTTGGTGGGCATTCCTGTACTAGGCCCACCTCTTTGGATGTTGGCAATCACAAGAGGAATCTCAGCCATTATCCCAAGACCAATGAGTTCAGTCATTAATGAGATACCTGGTCCAGAAGTGGCAGTGAGGACTTTAGCTCCCGCAAAAGAAGCACCTAAACAAGTACCGAGGGCTGATATTTCATCCTCAGCCTGATAGACAAAGCCACCTAAGCCAAGAATGAGTTCTGCTAGATAGTTCCCGACTGTTGTAGCAGGAGTAATGGGATAAGCTCCATAATACTTGCATCCTGCCATTGCGGCTCCAAGGGCGATAGCTTGATTTCCTTCAATTATAAGGACATCTTTTTTCTCTCTGGGTTTGGGGAATTCAAAGGATTCTTGTTTCTTTAGATTATTTCTAACGTGTTCAGCTCCCGCTTCTAAAGCTTGATAATTGAGTTGAACAACTTTATCTCCTTTACGAGTAAACTTTTGACGGATAGACTCTTTTAAGGTATCCACAGGGATATTAAATAGTTCGGCTGCAGCACCAAGAGCGACCATATTTTTAGTGATATAGGCTTTGAGCTGCCTTTTAGCGATTTCACCCATAGGAACAGGATACATGATAACGCCAGGAATCTCTTCCGGCTCGAAATCAGCTTCTGATCCTGTATCATAGATCATAACAGTGCCAGGAGTTAACAAGCTTTTATTGAGTTCATAAGCTTCTCCATTAAAGGCAATGAGTATATTGAATCCATCTCCTTGGGATAGAATATGCTGGTCAGATACTCTAAGTTGAGAGAGAGCGTATCCTCCCTTGATCTCTGCAGGAAAGCTTTTAAAGGTTACGACTTCCATGCCTGCAAGACTAGCTGCCTGCATCAAGAAGTCTCCTGCACTAATAACCCCTTCCCCGCCTTCTCCACCAATTCTTAAGGTTAAATCTATAGCCATAAAATCCTCCTTAAACCTCTTAAGTTATAATATTTCTTTAAATACATGGTTGAATCAATACAAGGTGAATCAATCTTGAATAAAATGAACTTAACCTGCTGTCACTGGCTGGCTAAAATACCTTTGCATTTTCTATAGATGTGCATAGTGCATTAAGTAGAGTTTAAATTTTAATATATTTGATGGATAAAGTCAATTACTTTTTAATGGATTCCTGATAATTGTATGGGTATAGTTTGTTAACTCCATATATAATAACAATTACTACCAAATAGACACAATGATCAAGACATAGATATTCTAAGGAATGAGAGTTTGGGATGATAAGTTATTATGAGTCTTAAAACAAACTTTAATCTATTAGTATTTTATAATTAGTTTTTTTTATTGACCTTCTCATTGTTTTTTATGATTATTATATCCTATCTATTCAGAGAGGAGGCGAGCAATGGCCGGATCACAGGGGGATATCATTCCCGATTCAGATATCATCACTAACCTAGGAGAAGATATTATCTTTAAAGGAACACTTAAATTCAAGAAGTCCTTAAAGATAAAGGGACAATTTGAAGGGGAGATTCTATCACCCGAAGGTTATTTAGTGGTTGGTAATGACGCACACGTTAAAGCCAATATCATCGCTCAACAGGTCAGTAATTTGGGTTCCATTGTAGGGGATGTAAAATGCAATAATCTATTGGAAATCTATGGGAAAGCGAATCTGGATGGTAATGTAGTGACCAATGAATTTGTCATTAAACAGGGTGGGATTTTCAACGGCCAATGCGTCATGAATTCAGGTCTTAAAAAAGACTAATCTGTTGATCCACCAAGAAAATGAATAGCCATTCTCTCTAATGTACTATTAATGAGCAATTATATGACGGTTGATAAAAAAACATCTAAGCCTATCATGAAGGGTAATCCTGATAAACTATGGATTCATGGTAAAGTACTGCTGGTTGACCTGAAGAGGTGGGTCATAAACGTATGGTACCTTTTTATTACAGCCTTCAGAAAGTTTTATGATGATGAATGCTTTGGAAAAGCAAGCTCAATATCCTATATCACTATATTATCAGTGGTTCCTGTACTTATACTTATCTATTCGATTGGAAGCTCTTTAGAGCTCACTAAAGATTTTTTCCTTGGGACAGTCAACGATAAGAATGATAATATCATCCATTATTTCTTTCCTGCAGGGGGAAAGCAGGAAAAGATCATTGCAGAATACTTAAAGGACTTTACTGAAAATGTTGCTACCGTCAGTATATTTGGCATTATATTACTTCTTGTTGCCGCTGTAGACATTGTTTTAACCCTTGAAGGTTCCATCAATTCGATCTGGAGGGTAAAAAAGGGTAGAGGGATCCTCCAGAATTTCCTTATCTATTGGACGATGCTTACTATAGGGCCACTCTTTCTTGTGATCTCTTTTTATGTAACCAGTAAGTTTGGTTCTGAGATTTTGGCTGACAGGGTATTCTCTAAATTCTTCTTTCCCCTTTTAGTGACCTGGACGGGATTTTTCCTTGCTTATCAGCTCATTCCACGGACTAAAGTAACCTTTAAGGCGGCGAGTATTGGAGCATTAATTGCCGGGACTTTATGGGAAATTGCTAAATTCGGATATGGCTTTTATATAAAAGAAGTCGGGAGTCAGACTTTAGGGCTTTTATACGGCCCACTCTACTTCATACCGATTTCTATTGCCTGGATCTATCTCTCATTCGCTTTATTCTTTCTGGGAGCCGAGGTTTCTTATTTGATACAGTTTTCTGAAATCTATAAAAAAAGACAGTATAAAAAAATAGATCATCAGAACTTCTTACTATATTATCTTTTAAATAGCTTATATCATATTTATCAGGCCTATGAAAATGGCAAAGGGAGTATCACCCTAAGAGAACTATCAAAAATAAATAACTTGTCCAGACTGGATATGGAACAAATTACACTTTCTTTGGTGAATAAAAAGTTTATTCGGATGGTTCAGGTTGATTCAATAAAAGAATATTTCCCCTTTAAACCGATGGATAAGACTGAGATGATAGAGTTACTCGATTTGGTAACGGATCGTAAGCAACTCCTTTTGAGTGAAAAAGATATTCGGGTGAAAGAGATGTTTGAGAGGGTTGTGAAGAAGTTAGAGGAAGGCCATCAGAAGGAATTCGCCAGTCTATCCTATAGAGATTTACTTGAAGGGCAAAGGGTTTAGTCAGTTATAATTACAAATATTGAGCCATTGAAGGAATAAGGATTGATTGAAGTTGAGAAAAAAGGTTGGATAAGAGATCCCAAAGCTATGTTAGAGACATTGAATGAAAAAGGCCGATTCATAAAGGATTGCCGTAAAGAAGATATTTATTACTCCCAGCCATCCATCAATGAGACTGGAGAATTGATAAACAAAGAGAGTAAAATCTTTCGTATCCGCCAATCAGAAGGCAAACAAACTGTTACGTATAAAATAAAGTCCATACGTGAAGGAGCTGAAGTCAGTGTAGAAGAAGAGTTTCTTGTGGATGACAGGTCTGCGTTCCAGAGTTTTGCCGAGTATTTAGGTTATCAGAAACTGATTGAAAAGACCAAACTTGTCAAGTTATTTAAATATAAGGATGTAGATATTGAATATGTTCATTTGCTTGGCCTAGGCTATTTTCTGGAAGGAGAAATTCTTTGTACACACGATCGGGAAGTCAGTCCAGCCATTGAGAAAATCAATAATGCCTTTCAGGAACTGGATGTTGCCAGCGAAGATATAGAGGAAAGAATGTATATCGAACTATTATTAAAGCAATTAGATGACGTTAAATCATAAGGGGGATTCATGTCTGTAAGTCCAAGCCCATTTACTCAGCCACAAGCTGGATTAAGGATTAAAGAAGGGGCGCCACCTATTAGAAGGCCAAGTAAAGAGGATATAGAAACATTTCCGTCTGAGGCACAGAGTCTTATCGATCAGAATCGAAATCAACAAGTCTCACTCATCAAAGCAGGATCCTATAATATCAAGTCTCTTGAAGGCAAACACTTTCTTCTTGCCGGAGCCACAGGGCCTGGTTTAGGAGGGGCTTTAGCCACGGCTTGTATGGAGCTTGTTAAGGATTCGGGGAGTATAACTTTACTCTCACGGGATCTTAAAAAATCTATAGGCTACGAAATGGGAGTGGCTTTTGAAAAGCTGGCTGATAAAGAGGGTATGGGAAATCGCTTTCATTGGCTCAATGGTGGAATGGCATTAGAAGGTGATAAACTTGACAAGATTCTATCTGCTCTAAAAGAAGCCGGGGCTGATAAGATCATCTACATAAATGGTGTGGCTGCTGCCAGTTCTGGAATATTACCAGGGTATCCACCTGTCTATGTGAAAGATGTGGATGAGGAAGGCTTATTCCAATGGGAGTTGACTCCTCTGGATGAGCGAGGCATTGAGGCCACTAAAATGGTGATGGGTACGATGGCAATTAATTTCCCAAAGACCCTTGAGAGCAACGATATACAGGTGGAGGCGAGTCTTTTTGCCGATTGGCGTGGAAGTATAGACCGGATAAGTCGAGACCCTCAGAACGTCGAATATGGGCGTCAGGGAGCTTATTCCACAAGCCTTTATCTTCCCAAGGATATCATCCAGATGGAAGTCTCTAAGGCGTATGGATCTGGGAAAATCCTGATAGATGTTTTCTTTCCCGTTATGAGAACACGTGCCTTGGGATTCATTCCTGGTGGTAACACGATGGGAGCACTCTTTCAAAAGCTTATGAGTCGATCGGGAGTGCCGTGGATTGAAGTTCCAGAGTTAGCTCTTGGTGCATTGAACTGTATCCATCAAGCTCTCTATGAGGGGTATGACAATCCCTTTCCTCGACTTGACATGCATGAAGCGGCTTTTGACCAATGGTTTTCTGAAATTGTTCAACGTCTTAACATGGATGAAAGCAGTGATTTTTACTATAAGAAATGGGTCGATAACATTTAGATAAAAGACTGTTATTTCTACTAGACGTATCAGGCCTGGTTATTAGAAGAACGCTATTTCCAATCATTTATTCTAGTAGGTGCTTCGATGACAATCAAAACGATTAAAGTGAAACCGTCCATCCCGGAACGTCTCAAATCATTGTATAAAATTGCCAATAACATTTGGTGGATATGGAATCCTAAAGCCATCGATTTGTTCAGAGGCATCGATCTGGATTTATGGACAAAGTTTAATCATAATCCTGTACAGGTTTTAGGCTCGGTTTCGCAAGAAAGACTCAAGGACTTGGCCGAATCAGACAGCTTTTGTTCTAACCTGGACCTTGTTGAAGTTGAATTAGACTGGCATTTGTTTCAACCCACCTGGTTTAGTAAGGTCTACAAAAGAGATCACGAGTTCACTATTGCTTATTTCTCTGCTGAATATGGTCTCCATGAAAGCCTTCCCTTTTATTCTGGTGGACTCGGTGTATTATCAGGAGATCACTTAAAATCCGCGGATGAACTGGGAATTCCCTTGATAGGCATTGGCTTGGCCTATGCTGAAGGCTATTTCCATCAATTCTTGAATGCGGATGGCTGGCAGCAAGAGGTTTATCCTGAAAATGACTTTATTAATATGTCGATGACTTTGGAGTGCCAGGAAGATGAAACGCCCATACTCATTGACCTGGAACTACCCAGCCGAGTTCTTTATGCTCAGATATGGCGGGTCCAGGTGGGTCGAACTCCATTATATCTCCTGGATACGAACATCGACAAAAACAGTCCTGAAGATCGGGAAATCACTGCGAGGCTGTATGGAGGGGATAAGGAAAACCGTATCAAACAGGAAATCCTTTTGGGTATTGGTGGAATGAAGGCGATCAAAGCCCTTAAAATCGATGCTAGTGTCTATCACATGAACGAAGGACATTCCGCATTTATGGCTGTGGAACGAATCCGGGACTATGTAGAAAGCCAGAATCTCTCCTTTGAAGAGGCTAAAGAAATAGTATCTGCAGGCAATGTCTTTACCACGCATACTCCAGTCCCAGCCGGATTAGACAAGTTTCATACATCCCTCATTGACCAATATTTCTCACATTATTACTCAAAACTGGGAATTGATCGAGAGTCATTTCTTGCACTTGGCCGTTTAGAAGGGGAAGAAGACACTTTTGGTATGGCGAATCTGGCTATCTCACTCTCATCAGCCATAAACGGCGTGAGTAAGCTCCATGCTGAAGTGTCCAGAGAAATGTGGCAGAAAACCTGGCCTGAAGTACCCATTGAGGAAATTCCTATCCAGTCTATTACAAATGGTATCCACACACGGACCTGGTTATCGGATGAGATGACACGTCTTTTTGAACGTTATTTAGGGCCTTTATGGAATGAAGACCCTGTGAACAGGGAAGTGTGGCAGCGGATTGAGATGATACCCAATACTGAATTGTGGCGTGGTCAAGTTCGGTTGAAAGAACGTCTGATAGCTTTTGGCCGAAGTTGCCTTAGAAATGAGCTTAAGCGAGTGGGGGCACCCAAACATGAGATCAAGAGAGCTGATGAGGTCCTGGATCCTGAAGCGTTGACTATTTGTTTTGCCAGACGTTTTGCCACCTATAAAAGGGCCACATTGATTTTTAGGGATCTTGACCGATTAGCCGCTATTCTGAACAACAAGAGACATCCTGTACAAATAATATTTGCTGGAAAAGCCCATCCAAAGGATAATGAAGGCAAGGAATATATCAGAGAGATCAATCATATACTCCGCGAGGAGCCATTCAGGACAAAGGTAATGTTCATTGAAAATTATGATATAAACATTGCTCGTTACATGGTTCAGGGGGCTGATATCTGGCTCAACACTCCTCGAAGGCCTTTGGAGGCGAGCGGTACAAGTGGGATGAAGGCGGCGGCTAATGGTGGACTAAACTTAAGCGTACTGGACGGCTGGTGGTGTGAAGGTTATGACTTGAATAACGGTTGGGCCATTGGGGGCGGAGAAATCTATGATGATCTGGACTATCAGGATGAGGTTGAGAGTAACGCTCTTTATGATCTTTTGGAGCAAGAAATCGTACCTCTTTACTACAATAGAGGGCAAGACAGTCTTCCAAGGGATTGGATTTCAAATATGAAACAGGCGATGAAGACTCTCGGGCCGGTATTTAACTCAAATCGTATGGTGAAAAGTTATATGGAGGATTTTTATCTACCGGCTGATCAGAACTTTCAGCAAATGAGTGATCATCATTTTGAAAAGGCCAAAGCCCTTGTAGGCTGGAAAAAGAGGATACAGGATGAATGGGATCAGATTCAAGTGGAATCCATTGATTTTGATGAAAATATAACGTTTGAAGTGGGTGGGGACATCAAAATACATTCTAAAGTAAACTTACACGCTATCCGTCCGGAAGATGTGAATGTAGAACTTTATTTTGGTAACTTGGACTCAAAAGGACAATTATCCAATGCTCAGAGTTTTCTCATGGAATGCCAAAACTCATTAGCAGGAGGAGCCTACCAGTATGAGGGCACCATACGATGTGAGAAATCGGGTCAGCATGGATTTGCTATACGCGTTTTACCAAAACATGAAGATCAAATCATCAAG
>ENA-ORDP01001155-ORDP01001155.1-marine-sediment-metagenome-genome-assembly--contig:-NODE-1155-length-14997-cov-2.927185_pt1 | contig 14997 bp, 19 predicted proteins | sample MGYA00248627_ERZ508539 | MGnify/ENA primary metagenome ERZ508539 (study PRJEB26208, sample SAMN05571518) | marine sediment metagenome | biome: deep sea; feature: Hydrothermal vent; material...
TTATTTTTTCGATTATTTCTTTTTGACTCATTCTTCGTCAAACTCCACCAGCTCATCTTGGCCATTTTTTTCAATAAGTTGAAGTATTTCTTCGATCGTCGGCTGAGCCGTTTGCTGGGCCCCGGCAGGGGTCCCGATGGCGAGCCCGCAGACGACCACGAACCCGTGGATCAAACTCGCCCGAAAGATCACCTTTGATCCTGAATATATCGGAAAAACGATTTTTTCGATTTATAAATGCCTTCGCTGACATACTTTCCGGCCAGGTAGAACTGATCGACCCCGAGAAACCCGGTGGTCTTGAGGGCGACCTTGCCCTGATCATCGAAGAACACGAACACCGGCGTCGCCCGGACCCGTAATTTTCTCGCCAGGTCACGTTCCGTACCTTTCGTGCCGTCGTGCATGATCACATCCAGATTGCCGCGAATATTGCTTTCGATCATGACAAACCGGGAATCGAAGTAGTTGTAGACCTTTTCTGACGGCAACACGCGGGCCCGCATTTTGTCGCAATAGGGGCAACCGGCCTGCTGGAAAAATATCACCAGATTCTTACCTTCTTCGGCGGCGGCGGCTATTTCACCGGGAAAATCGTTATCGATGCTTTCGATGCGATATTCGGCCTGCGCCAGGGGCACAAAAAGTACCAATGCCAAAATAAAAGCGAGAAATCCTGATCTCATGAGAAGATACCCTGAAAAACGAATGGGCTTATTATATGCAATATTTGTGATGCATACTAGCGGCATAACGGTTGGCTCACGAATTATTGTCGGCCTGAGCCCTGATGCGCTCGGCAAACCGATGCCGGGAGGCCGGCATTTTACCGTCCGATAAATGCCCATAGACATGACGTTTGAGAAAATATCCGGTCAGTCGAAGCCCGGCCGAGACCTCGCTGATGGTGCCGCCGCGACCGGGCGTCAGTAAAAAAGGCGGCAGCGGCAGCATCGATTTAAGGTAAGCCTGCCCTGCCGCAGCGGAAACCGCCCGGCCGGATTTGGGTGACACATAGATCAGGTTATCAACCTCACCGGTCGCCGCACAGCACGATAAATCGAGGCCAAACCCCAATTCTCCGAGCAGCCCTATCTCCCATTTAACATAGGTGGAACGCCAGTCTCCGTCGCCGCCAATGGTTTCCAGTAAAACAGTCAGGCCATCATATATTCTAACATGGGGTTGCCGTTCCGGCAGGGAACTCTCGACCACGGCAAGGGCCGCGCTCAGCGCCGCCAACGCGTCCGGGTTGTCGAGCACGAGGGCGGCATGGGCGTGTTGCAATTCACATGTGAAAGAGCCCAGATGTTCGGCCAGCCTGGCCCGCCAGCGGGCCTGGACGGCATTTCCCGGTTGCAGATCGCCGCGCTTGCGCCTGCCGGAACCACCCCGAACCAAGCCGGCGTGGACTCCATGCTGGCGCGTCATCAGGGCGACAATGGCCGATGATTCGCCATGCTTGCGCGCCGAGAGCACTATTCCTTGGTCTGACCACTCCATGACAATAAATTTACACGACCTTGGGCGATCCGTATCCTGTACAATGAGTGCCAGGTTGAATTATTTGTATCTGTCCTGAGACAGTGGGCAGCGGAGAGCCATTTTGCACAAAAAAATCATTGAGAAAATCATGGCTTCCCAGAGCAAAGAACGGGTGACCTATTTCAATGCGGTCATTGTTCAACTGGAACACGACGGACGTTTCGAAAGTCAGGGAAATATTATTTTTACCGTGCTCAAGGATGTCATCCCCGATACCCCGATCTATCTCGATGCAGACGACTTCGCCGACCTTCTGTATGACTTCATTCGCTACAACAACAATTCCATTCGCCAGATCATGTTCAGCCAAAGCTATCTCCGGGATGCCAGGGCCATGCGGTCTGTGACCGGTCATTTTATCACCCAGGTGGTCGCCTTGTCTTTTGAAAAGGAAGAAAAAGGCGAACTTGATATGGGTGAGCTGAGCGTTCACAAATTAACCTGGCCCTACCGGGATACCGATGTGCTGGACCCCGATGATGACCCTGAAGAATGGCTGGCGGCGGTCAAACGCAGCGAAGACTGGAGCAAACTGCAAAAAGAGGATCGGCGAAAATCCGGTCTGTCGCGCATCGACGACAAGGCAATGGCCCTGTTCAAGAAAAACAGCGATAAAAAAGACGCTGGCTGAACTTATTTAACGGTTCCCGCGTTGACATGAAGCTCGACCCCTTCATGCTTACGCAGCGATGCCATGAGTTTGGAAATATTAACCAGGCTGGGATTGCCGCTTTTGCTGAGCATTCGCATAAGGCTCTGGGGTTTCTTGTCGGTAAGAGCCGCCAGTTTATTGAAGCCGAGCGTTGCATTTATGTAATCCCGCAACAATGTTTTAGCCACATCAGCTTCGTCATTGAGCAAACACTCAGCGGCTTCCGTCAGCAAGCCAACACGAAAAACCGAATCTTCTTCTGCCCGTTTCTTGATCGTTAATTTGAAATCTCGCGTCAAAGCCATGGAATATTGATAACATAAACGTTATCAATATGTAAATAACATTTCGATCAGGCGTTGAAATCGAGGCCCCAGTCGCGGAAGCGTTCAGGGTCGTCGCCCCATTTTTCGCGCACTTTTACAAACAGTTTTACGTGCACCCGATGGCCGAACAATTGTTCAAGCTCCAGGCGCGAAGATTGGCCGATGGTTTTGATCTTGCTGCCGCCCTGGCCCAGAACGATACCCTTCTGGCCCGGTTTTTCGACATAGATGATCTGGCTGATGGTGACCGAGCCGTCTTCCTTTTCCTGCCATCCCTCGGTTTCAACCGTGACCGCATAGGGCAGTTCCTGATGCAGTTGCAGAAAGACCTTTTCCCGCGTGATTTCGGCCGCCAGCAAGCGCGAGGGCATGTCGGATATCTGATCTTCCGGGTACATCCAGGGGCCGAGAGGGGCGCTTTCCACTAGCCTGGCGAGCAAGTCCTTAACGCCGTCACCGGTTTGCGCCGAGATCATGAAAATATCGCTGAACGAACCCGATTGTGAAAGTCTATCGGTCAAATCCAGAAGGTTCTGCTTGTCGATCAAATCGATTTTGTTGATCACCAGCAGCGCCGTCTTGTCCTGCGCCCGCAATTTATCAAGGATCATCTTGCTGTCCGCATCGATGCCTTTTGTCGCGTCAATCATCAACAGGATACGATCGGCGTCCGCCGCCCCACCCCAGGCCGAGGCGACCATGGCCCGGTCGAGCCGGCGTTTGGGCACGAACACACCTGGGGTATCAATAAAAACAAGTTGTGCCGACTGCTCCATGCGAATGCCCAGGACCCGGGTCCTGGTGGTCTGGACTTTCGGCGAAACAATGGAAACCTTGGTCCCGACCAACCGGTTGACCAGGGTCGATTTGCCCACATTCGGGGCCCCCAGCACGGCCATAAAACCGCAACGCTGTTCCGATCGGTCGATCATTTCTGTTGCCTCAGGGTGTCGAGCAACAGGGCGGCAGTGGCCTGTTCTGCGATCCGTTTGGATCCGCCCGTGGCGCTCACCGGATCACTGCCTTCAATTGTTACGGCCATGGTGAAAACCGGATCATGGGCCGGACCGGAGCGGCAAATTTCCTGGTAGCTCGGCAGCGCCAGGCCCTGGCTTTGGGCGTATTCCTGCAAGGCCGTCTTGGCATCCAGGGGCGGCACGGCGATTTCGGCCATCAGCGGCGACCAATAGCGCCTGATAAATTGCCCGGCCGGGGCGATACCGCCGTCCAGATAGATGGCGGCGATCACCGCTTCGCAGGCGTCGGCCAGCAAGGCCGGATTTTGCCGTCCGCCGGTGTCCTGTTCGGACGGGGCCATGTTGACATGACCGGCCAGGCCAATTTCCGAGGCCACCCGGGCGAGAGCTTCCCGTCGCACCATCGCCGTATGACGGCGGGCCATGGCGCCTTCCTCTTCATCGGGATAGGCTTGATACAACATCTCGGCGATGATCAGGCCGAGCACCCGGTCGCCGAGAAATTCCATGCGCTGGTTACTGTCTTTGCGCATCCCCTTGCCACCGGCGAGGCTGGGATGAGTGAGCGCCTGTTGCAACAATCGGGGGTTTTCAAAAGTGTGACCGAGACGGTGTTCAAGGTCTTTGTTCATGGTGTCGGGGCGATCATTCAATGCCGTTCAACAGTCTGCCGAAACGAATTTTTCCAGGCCACTTCCAGAATTCAAATCCGTTCCAGCCCACGCCATCAATGGAAAAAAACAGGAAATTGGCGCGACCGATGAGGTTCTCCCTGGGGATAAACCCGACGACATCCAGATAACGACTGTCTTGCGAATTGTCACGGTTGTCGCCCATGGCAAAATAATGCCCGGCCGGGACCGTATAGACATCGGTGTTGTCGGCGCTGCCGTAATCGCCCATGGATTCCAGAATATAGTGTGTGCGGCCACCGGGCAGCGTTTCCAGGTAACGGGTGGTGCGGCGAACGTTGCCCAGGCTATCGGTGCTCAGATAATCATCGGTTTTTTCCCGCACCACCGCCTTGCCATTAATCTGCAAGACCCCTTGAATGACCTGAATGGTGTCACCGGGCAGGCCGACCAGGCGCTTGATGTAATCCACCTTGGTATTGGTCGGCAGGCGAAACACCACCACATCGCCCCGTTCCGGTTCGCTGAAAAAAATCCGGTCGGTTATCAGGGGCAGCGACCAGGGCAGGGAATAACGGCTGTAGCCAAAGGACAGTTTGGAAACGAAAAGATAATCGCCGACCAGCAGGGTCGGGATCATGGATCCTGATGGAATATTGAAAGGCTCGTAGGCAAATGTCCTGATTCCCAGGGCAATGATCACCGCATATATGACGGTGCTGACCGTTTCTTTAAACCCACCGCCGGAATTTGAACTCATAATAATAGTCACCAATTGTCGCTAATAAAAAATCCGCCAGATAAGGCCAGCCGGAACCGCCAATGTCAAGGTAGTTCAAAGGTTATCCGGGCCGCGCCTGGTCCATCAGGTGGCGCATGTCCCTGATCGCATTCTCGAGGCCGCCGAATATGGCCTCGCCGATCAGGAAGTGACCGATGTTGAGTTCGGCAATGGTGGCGATTTCGGCCACCGGTTTGACCGTATCGAAAGTCAGGCCGTGACCGGCATGACATTCCAGGCCGATCTTTTCGGCGTGCTCGGCGGCGGCGATAATCCGGGCCAACTGGGCCTCTCTGGCCGCCCCCGTGGCCTCGCAATAAGCCCCTACGTGCAGTTCGATAACCGGCGCGCCCAGGTTCCTGGCGGCATCGATCTGTTCGATAACGGGTTCGATAAACAGCGACACCCGAATTCCGGCCTTGCCGAGAGTCCCAATAAAGGGCACCAGGTGATTGTGGCCGCCAACGGCATCGAGGCCCCCTTCGGTGGTCCGTTCTTGCCGTTTTTCCGGAACAATACAGGCGGCATGAGGCACATGGCTAAGCGCGATATCGAGCATTTCACCGGTCGCCGCAATTTCCAGATTGAGCGGCGTGTCGATTTCATTGCACAAGCGGGAAATGTCCGAGTCCGATATATGCCGCCGGTCTTCCCGCAAGTGGGCGGTAATGCCATCGGCCCCGGCTTTAACGGCCAGCCTGGCGGCCTCGACCGGATCGGGATGACCGCCGCCACGGGCATTCCTGATGGTCGCCACATGGTCGATGTTAACACCCAGTCTTAAATATTCCGTCATCAATGACCATCCGTTGCGTCGTTGCCCAGGCGGCGCGCCAGCCGCCGATGTTGGTAGGACCCGATCATAGGCCTGAGAGTGAAAAAGAAAACCAGCCAAACGAGTGCAAAACTGGGAATGCCACCGAGAAACATAGGCCACCATACCGGCCAGGCCGTATGGAATAAATAGGCCATATCGAAATTCAGCATGGCTTCCGACAGGTGCGCAAACATGGCCGGAAAATCGATGCCCCCCTGCCCTTCAGAATCATCGCCAAAACGCATCCACAGGCCCAGATTATAGACCCAGGCCCAGATAAAGGGAAAAGTCCAGGGATTGCCAATCGCCGTACCGATGGCCGAAGCCAGGATATTGGCCCGCATCAGCCAGGCACAGAGCGCCCCGAGAATGAAATGCAGGCCGACAAACGGGGTAAATGAAATGGCCGCGCCACAGGCAAATCCGGCGGCCACGGAATAGGGCGTGCCGGGCAGCCGGCCAACCCGGTGAAACAAATAGGCCGATGATCGCTTCCAGCCACTGCGCGGCCACAAAAAATCGCGGATCCGTGCATGGAGAAGCTGTTTTTGCCGCCGCCTGAACATCAGCCCCTGGCCCGTTCGACCGCATTGATCGCCGGAGTGGCCCGCAGGGCGGCGATGATATCGGCCATATGTTTAACGTCGCGGACTTCCACATCGATCATCAGATCAAAAAATTCACGGCTCCGATTGGTGATTTTCAGGTTCGAAATATTGCCTTCGTTGCGACCGATAACCATCGACAAGGTGCCCAGGCTGCCGGGTTCGTTGATCACGGTCAGGTGAATACGACCGACATGGAAATCGGCCAGTTCCGAGCCCACCTGCCAGGACACATCGAGCCACTTCTCAGGCGTATCGGCATAGGTTTCGAGGGTTTCGCAATCGATTGTATGGATCGTTACCCCCTTGCCGGTGGTAATAATGCCGACAATGCGATCGCCGGGCAAGGGATGGCAGCAAAGGGCGTAATGAACCGCCATGCCCGGTATCAGGCCTTTGATGGCGACGCTGTTGTCGCCCTTGCCCCTGGCCCCGTTCTTGCCCTGTTTCTGGCGAAGTTGATCGATGGCAATGACTTTATCATCACCCCGTTTGCGAGTCGCCGGGAACACCGCTTCGACCACGTTACGGGCCGGGACATGGCCGTTGCCGACCTGGGCGGTCAGGTCATCGGTCGAGAGTTGCTTGAACACTTTAAGCACACCGGCCAGGGCTTTTTCGGTAAATTCATAGCCTTCTTCGCGAAAGGCCCGTTGCAGAATGGCCCGGCCCAATTGCAGATATTGTTCCTTTTCCTGGGAATTTATAAAGCGCCTGATCCGGGCCCGGGCCTTGCCGGTGACCACGAACCGCTCCCAGGTCGGCGATGGAGTCTGGGCTTTGGATGTCAGAATTTCCACCTGATCGCCATTTTGCAATTCGCTGCGCAAGGGCACCATGCGCCCGTTGACTTTCGACCCGACACAGCGGTCGCCCACTTCCGAATGGACGGCGTAGGCAAAATCGACCGGGGTCGCGCCCTGCGGCATGGTGATCAGATCACCCTTGGGGCTGAAGCAGAAGACCTGATCCTGATACATTTCCAGCTTGGTGTGTTCGAGAAATTCTTCCGGCCCGGCGGCGTGTTCCAAAATATCAAGCAATTCGCGTAGCCAGCGATACTGCTTGCCTTCGGTGTTGCCGGTCTGCTGCTTGTAGGTCCAGTGGGTGGCGACCCCGTTGTCGGCTATTTCGTGCATTTCCTGGGTCTTGATCTGCACTTCGATGCGGTGCTGGTCCGGCCCCAGCACGCCCGTGTGCAGGGATTGGTAGCCATTCGGCTTGGGCGTCGAAATGTGGTCCTTGAAGCGACCGGGCACGACCCGGTAGGCGCTGTGTATGATGCCGAGCGCCTTGTAACAATCATCGACACTATCGACGATGATACGGAACGCCATAACATCGGAAAGCTGCTCGAAGGCGACATTCTTGAACTGCATCTTGCGCCAGATCGAATAGGGCAGCTTTTCGCGGCCCTGAATGTCTACGTTCAGGCCGCCGCTGTTCAGGGTTCGGGTCAATTCATCATTGATTTTCGAAACCAGCCCGCCACCTTCATCGCGCAGGTATTCAAGCCGGGCCAGGATCGACTGGCGGGCTTCCTGATTGATTTCGCCAAAGGCCAGGTCTTCCAGTTCGTTTTTCATTTCCTGCATGCCGATACGTTCGGCAAGGGGGGCGAAAATTTCCATGGTTTCCTTGGCAATGCGCCGCCGTTTGTCGGTGTTTTTGATGAAATGCAGGGTCCGCATGTTGTGCAGGCGGTCGGCCAGTTTAACCAGCAACACCCGAATATCTTCCGACATGGCGACCAGCAACTTGCTGAAATTTTCCGCCTGCTTGGCGTGATCGGACTGCATTTCGATCATCGTCAGTTTGGTCACGCCTTCGACCAGGTGACCGATTTCGGAACCAAACAGGGCCGAGACTTCTGCCTCGGTGGCCAGGGTATCTTCGATCGTGTCGTGCAGCAGGGCGGTGATAATGGTCGAGGCATCGAGTTTGTAATCGGCCAGGATTCCGGCCACTTCCAGGGGATGCAGGAAATACGGATCACCCGAGGCCCGTTTCTGGTTGCCATGGGCCTTCATGGAAAACACGTAGGCGCGATTGAGCGCCTCTTCGTCGGCGCCGGGGTCGTAGGTTTTTACCTGTTCGACGAGTTCAAACTGACGAATCAAAGCGGCCTCTCCCTGCGCAGCATCTCAAGGGAAAGGTCTACCATATTTTCGCTTCCTGGGTGTGAGACTTAAGCTTTGTCTCCGGCCGGTTCGGCGATTTCGATATCCTGATACATGTTGGATTTGAGCGCTATGGCGTCATTGGCCTCACCCTCTTCACCGTCCCCACCAGGTTGGCCCTGGGGAAATGCCAGCAGATCGAATTCTTCATCGTCCGGATCGGTCATTTCGACATGGCGCTGCAGACCCTTGATCAGGCCTTCTTTCAGGTCATCGAGATCGACTGTTTCCTCGGCGATTTCGCGCAGGGCGACAACCGGGTTCTTGTCGTTGTCTTTTTCCACCGTCATCGGTGCGCCGGCGCTGATGTTACGGGCCCGCTGGGCCGACACCATAACCAGTTCAAACCGGTTGGGAATCTTGAGCACACAATCTTCGACTGTTACACGCGCCATAAAACAATTTCTCCGCATGGGTATTGTGGATTTGAAGGCCGATTATATATGGCCCAAACGGCCAGAAAGCAAGGAAATACGGGTCTTATTCCCTAATCACCCGGGCCGCACCGGGATTTTCCAATTGTTCGATCATCCGGGTCACCGATAAGCCGGATTCCGGATGGTGCCAACCGGGTGCCACATCGGCCAGGGGAAACAAAACAAAGGCCCGTTGATGGAGCCGGGGATGAGGCAAAATCAACGGGTTATCAGCGTTGCTGTCGCTGATTATCTGACCGTCATAGGCAATCAAATCCAGATCAAGCGTGCGCGCCGCGTTGGGCTGGCCGCGAACCCGCCCGAAGGCTTCTTCCAGGGCCAGCAATTGATCAAGCACCGCCATGGCGTCCATCTTGGTCTCGAGCGCGACCACGCCATTGACGTACCAGGGTTGGGACGATGCCGGAACCGGCGCGCTTTCATACCATTGGGATACCTTAACGACGTTCAGGCCGACCCTGTCCAGTGCCGGTAATACCGCCTGGCAGGTGGCCAGAGGCGGACCGTACCGGGGATTTGGCAGATTGGCGCCAACGGCGATCAGAATCAAAGGGATGCTCCGATTTCGACTTGCATGATGACGTATTCAAACCTAGATATATAACCGACAGGAGATTATTTCCTGATTATTTTTTACATTATTTATTTTTCATAAGCTATTGTAATAATGGATTATTATTATGGATTTTCATTCCGATGAACGGGTTGGGCTGTTTATAGACGGGGCCAATCTGTATGCCTCGGCGCGCGCGCTCGGCTTCGATATCGATTACAAGCAAATGCTCAAGTTGTTTCGCGCCCAGGCCAGGGTGATCCGGGTGATGTATTATACCGCCCTGCTCGAAGATCAGGAATATTCACCGATCAGGCCGCTGGTCGACTGGCTTGACTACAACGGCTATACCCTGATCACCAAACCGGCCAAGGAATTCACCGATAGCGCCGGTCGGCGCAAAATCAAGGGTAACATGGATATCGAACTGGCCGTCGATATGCTGGAGATATCGGAACATCTGGATCATCTGGTGCTGTTTTCCGGCGACGGCGATTTCCGCCGCCTGGTCGAGGCGGTGCAGCGCCGGGGCAAGCGGGTCACCGTGGTCAGCACGGTCGAATCTCATCCGCCCATGGCGGCCGATGAATTGCGCCGTCAGGCCGATGTCTTCATCGATCTGAGTACACTCAGGGACAAAATCGGTCGCCAGGGCGGCAGCCCCGAAAGCATGGAAAGTTTGCACCTGCTGACCCAGGACCCGGATGTCGAAGTGGTATAACGGCCTTGAAGTCACTTTCGTTTGCCAATGCCGACTGCCCGCTTTGCCCGCGCCTGGTCGATTACCGTAACGCCAGCCGCGAAACCTGGCCGCACTGGCATAACGCGCCGGTGCCGTCATTTGGTAGTCTGGATGCGGGGTTACTGATTGTCGGCCTGGCGCCGGGCCTGCGTGGCGCCAACCAGACCGGGCGGCCCTTCACCGGCGATGCCGCCGGGGATTTGCTCTATCCGACCCTGATCAAATATGGCCTGGCCAAGGGACATTATCAGGCCGATCCTGCCGATGGCATGGTTCTGGTCAATTGCCGGATCGCCAACGCGGTGCGTTGTGTGCCGCCGCAAAACAAGGTGATAGCTGCGGAAATCAACGCCTGCCGGCCTTTTCTGGAAGACGAAATCGCCGCCATGACGGAGCTGAAAGTGATCGTGGCGCTGGGCGGCGTCGCCCACGGCGCGGTGTTATCCGTGTTCGGCCTGAAAAAGGCCCGGCACAAGTTCGCCCATGAAGCCTGTCACGCCCTTGACGGCGGCATTACTCTAATCGACAGCTATCATTGCTCGCGCTACAACACCAACACGGGCCGTTTGACCGAACCGATGTTCCACCACGTTTTTGCCCGTTCCCTGACCTATTTGTGATCTTCTTCCAGGTCCGTTTCTGTGCCCGTGGCGGGATCGAACAGCCGGTGCATGTGGACGATGACGTATTTGATGTCGGCCTCGTCGACGCGTTTTTGCGAGGCCCCGCGCCAGGCGTCCATGGCTTTCTGATAATTGGGGAAAATGCCGACGATATCCAGGTTTTCGCAACTGGAGAAGTCGAGGCCCTGAGGGTCGTCAACCTGGCCTCCGAAAACGAGATGCAGCAGCGGTTTATCGGTCATATGTGAGCCTTTCCTGGAAATAATGAATCAGTTCAGTTTTTCTCGTGCAACAAGCGCGACTGCTGGCGTTTCCAGTCCCGGTCTTTGACATGGGCCCTTTTGTCGGCCTTGTCCTTGCCCTTGGCCAGGGCCAGATCGACTTTGGCGATGCCCCGGTCGTTAAAATAGATACTTAACGGCACCAGCGACATGCCCTTGCGGTTGACCGCGATATCCAGCCTGGAAATTTCGCGCCGGTGCAGCAACAATTTGCGCGGCCGTTTCGGTTCGTGGCTGAAATGGCTGGCCCCTTCGTATTCCGGTATATAGGCATTGCGCAGGAACATTTCGCCATTTTCTTCGATGGCATAGGATTCCGTGATCGTCGCCCGCCCGGCGCGCAGGGATTTGACCTCCGAGCCAAACAACTGAATTCCGGCCTCGAAATTTTCCAAAATGGCGAAATCGTGCCGCGCCCGACGGTTCTGGGCGGCGATGTTGGACGGGGCTTTTTTCTTTTTCTTGTGGGCCATGGCGTTTTAACCGGGCCGCCCTCAGTTCAACAGACCCGCCGACACCAGGGCGTCCTTGACCTGGGCTTTCGATGTGTCGGCGATTTCACAAATGGGCAGGCGGGTGGCGGAAGAACACTTGCCGAGCAATTCGGTGGCATATTTGACCGGGCCGGGACTGGCCTCGCAGAACATGGCGCTGTGCAGGGGCATCAGGCGGTCCTGCAAGTCCATCACCGTGGTCAAATCACCGGCCTGCCAGGCACCGTGCAAATCGGCGCACATGCGCGGCGCGATGTTGGCGGTGACCGATATGCAACCATGCCCGCCGCCGGCCAGAAACGGCACGATGGTGGCATCTTCGCCGGACAGTTGAATGAAGTCGGCATTGATGGCCAGGCGGGTCAGCATGGGCCGGGCCAGATCGCTGGTCGCATCCTTGACCCCGACAATGCCCGGTAATTCTGCCAACCGGGCCATGGTTTCGACCGACATATCGACGATGCTGCGACCGGGGATATTATAGATGTAAATGGGAATATCGGCGGCTTCGCTGGCCGCCTTGAAGTGCCGATACTGCCCTTCCGGGGTCGGCTTGTTGTAATAGGGCATGACCACCAGGGCGGCGTCGGCTCCGGCCTTGTGGGCGTGCTGGACAAACGCAATGGTTTCCGCTGTCGAATTGGACCCGGCCCCGGCCATGACCGGCACCCGACCGGCGGTCTGCTCGATGCATAGTTCGGTCACATGCATATGTTCTTGGTGGCTCAGCGTCGGCGATTCACCGGTGGTGCCGCACGGAATCAGGCCTTCCGTGCCTTCACCTATCTGCCATTCGACAAACGATTTGAAGCCGGCCTCGTCCACACGACCATTGGTGAACGGGGTGATCAGGGCGACGCACGATCCCTTAAACATGGCTTCCTCCATAGCAAAAACAATTTTAAGGCGCGAACCATACTCTTCCCCAAGAGGTCGGGCAAGCGCCGGGATTACCGGAATATGAACGCCACACCACTTGATATGATAGGCTTTGCCATCGTAGTGTTTTTCGGTCACTTAACCGGGGGCTTGAAATGCGCATTGTGCGCCAACTATTGGTCATTATTTACCTGGCGGCTACGGGCGTTGTTTTGCCAGAGGCCACGGGCGTTGGTCCGGCTTTGGCCGACACACCGACCGCCAGGGACACCGGCACGGCGAAGGCCGCCTTCAAGGCGGCCGATCAGGGCCAGTGGAAAAAAGGCCGCAGGCTGGCGGCCAGGGCGACGGACCCGCTGGTTTTGAAGACCTATCAGTGGTTTGACTATACCCGCCAGGGCACTGATCGATCATTTGATGAGATCGCCGCATTCATCACCGATAACCCGGATTGGCCTTACCCGAACCTGTTGAAACGCCGGGCCGAAGAAGCCATGAATGGCTCGGAAGACCCGCAAGTGGTGCTCGACTGGTTCAGCCAACAGCCGCCGGTATCGACCGATGGCCGGGTTCAGTTCATTCGGGTTCTGCTCAAACAGGGCCGCAAAGATCAGGCGATTGCCGAAATCCGGGACACCTGGATCAACAACAATTTTGCCAAGCGTCCGGAAAAACAATTTTACAGGCTTTATCGGCGCTATTTAAGCACCAATGATCACCTTAAACGGCTCGACCGGTTGCTCTGGGAAGGCCGCAACTGGCCATCGCGGCGGATGATCTGGAAAATCAAGGCCGGGGACCGGGCCCTGGCCGAAGCCCGCCTGATGCTGCGCCAGCGGCTCGGCAATGTGGACAAGGCGATCGCCAGGGTTCCAAAAAATCTCAGGAACAATCCGGGACTGGTTTATGAACGACTGCGCTGGCGTCGCCGCAAGGGCAAAATCGACTCCGCCCTGGAGTTGCTGTTACCGGCCCCGGAGACCCTGGTGCGGGCCGATCTGTGGTGGAAAGAACGGGCTTATCTGGCGCGGAAATCCCTGCAAAAAGGCCATATTACCCAGGCTTACCGGATCGTCGCCGATCACCGGTTGATGCCGGGCGGCGATTTCGCCGAAGCCGAATGGCTGGCCGGATGGATTTCGCTGCGCTTCCTCGATGACCCACAACCGGCCCTGAAACATTTCACCGCCATGTACCAGGCGGTCAAATATCCCATCAGCCGGGCGCGCGGGGCCTATTGGATCGCCCGGGCGGCCGAGGCCCTGGGCGATCAGGACAAGGCCGATCAATGGTATGGCACGGCGGCGGCCCTGCCGACCACCTATTACGGCCAATTGGCGGCGTCTCGTCTGGGGCCAGGCCACGGATTGCGTCTGCCCTCGAAGCTGACCCCGGAACCGTCCGAGATGGCAATGTTCAACCGGCACGAGCTACACAAAGTGATGGAATTGCTGGCCCGAATCGGGGCCGATGATCGCCTGAAACCCTTTGCTTTGGCCCTGGCCAAAACCAGCGACACCCCGACCTGGCGTAAAATGGCTGCGCAACTGGCCCATACCCTGGAACGACCGGACCTGGGCATCACCATTGCCAAGCGCTCTAGCCGCCAGGGCACAGAACTAATCGATATGGCCTATCCCCTCATTGCCCCACCGCCCCTGCGCGCCCGATCACCCAATTACAAGCTGGAAAAGCCTCTGATTCTGGCCATGATCCGCCAGGAAAGCGCCTTTCGCACAGATGCCAAAAGCCGTGCCAATGCCCGCGGCCTGATGCAATTGATGCCGGCCACGGCCAAACTGATCGCCCGGCAATTGCGCATCCCCTATTCAAAAAACCGGTTAACGGGCGATCCTGAATACAACATGCTGCTGGGCCAGGCCTATGTGGCCGGTTTGATCGACGAATTTGAAGGCTCCTATGTGCTGTCTCTGGCCGCCTACAATGCCGGACCGGCGCGGGCCCGGAAATGGTCGCGCCAGAACGGTCGGCCCGGCGATCAAGGCGTCGACAACATCGACTGGATCGAAATGATCCCCTTATCGGAAACCCGCAACTATGTGCAACGGGTGTTGGAGAATCTGCAAGTGTACCGGCTGCGCCTGTCGGAAACGGAAGTGGCGGAGACTCTGGAAGCTGATCTTTCGCGCTAAATTCTTCTTTTAACCATATGATATTGGACACTTTAATGAAAGACATAGACGCCTGTGTATTCGATGCCTACGGCACCCTGTTCGATGTCGCCGCCGCCGCCGCCAATTGCAGTGAGGCGTTGGGCGACAAGGCGACCCCGTTGTCCGTGCTGTGGCGCACCAAACAGCTTGAATACACCTGGCTGCGATCATTGATGGATGAATATATGGATTTCTGGCAGGTCACCAGCGATGGCCTGGATTACGCGCTGGAAACCCTGGAACTGGACGGCGATCCGCAACTGCGCCAGCAATTGCTCAACATGTTCATGCAACTGGAT
>ENA-ORDP01001156-ORDP01001156.1-marine-sediment-metagenome-genome-assembly--contig:-NODE-1156-length-14991-cov-3.201326_pt1 | contig 14991 bp, 13 predicted proteins | sample MGYA00248627_ERZ508539 | MGnify/ENA primary metagenome ERZ508539 (study PRJEB26208, sample SAMN05571518) | marine sediment metagenome | biome: deep sea; feature: Hydrothermal vent; material...
ACGTTTCTTTAATCTCAGCCGGTTTGAGCGCGTTGCTGATAAGCACCTGCGAGGATTCATTCCACCGCACAATGTCAATCTTCTCGCCGCCAAGTTCATCGACGATCACGCCGGCGTCATCGAGTTCGACACCCGCCCCGGCCGCACCGTCTTTAGGGTTATGCTCCCCATTGACTCGAGCGCGCCCGGCGACTCGAGCGTGGAGGAGGGTGGATGACCGCGCTGACCATCCTTGTCGCCGATGATGACGGCGCTATCCGCACGGTGCTCACGCAAGCCTTGGGCCGCGCAGGTTATCAGGTGCGCACCACGGGCAACGCCGCCACATTGTGGCGATGGATCCAGGACGGTGAAGGGGACCTGGTGATAACCGACGTTGTGATGCCTGATGAAAACGGCCTCGATATGTTGCCGCGCATCCGCAAGCTTCGCCCTGAATTGCGCGTCATCGTGATGAGCGCCCAGAGCACCTTGCAAACGGCGCTTAAGGCCACTGAACGCGGCGCATTTGAGTACCTTCCAAAACCCTTTGATCTGGTCGAGTTGGTCAACGTGGTGCGGCGCGCCCTTGAAATTTCCAAAACGCCGAAAAAGCGTGATCCCTTGTCCGAGGATAAGGATGAGCAGCTTCCGTTAATTGGCCGTTCGCCTGCCATGCAGGATATCTACCGGTCATTGGCGCGTCTTATGGGCACGGACTTGACGGTCATGATCGTCGGAGAGTCCGGCACCGGCAAGGAATTGGTGGCGCGCGCCCTGCACGATTACGGCAAGCGGCGAAACGGTCCCTTCGTCGCCGTCAACATGGCCGCCATCCCCCGTGAGTTGATCGAGAGCGAGCTGTTTGGTCATGAGAAAGGCGCCTTTACCGGCGCCGTCGCCCAAAGCGCCGGACGTTTTGAGCAGGCCCAAGGAGGCACGCTCTTTCTTGATGAGATCGGAGACATGCCGCCGGAAGCGCAGATCCGCCTTCTCAGGGTTCTCCAGGAGGGCGAGTACATCTCCGTCGGCGGACAGACGACAATCCGCTCCGACAGCCGCATCATCGCCGCCACCCACCGCGACCTTAAGCAGTTGATTCGTCAGGGGTTGTTCCGGGAGGATTTGTTTTTTCGCCTCAATGTGGTTCCCCTGCGGCTGCCGCTGCTGCGCGAGCGCGCCGAGGACATCCCAGAGCTTGTCCATCATTTTTTAAATCTGGCGTCGTCCGAGGGGCTGCCAAGAAAGATCATTGACAACGCCGCCATGGAAAGGTTGAAGAGCTATCGTTGGCCGGGAAACGTGCGCGAGTTGGAGAACCTCATCCGCCGTCTGGCCGCCCTTTACTCACAAGAGATAATCGGCGTCGACGTTATCGAGGCGGAGTTGGCCGACACCTCTCCAGCCACTGAAAGTGGGGAAGGAAACGGCCTGACTCACTCCATGGAGATGCATCTTCAGAGTTATTTCTCCGCCCACGGCGATAGCCTGCCTTCTTCCGGCCTTTACGAGCGTGTGCTTAAAGAGGTGGAGCGCCCCCTGATTTCCCTGACCCTTCACGCGACGGGCGGCAATCAGATCAAGGCGGCCAATGTTCTCGGCCTCAATCGCAATACCTTGCGAAAAAAAATACGCGACCTCAATATCCCCGTTGTCAGGGGAGGGGGGGGGAAATGAAAACCCGGGTAAAACGCTCCAGACGTTTGCTTAAGCGTTTCCTGCTCTGGTCGCGCCGCATGCGCGTGAATCGCAAAGTCGGATATTCCCTGGCGTCGGCGGCGGCTGTTTCGAGCGTGGCGACCTTCGCCGTCATGACCGGCGCTCTTTCTTACGGCCCCGAATCAAAGGTCCTTATCAATCTCCTCTATTTTGACGCCGTTCTGCTTCTGCTTCTGGTGGCTATCGTGGCGGGGCGGATTGTCGCCGTATCCGCTGAGCGTCTTCGCGGCAAGGCCGGATCGGGTTTGCATTTTCGCCTTGTCGCCATGTTCAGTTTGGTGGCGATCACCCCGGCGATCCTGGTCGCCGTGTTTTCGATGATGTTCATTAACTACGGCGTGGAGCATTGGTTCAGCCAAAGGGTGCGAACGGCCATTGAGGAATCCAACGCGGTGGCCAAGGCCTACCTCCATGAACATCAGCAGAATGTCCGCGCCGACGCCTTGGCCGTCGCCAACAGTCTGAATATTGACGCGCGCATTCTGATCCAAGATGCGCAGTTGTTCAGTGACTTCCTTACCTCCCAGGCCGATTTGCGCTCCTTGCCGGAGTTGATTGTCATCGACGGCTCAGGTCAAGTTCTGGCCCGCTCGCAACTGAGTTTGGCCCTGGAATTCGAACTCGTCCCCAAGTCCGCAGTTCAGAAGGCCAGCGCTGGAAATATAGTCGTAATCGTCACCAACGAACGCGATGAGAGGGTGCGCGCCGTGGTCAAACTGGCCAGTTTTAACGACGCCTATCTGTTGGTGGGACGCTTCATTGATCCCGGCGTTCTGGAGCATATTTACAAAACCGCCGGGGCGGTGGCCGAATACAAGAGTCTCGAAAAAGAGCAGGAGGGGTTCCAGCTTACTTTCCTGATGATTTTCGTCGTGGTGACGGTGTTGTTGCTGCTGGCCGCCATATGGATCGGGTTGACCCTGGCCACACAACTCGCCAGGCCCATCAGTAACCTGATCTTGGCGGCTGAACAGGTCCGCGAGGGGAATTTTGAGGTCAGCGTCGACGCTTCGGACAGCACCGATGAGATCGGAGCCTTAAGCCGCGCCTTTTTGCGCATGACGAGGAAATTGAAAACCCAGCGCCAGGGGCTGATGGAAGCAAACCGCCAGCTTGACGAAAGGCGCCGGTTTACGGAAACGGTGCTGAGCGGCGTCTCCGCCGGCGTCATCGGGTTGGACGGGAAGGGGCTCATTCATCTGCCCAATCGCTCGGCCTCGGAACTGCTCGCCGCCGATCTTGAGAAAGCTGTCGGCAAACCTCTAAAAAAGGTTGTTCCTGAAATGTCATCCCTTTTTGAGAAGGTGAAAAAGCGTCCCGCCCGGCTGCGCCAAGCGGAACTCACGCTGGTTCGCGACGGCGCCCCCCGCACCTTGTTGGTGCGCATCGCCGCGGAGCGCCTGGACGAGGACGTTATCGGATACGTCGTCACCTTTGATGACGTTACCGAACTTATGTCGGCCCAGCGTCAGGCGGCCTGGTCCGATGTGGCGCGGCGCATCGCCCATGAGATCAAAAACCCGTTGACCCCGATCCAGCTTTCCGCAGAACGCCTAAAACGTAAATACCTGAAGGAAATCAAGAGTGATCCGGAAACTTTTTCCATTTGCACCGAGACGATTATCCGTCAGGTTGCGGATATTGGCCGCATGGTTGATGAATTCTCCTCCTTCGCGCGAATGCCGCAACCAGATATGAAGCTCGAAAATCTTCAGGAAATTTGCCGCGACGCGGTCTTCATGGAAAAGAACCGCCATACGGATATTGAATACGACACTGAATTTCCCGAGGAGGGAATATTCTTGCGCTGCGATAGCCGTCAGTTATCTCAGGCCTTGATTAACCTGCTAAAAAACGCCTCGGAGTCCGTCGACGGCCGGGAAAAACCCCCCAAGGAAGATTTGGCGCCAGGTTGGGTGAAACTGACGTTGAGTAAGAAGGAAACTCCTGGCGGCGCGACGGTTCGCATCGTGGTGGAGGATAACGGCGTTGGTCTTCCCAAGGAGGACCGTGACCGTCTGACCGAGCCCTATGTCACGGGACGCAGCAAGGGAACCGGCTTGGGGCTGGCGATTATCAAGAAAATCATGGAAGATCATAACGGTGATCTGATACTTGATGACCGTAAAGAGGGAGGGGCGCGAATCACCATGGTGTTTCGGCGCCTGGAGGAGGCCGACGCCGAACCGGAAAATGCGAATGAACCAAAAGACGAGCTGTCTTTGAATTAATCAGCGGACATCCTGACACATGGCGCATGATATTCTGATCGTTGACGATGAAGCCGATATACGGGCGCTGACATCCGGCATTCTTGAGGATGAGGGCTATCAGCCCCGCGAGGCGGCGGACAGCGCAAGCGCGCTCGCCAGCATTGAAACCCGGCGGCCGAGCCTCGTGCTTCTTGATATATGGCTTCAGGGAAGCGAGTTGGACGGACTTGAAATCCTGGAGGCGATCAAGAAGGATCATCCCGCTTTGCCGGTTGTCATGATGAGTGGGCATGGAACAATCGAGACCGCGGTCAAAGCGATCAGTCTCGGGGCCTCCGATTTCATCGAGAAGCCTTTCAAGGCGGACCGCCTGATTTTGGAGATCAAACGCGCTATCGAGACGGCGCGCCTGATGCGCGAGAACGAAGAGTTGCGCCTTCGCGCCGGCGGCGAATCGGAATTGATCGGGCGCTCTCCGGCCCTCAACAAGGTGCGCCAGATCATTGAGCGCGTCGCCCCCGCCAACAGCCGCGTCCTCATTACCGGTCCGGCGGGCTCGGGCAAGGAAGTATTGGCGCGCATGCTGCACGTGCGCTCGCACCGCGCCAACGGTCCCTTTGTCGTCGTTAATTGCGCCAGCATGCGGCCTGAGCGCATGGAGGTCGAACTTTTCGGGACCGAGGACCCCGACAGTGATAACGAAAGCGGGCCCACCAAGGTCGGAACCTTCGAGGCCGCGCACAACGGCACGCTATACCTGGACGAGGTGACGGACATGCCCTTGGAAACCCAAGGCAGGATCGTCCGCGTGCTGCAAGAGCAAATATTCGAAAGGGTCGGCGGCGGCGCCCTGGTTGAAGTGGACGTCAGGGTGATCGCCTCGGCCACCGGAGACATCAAAAAGGAAATCGAGGAAGGGCGTTTCCGCGAGGATTTGTTCTATCGGCTCAGCGTCGTTCCCATCGAGGTTCCTCCGCTCAACGAACGGCGCGAAGATATCCAGGCGCTCGCTGAATATTTTATGGAGCGGGCCGCCGAAAGCTGTGGCCGGCCTCAGCGCAAGCTGGGAAAGGACGCCCTGGCGCTTCTTCAAACCTATGAATGGCCCGGAAACGCCAGGGAATTGCGCAACGTCATCGAGCGCTTGTTGATCATGGCGCCGGGCGACGCCGAAGATCTTATCGGCGCCGATGTTCTTTCCGGCGTCCTCGGCGGCGCCGCAAGGTCCTCCAACAATATTCTTAAGGGGAGTGACGAAATCATGGGTCTGCCCCTTCGCGAGGCGCGCGGAATCTTTGAGAGGAACTACCTGCAATCTCAAGTAACCCGCTTTGAAGGAAATATCTCACGCACCGCCGATTTCGTGGGAATGGAGCGTTCGGCTCTGCACCGGAAACTCAAATCTCTTGGCATTTCCAGTAATGAAAAGTCCCGCTCCACGGACGCTAAGGACACGGGCTCATGAAGGTGGTCGTCTGCGGCGCCGGACAGGTAGGATACAACATCGCCCGTCACTTGGCCATGGAGAATAATGACGTCACCGTTGTCGACCAAGACCCTGAGTTGGTGCAAAAGGTGACCGACACACTGGACGTTCAGGGCGTTGTGGGCCACGCTTCGCACCCCGATATCCTTGAGAAGGCGGGACTGAATGACGCGGAAATGATCATCGCCGTCACTTACGCCGATGAAGTCAATATGGTGGCTTGCCAAGTCGCCCATTCTCTTTTCGACGTTCCCACCAAGATCGCCCGCGTACGCCATCAGAGTTACCTGCAACCCATGTGGGTCAACATGTTTTCCCGGGACAACATGCCCATTGACGTCATCATTTCTCCTGAAATCGAGGTGGCTCTCGCGGTGACCCGGCGCCTACAGGTGCCCGGCGCCTTCGAGATGATCCCCTTGGTGGACGACAAGGTGAAGCTTCTTGGCGTCCGCTGCGAGGAGGATTGCCCTCTTGTCAATACGCCGTTAAAGCAACTGACGGAGCTTTTTCCAGACCTCAATATTGTCATCGTCGGGCTGGTTCGCCAAGGCAACGCGCTTATTCCCTCAGCGGACGATCAGATGTTGCCTGGAGACGAGGTCTATTTTGTGGTTGATAGTTCGCAGTTGATGCGCGCCATGGCCGCTTTCGGCCATGAAGAGTCCGAGGCGCGGCGGCTTCTGATTTTCGGCGGCGGCAACATCGGCCTTTTCCTGGCCGAGGTGATTGAAAAGGAGCACCCCTGGGTCAACGCCAAAATCATTGAAATTAATAATGAGCGCGCTGAATTCGTGGCCACCCGCCTCGGCCGCACTGTTGTCATCAACGGCGATGTCCTGGACTCGGAAATCCTGGAGGAAGCCAATGTCGCCGCAACCGGAACCGTGGTCGCCGTGACCGACGACGACGAAACCAATATCCTGTCTTCGCTGCTGGCAAAGCGTTACGGCTCCCTTCGCACCATCACCCTGATAAACAAGAGAACATACGAATCCCTGATCACCACCCTTGGCATTGACGTGGTGGTCAGTCCGCGCAACATCACCGTATCCACCATCCTTCAGCAGGTTAGGCGCGGGCGCATCCACTCGGTGCATACCCTGCGCGACGATTTTGGCGAGCTGATCGAGGCTGAAGCCATGGAAACCTCCCCCCTTGTTGGGACGCCGCTTAAGGAGGTGGATCTCTCGGATGATGTGTTGATCGGAGCCATCGTGCGCGACGGCCAAGTCATCTGTCCGCGCGGCCATACCGTGATCCAGACCGGAGACAGAGTCGTGCTTTTCGCCGCCAAGAAAGCAGTCCACATAGTGGAAAAGATGTTCTCCGTGCAGCTCGAATATTTCTAAGCTCGGAAACAACGATAAATGTCCAGAATCGCCTACGTAAACGGCCGCTACGCGCCGCATTGCGAAGCCGCCGTGCATGTGGAGGACCGTGGCTATCAGTTCTCCGACGGCGTCTACGAGGTCATCATGGTGAGGGCTGGGCGCATGGTTGACGGTAATGGCCACCTGGAACGCTTGGGACGCTCCCTTGAGGCGGTTAAAATAGACTGGCCAATGAATAGGCGCTCCCTTGAAGTGGTGATTGGCGAAGTTGTGCGCCGCAATCGCCTTAGGGATGGTTTTATTTACCTGCAAGTCACCCGCGGCGTCGTCCGCCGCGATCATCAATTTCCCGACAACATCCAACCGTCCCTGGTCATGACGGCGCGGCGTTGCGCCGTCCTCGCCGATTCCCTGGATGATCTGGGCGTTGGCGTTATCACGATTCCAGACACAAGGTGGAAACGTTGTGATATCAAATCGATATCTCTTCTTTCTAATGTTTTAAGCAAGCAAGAGGCGAGGGAGGCGGGAGCCTATGAAGCCTGGTTGGTGGATGAAGAAGGATACGTCACGGAAGGGGCTTCATCCAACGCCTGGATCGTTACCGGCGCCGGCGGGTTGGTGACGCGCCCTGTGGGACGCGCCCTGCTCGGCGGCGTTACGCGCCAAACCGTGTTGGAATTGGCGCGTGGGGAGGGGGTGGCCCTGTGTGAGCGCCCCTTCACCGTCGAGGAAGCGCGAGTGGCCGCCGAGGCTTTCCTCACCAGCACCACCTCTTTCATAAAACCGGTGGTGAGCATCGACGGCGTCAAGGTGGGCGCGGGGCGGCCCGGTCCCGTCTGCGCAAGCCTGACGGCCCTTTACGCCGCTTATGTTAAAGCGCAAGGGGGCGGAGAATAATGAATGTCAGCTCTTTGAATACCCGCCCCAAGGCCATTCTTTTTGATTGGGACAACACCCTGATCGATTCATGGCCGGTGATCCATGACGCCCTCAGCGCCACGTTCAAGGCCTTTGGCCTTGATCCCTGGACCATGGACCAGACCCGCCAAAGGGTGCGCAAGTCCCTGCGCGACAGTTTTTCAGGCCTGTTTGGCGAGCGTTGGGAGGAGGCGGGAGAGTTTTTTTATGAACGTTTCGCCGCCATACATCTGGAAAACCTTCACCCCCTTCCCGGCGCCGGGCCGATGCTGGCGGAGCTCAAGGGGCAAGGCGTTTATCTCGGCGTTATTAGCAATAAAAAGGGAGATTTCCTTCGCCTCGAGGCGAGCCGTCTGGGCTGGAGCGCCTATTTTGGCGGGCTGGTCGGCGCCACGGACGCGAAAAGAGACAAGCCGGCCACCGAGCCCGTTGACCTGGCCCTTCATGGCAGCGGCGTTGCGCGCGGCGGCGACGTCTGGATTGCCGGCGACGCGGACATCGATATGGAGTGCGCCCTTAACGCCGGTTGTATCCCTATATTAGTGCGTGAAAATCCTCCTGGAGACGATGAATTCAATGCTCACAAGCCCTATCGGCACTTTAAAGGGCTCCAGGAGTTAACAAAGTACATACGGGAGTTGTAACGGCTTAATTATTCTTATTGAACTTTTCCCTCTTTATGTGCATTAATGCAATTATCGCCGGGATAATTTGGCGAAAAATGAAAATGTGTGGGTCACGAAAATGCTGTTGTTGACCCAACAATAATAATAGGGGGGATGAGCCCATGTCTTCGGAAAGGGCGCATAATGTTCAGGACGTCTTCCTGAACTACATAAGAAAAAACAAGACCCCGGTCACGATCTTCCTTGTAAATGGCGTAAAACTTCAGGGGATCGTAACATGGTTCGATAACTTCTCCGTTCTCCTGCGCCGCGACGGGCATACCCAGTTGGTGTATAAACACGCCATTTCAACGGTTATGCCCTCGGTGCCCATACAGTTGTTCGAGCCCGAGAAGAACGAAGAAGCAGAGGCCGATTCCGATTAATTTAGGAGCCGTCTCTCTGAAAGGCCAGCCGAAAGGAACGGCGCCGCCATCGAACGACAGCGGCGGCGAGACATGTTTTGTTATTCATCCTCATCAAAGAACGTCCGCACGATCCCGCGATCCCTCGGCGCGCCTGGAGGAAGCTATCGGTTTGGCGCGCGCCATTCATCTTGACGTGGTCCACGCCGAGGTGGTGCGCTTAAGCAAAATCAGGCCCTCCACTTTGTTCGGCAAGGGCGCGGTGGAGAGGATTGCGGGTCTTATCCAGCAGTATATCCCATACCCGCCGGATGACGGTAATGGCTTTACCAAGAAGGCGATGATGGTGGTGGCGATTGATGCGGCTTTGACGCCGGTGCAGCAACGGAACCTTGAGCGCGCTTGGAAAAGCAAGGTCATCGACCGCAACGGCCTGATCCTGGAGATTTTCGGCGCCCGCGCCCGCACCCGCGAGGGAAGGCTACAGGTGGAATTGGCGGCGCTGACCTATCAGCGTTCGCGCCTGGTGCGCTCGTGGACGCATCTGGAGCGCCAGCGCGGCGGCGCGGGGTTCATGGGCGGTCCCGGCGAAACCCAGATCGAAACCGACCGCCGCCAGATCGGCCGGCGCATCACCCGCATCAAACGCAAGCTCAACGAAGTCAAGCGCACCCGCAATCTTCACCGTCAGGCGCGGCGGCGGGTTCCTTTTCCGGTGGTTTCCCTGGTGGGCTACACAAACGCCGGAAAATCCACGCTTTTCAACGCCTTGACGTGCGCCGAGGTGGAAGCCAAGGATCAACTTTTCGCGACGCTTGATCCGACCATGCGCGGTCTTGAGCTGCCGTCGGGACGAAAAATGATCTTGTCGGACACCGTTGGCTTCATTTCGGACCTCCCCCATGAGTTGGTGAACGCCTTTCACGCCACCTTGGAGGAGGTCTTGAAGGCCGATCTCATCGTACATGTGCGCGACGTCGCTCATCCCGACAGCCTGTCTCAAAAGCGTGATGTGGAGGGAGTGTTGAGCGAGCTTGGCGTCAAAGATCAAGGAAATCTGATCGAAGCGCTTAACAAGATCGACTTGCTGGGGGCGGGCGAACGCGAAAGCCTGATCAACCGGGCCAACCGCGGCGAACCGACTCAGGCGCCGCTATCGGCGCTGACGGGGGAGGGGACCCAGGACCTGCTTCAAGCCCTTGACGCGCGTTTGTCGGAATCCTTTCTGGTCGTGGATTTGGCGCTCGCGCCCGGGGATGGCGCGGCGATCTCCTGGCTTTATGAGCACGGCGAGGTGCTGGAGCGCGATGATGGAGAGCAGGTCATACATCTCAAGGTGCGTTTTGACGCCGCCAACAAAGCGCGTTTTGAGCGGCTGCATGGGCGGAAATAATTAAATATATTGGTTCTCCGGGTTCATTTTAGCTTGTATTGTTTGACTGTAAGTTATCACCATAATTCATTTTTTATCCACATTAACATTCTACTAGTAGACAGGCGTTTTTTTTCGTAGTATGTTGATGAGGGTACCAGCGCATCATGTTGTATGTCTAGAGCCGGCCAATTCTACTAGTAGAAACGATCAAATAAGGAGGCCCCCTTATGGCGACGTCAAAGTCACAGAAAAAATGGCGCGACAAACATCGGTTTGTCAAAAAACAACTCAACGTAATGTCCAGGCGTTTGATCCACAGTTACCTGGATGAAATCGCCGAGGAATATAAATTGCGTGGAAAGGGCGAGGCGGTGGCTTTCTGTTGCTTCGTCACCAAGGCGCTCATCCAGCGCGCCGGTTTCAATGAGGAGACGGCGCGCATTCTCGATGTCTTCCAACACACCTACAATCAGGATCGCGACATCTATTCGGCTTAAATAACCGGATAGGGTAATATGCGGCATTAAGAGACTTTCCCCCATGATTCCCAACAATAGTAAAATAATGGAAGCCATCCGCGAGACCGCGGCGGCGGAGATCATGCCCCGATTCAACGCATTGTCAGAGAGCGACATTACCGAGAAGGGGCCTAACGATTTGGTGACGACCGCCGATATCGAGGCCGAAAAACGTTTGGAATTATTGCTGAAATCCCTAGCGCCAGGCAGCGTCGTCATCGGCGAGGAGGCGGCGGACGCCGATCCCAAGCGGCTTGACCTCCTCAAGGGCTTAGATCCCGTGTGGCTGCTGGATCCGCTGGACGGCACCAACAATTTCGTTCGGGGCGAACCCTGCTTCGCCATTATTGTCGCCTATTGCGTGGCGGGCGAGACCCTTGCCGGCTGGATTCATGATCCCATTTCCGACGCCACCGCCTGGGCGGTTAAGGGCGGCGGGGCCTGGATGGCGGAGGGCGCTCGAACCGGAAACCGCGTCATGCGCGTAGGCCGGAATTCCGTTTCGCCGATGACCGGTTTCCTGAGCGGGCGAACGCGCCGAAAACTGGCGCAACGGCGCGAGCGGGGGGAGGGGAATCCGCCCCAGGGCGTTCATTATGGATGCGTGGGGCGCGAATATATGGATTTGGCCGCTGGCGCGCTTCAATTTTCCTATTATACGCGCCGCCTCAAGCCCTGGGATCACGCCGCCGGCGTGCTGATTCATCAAGAGGCGGGCGGCTATAGCGCCATTACCTGCGATGGCGCGCCATACAATCCGGCGCGGGGAGGAACCTATGGGGACGCCGCCCTGCTGCTGGCCCCCAACCGCGATGACTGGGAAATTCTCAAGGGAATTCTGGAGGATTAGAGCCTGTTATCTTAAGACCAATACCAGATTTGGGGTGGGGTCGTAGAGGCTTTTGATTTTCCAGGTGAAGGTCTTTTCGCCCCGCCCCTTTACATCGCCTTTGACCTTGGTGGCGTTGTGTTCAACCACCCTCAAGTCGGTGATGACGCGGATTTCACCCTGGATGTTGAGCCCAATTCCGGTGAGGCGTTTTGCGTTGGTTTTGGAGACGGAAGCGCCCATCATGACCGCCAGCCCTTTTTTCTTGAGGTATTTGACGGTGAGGAATTTCTCGTTGCGGCGCAGGAAGGTCACCATCTTGGCCTTGAGCAAGTCGCCCTTTTTCTCCCAATGGACCTTGAAGACGCCCTTGTTGAAGTATTTGAACTCCTTAACGTCCGGATCGCGCCCTATAAGGTCGTTTTTGATCAGCTTGACCTTTGCGCGCTCCTGGGCGCCCGTGATTTTGCCCTCGCGCAAGCCGCTGTAAAGGCCGATATCCGCTAAATAGCCGTCGAAGATCATGGTGTAGTACCCTCTGCGGCTGATCTCGATCTCGGCGTCGAAACGGACGGGGGCGTAGCAGCCGCTGAGCAGCGGCGCGATAAATGCAAATATTGCAAAAAGTGATAATGATTTCAGGATTTTAGGTGTCATAACCTGCATCAATTCCGCGCCGGAGAAATAATAAAGCCGAATTAATATATATTATGAAGGCGCACGGCGCCATTTCAAGGGGTGGTGCGTGACGCGTGGGGATGGGGGGTGAGGCCGCAATAGGGGCTCTGAAGGGGGCGCCGTCTATGCGGCTTCCTCCTTTCTTTTGGTCTGTAAGCCGTTAGCAAATAGATGACCCCCGAAATTACGGCGATCCAAAGGCCGATTGGCCCGACGAATCCTGAAAACGCGAGCAATGCAAGGCCAATGGCCATATCCGTGCGTGGCGAGAAATACAGCAAGAGGGTAAAGATCGCGGCGGCGTTCAAGGTCAACGCCAGCGACCAGAAATGGGGCAAGCCGAAAAGCGCGGCGTCGGTATTATAGATCAGCAAGCCCGCCGCAAGGCCCGCCGTTAAATTCAGGGGGTGCTTCCATTTCGCAAGGGCAGGGGCGCGGGTTTTATCATAGGGGGTAAGGATCATTTATTAGAAATGCGAAGCGCCGCCCCCCGTTTCAATCATTATTTTCCTGTTGCTTCGCTTGAAGCCATAGACTTTCCATTTCACCCAAGGAAACGTTCTCGGGCGCCCTAGATTGGGCGGAGAGGGTGGTTTCAATGTAACGAAAGCGCCGCTCGAACTTGGAATTGGCGCGGCGCAAGGCTTTTTCCGGATCCACGTCCAGTTTTCGCGCCAGATTGACGAGGGTGAACAGAAGATCCCCGGTTTCATCTTCAATGCGCCCGGCGCCGGGATCGGCGCATAGCGGTGTTCTTGAGCCGCCTGGGGCCGGGGGGGGGACGGCGCGGGAGGCCTTGCGTATCTGATGGGTTGCGGCTTGTAGATATTGGTGGCGGCCAGAATGCGATTGGTGTAGCCGGGGAAACTCGCCACCACCTGTTCAGCCAATGCATAGCGCTCCTGGGGCGCCAGCTCCAAGGCTTTCGCTATGACGGGATCCAACAGCCGAGGGTAATTGGCGATCACCGTGATCACAACCAAGGCCAGGACGTCGTTGGGTTGGCGGCTGACTGTGGCGGCGTTCTTGAGGGATTCGATCACATTGCCCGGCAGCGCTTCCTGGGCGGCGGTGCGCGGAGACCAAAAAGCGGCGGTGATAACAAACGCCGCCAAAAGGCGTTTCACGCTCATGCGGTTATACTTACGAATCATCGCCCAATGCCCATAATCAATCCCAGTCTGCGGATTCTTTACATTAATTTCGTGTGAAAAAGGAATATTTTTTTTATGTTGTTACGTTTAGGGACGTTTTGCGGTGGCGTTCACGCCCCTTTTTCCCCTTGCAAATTCGCACGAGCGGCGTTAAGTAGCGCTGCTTATTTCACACGCGGGCTTGCGGCCCCGGCAAAAAATACGCCGTTCTCGCCGCTCCGGTGTCTGGTTATCTTTAATCGGGCGACGCTCGCGGAGGTCAAACCGGAGAAGGATTTATATCATGGCTCTTCCCTCCTTTACTATGCGCCAGCTCCTGGAAGCCGGCGTCCATTTCGGACACAGCACCCGCCGCTGGAACCCAAAGATGGCGGCCTTCCTGTTCGGGGTGCGAAACAACATTCACATCATCGATCTGCAACAGACGGCGCCCATGCTGCACCGGGCCATGACCACGGTGCGCGACATCGTCGGCGGCGGCGGCAGGATGCTGTTCGTCGGCACCAAGCGCCAGGCCAGCGACAAGATCATGGAATCCGCCAAGCGTTGCGGACAATACTACGTCAATCACCGCTGGCTCGGCGGCATGATGACCAACTGGCAGACAATCTCCAAGTCCATCAAGCGCCTGCGCGAGCTGGACGAAATGTTCGAGGGCGAAAACGTCGGCCTCACCAAGAAGGAGCTTTTGAAGCTGACCCGCGAGCGCGACAAGCTCGACCGCGCCCTTGGCGGCATCAAGGAGATGGGCGGGCTGCCCGACGTGCTGTTTGTTGTCGACATCAACAAGGAGGCCATCGCCGTGGCCGAGGCCAATAAGCTCGGCATTCCCGTGGTCGGCGTCATCGACAGCAACTCCGACCCCAGGGGCATTGACTACCCCATTCCCGGCAACGACGACGCCATCCGGGCGATCACGCTTTATTGCGAGATGATGACCGGCTCGGTCCTCGACGGTATCCAGCGTGAAGTGGTGGCCGCCGGTATCGATAGCGGCGCGGCGGCAAGCCCGGCGGCGGAAGCGGCCGTGGAAAAACCGGCCGTGGAAAAACCGGCCGTGGAAGAGCCGCCCAAGGCGGAAGAATCCAAGCCGGAAGACGCCTCTGCCGTCTCCGCAGCAGGTAGCTAAAAACCATTGGTATCAATATGATATAAAGAATTTATAATAGCGGAGATTAATAAAAATGGCGGAGATCACGGCCTCTCTGGTCAAGGAACTTCGAGAAAAATGCGGCGCCGGCATGATGGACTGCAAAAAGGCGTTGAGCTCAACCGGCGGCGACATCGAGGCGGCTTCCGACTGGCTACGCAAGAAGGGGCTTTCGACGGCGGCTAAAAAAGCCGGCCGGGTGGCGGCGGAAGGCCTGATCGGCATCGCCCAGGACGGCAACCGCGGCGCCATGGTGGAAATTAACGCCGAAACCGATTTCATCGCCCGTAATAAAAATTTCCGGGTTTTCGTGAAAACGGTGGCCGGACTGGCGCTTGCCGCCGATGGCGACCTCGACGCCCTGAAAGCCATGGATTATCCCGGCGCCGATCGGACCGTCGCCGAATATCTGACCGGCATGATCGCCACCGTCGGCGAAAATATGGAATTGCGCCGCACGTCCACCATTTTCGTCGATCGGGGCGTGGTCGCGTCCTATATGCACAACGCCCAGGAAACCGGCGAGAAAACCAGTCTCGGCAAGATCGGAGTCGTGGTCGGGCTGGCCTCCGATGGTGATCCGCTAAAACTGGCCGCCGTCGGCA
>ENA-ORDP01001157-ORDP01001157.1-marine-sediment-metagenome-genome-assembly--contig:-NODE-1157-length-14976-cov-4.763354_pt1 | contig 14976 bp, 7 predicted proteins | sample MGYA00248627_ERZ508539 | MGnify/ENA primary metagenome ERZ508539 (study PRJEB26208, sample SAMN05571518) | marine sediment metagenome | biome: deep sea; feature: Hydrothermal vent; material...
CCATCCACGCGTTCCAGACTTTCGGCAAAAAATTTACCCAGAAAACCAGCCGTGTGGATACCCAGCGCCAGTACGCCAGCCATAGGGCCAATCCCCAGCGATGCAACAAACAACAGCGCCAGCAGCAGATCCGGCATGGCGCGCATAAAGTTAAGCATCTCACGCGCCAGACGGTACGCCGCCGGATGGGGGCTAATCGTTCGTGCGGCCAGAGGCGCAAGCATCAAGGCGACCAGCACGGCGAATACAGTGCCCCAAAATGCCGTGGCCAGCGTTTGCAACATAAGTTCAAGGTAACGCGGCAACATGGTGAAATCAGGCCTGCCGTAGCGGCTGAAATATTCAGCCATATCTTCTACCCCATAAGCCAGCGTTTCAAAATCGAGTTCCAAATCGACAACGATCAACCACAGCATGATAAGGACAAGGCTTAACCAGACCGGAAACAGATTAAATGGCTTGCCGGAAAGGGCTGCCGCGCTTTTACCGAGTGCGGGCATGTTTGCTCCCTTCAATAATCCGGTGTCGCAATATATCGGACAACCTGTCAATCAATGTCACCAATAGATAAATCGCGATGGCGATCATAATAATTCGGTTGTAATTAAATAAGCGCATCGACATAACCATGTCATATCCAATGCCGCCAGCCCCAACAAGCCCCAGAATCGTTGCTGCACGCAGATTATGATCCAGAATATAAAACAACGTGCCGGCAAAATCAGGTAGCGCCTGAGGCATAATGGCGAACATAATCGTCTGAATACGATTACTACCCGTGCTCTGAATGCCTTCAATGGCTTGTTCTCCAACCACTTCAATGCTTTCTGCAATAAATTTTGCCATAAAACCCACCGTCACAAATGCCAACGCCATCACGCCCGGCAGAGGCCCTAAACCTACGGCGGATACAAATACCAGAGCCCAGACCAGCTCAGGCAAGGCGCGCATGAAACTCAGCGCCTCGCGTGTGAAGTGATAAACCATGGGGTGCGGACTGGCATTCTTGGCGGCAAGGACGCCAACAGGTAGCGAAATGACGGTTGCGATAGCCGTGGCCAGTAATGTCATTTCAACGGTTTCCAGTAATTTAGCACCCAATTGCTGCAAATAAGGCCAGTCTGGACTCACCAGTAAATAACCCAGAAAATCCAGCAATGGCCCCCAGCTATTGAATATCCGGTCTAATGAAATTTCCACTATAGGAGCGGATGCAAACAGTAAGATAAGCGAACTTGCAACCAGAGCCAGCAAAGGCAGTGACGGCAAACCGTTAGGCGTAGGACACTTCCATTTGAACATCAGGAATCTCCTTTACAGGCGATTTCTGATAAATCCGTTCCAGTACATTTTCAGTTAATTCAGTCGGCGCTCCGTCAAAGACGATTTGGCCTGCATTCATGCCGATAATACGATCCGCATATTCTTTAGCAAAATCTACCTGATGCAGGCTGGTGACCACGGTAATGTTGCGATCGCGCGCAATATTTTTTAGTAGCGTCAACACTTCAGTGCTGCTTACAGGGTCGAGGCTGGCCACGGGTTCATCGGCAAGAATGATGCTTGGGTTCTGAGCCAAGGCTCGGGCAATGCCGACCCGCTGCTGCTGACCGCCGGAGAGTTTATCGGCTCGACTCCATGGGCTGGTTTCCATTCCCACGCAGCTGAGCGCATCGTCGGCTATCGCATAGTCTTCTTTCGGGAACAAGTGCAGTAAACTGAGCAACGGGTTTCGTTTGGATAATCGTCCGGTCAGTACATTCGCCATCACACTCAATCGGTTCACCAGATTATAGTTTTGGAAAACCATGGCGGCATCAGAACGAACAGTACGAAGATTTTTCTTGCATACAGTCACGCCGGACACCGTAATGCTTCCAGATGTGATGGTTTCTAATCCGTTAATGGCGCGTAACAGGGTTGATTTACCCGCGCCGCTGGAACCCAGTATGGCGGTAAATTTTCCTCGTTCTATTTCCAGGCTCAGGTTTGTTAATGCCTTGAAACCATTATTGTACACTTTATGAATATTATTGATTTTAATTGCCATGAATCGATCCCATCACTTGCGTTATTAAGCTATAAGTAAACAGGCGCGCCGAAGACATCGACGCGCCTGAGGTTTGACTACTATTATTTCAAAATATCGTTACGGGTCAGGCCAAGCTGATGCACCAGATCACGAATCCCCTGATAGTCAGCCGGGGCAGCCTGTTCATACTTTATCAGTGAACCATAGCCAGTTGGGCTAATGCTGTAGTGGGCATACAGAATGGCATCACGAATATTACGTTTCAGTTCTTCACTCAAATCTTTACGGTAAGCCATTGGTGAACCTGGAAGCGGATCGGAATAAACCAGTACACGGTTGCTTTCCTTGGTAATCATACCTTTCCTGATCAACTTGGGGTAGGTGATGTCGTTATCGGCAGCAGCATCAACTGTTTTGTTTTTAACAGCCATTTCAGCGGCATCATGGGAGCCGGCATAGGTGAATTTACCAAAGTAATCTTTGGGCATCATACCGGTTGCTTTTTTAATCATATAGGTTGGCACCAGGCCACCGGATGTAGAAGCCGGATCAACAAAAGCCACGCTTTTACCTTTCAGATCTTTAATGGAGTGGATGGATGAATCGCCCTGCACGACAAATAGCGAACGATAGGTTGATTTGCCTGTGGATTTGCGCACGCCAACTGCAAATGCTTCGGCACCTGCTTCCTGCTCAGCCAATACATAAGATAACGGGCCAAACCAGGCGATATCTACGCGCCCTTTTTTCATGCCTTCAATCACGCCGGCATAATTGGTTGCTGTAAAAACTTTGATATGTCGACCTATTTTCTGTTCCAGATACTTGCGCATCGGTTCAAACGTCTGGATCATTTCCTCATTATTCTCCGCCGGAATTAGGCCAAGAACCAGTGGTTTCGCCATCAGTTGCGATGATAGCAGACAGAGGAATGCAGCTGCTGCAATAGATAGTTTTATCTTCTTCATTTTATTCTCCCAATTTATTCATCTTTACATCTAGTTTTATTAAATCACCCCTGAACAGGGATCTGGATAACTCAACTGGCTCGCCGGAATCACAGTTGGCATTAATACTGTCTACGCAGAGCAATGGCGCTCCCAGCGGCAATTGCAAATACATCGCGGCTTCCGCATCCATAAGTGCTACAGATATATAACAAGACTGGCGTTGCAGCTTTAAGCCACAGGATTTATTCAGAAAATCATGCAGCGACCCGCCTTCATAAGACTCAAGCGGCTTGCGATATTGACGCGCTATATAATGCGTTGTAATGCATGCCGGAACCTCATTGATACAACGCAGCGTTTGCATATAAACCATATCGCCCGCTTCATTGCGCATAGCATCATTCACATCTTCAGGCGCTTCGACAAAATCAAAGGCGACAACTTCCGAGCTCCAGTCAACCCCCAACACCTCCATGTTTTTAGAAAACTGGACGGCGGAATCAATTGCATACTGAATTGGATGCTCGGTAACGACTATTCTCCGACCGTGCTGGCGGTAGACCAGACCACGCATCGAAAGCACATCTATTGCCCGCCTCAAGGTGTGGCGATTAACGCCAAAGCGGATAGCCAGATCACTCTCGGAGGGCAATAAATCTCCGGCGCTATGTTTGGTTGCGACTTCGTGGGCAAGAAAATCTGCTATTTGCCTGTATAGTGCTTTATCGCTAGTTGTTCGTAATAAAACTTCTCTACTCATCTAGACAACTCCATGTAGCGAATGATGCGGTATCATTATGACAAGCTTATGACGCAACAAGGCATCTGTGCGATTTTAAAAAAAAGGGTGGTTTATCCCGCCGCGTAGCGGCTTCGTTCAACAAGTCCTAACACCTAAGACGCAAGACCAGCCCCCGAAGGCCTTTCAGCAGCGAAACGGGTCAGGCTTGACAAATGGGTGTTTTGTTTGCGTTCATAGATATAACCGGGTCTACCATTGGATTTTTGCCGAAATTCCAAGTTCCGGGGGCGTATTACTTGATTGCCAGCCCTGAATGGTTGGGGCCTTGGTTGGCTGGTTTAGTAGCGTATGTGTACTTTACCTAAAGCACGCGTACTTTCAAGCCGCTTCACGATAGTAGAAATTGAGCATACCCAGTACAGTGCGAAAATACATGCCGGCCAAGCCGCAAGGTAGGCGATTTTGGTTGGCCTGTGACTTCTGTATCGTCGTGACTTCAGCCTGCGCGGAATTCTGAGATGGGGAACAATTACTATCAAGGAAGACCACACGCCAACATCGGGTCGGGATTACCGGACCCGCCAGCCGATCTTCCTGTCACACCACAAGTACATCGGCACCGTATTCCAAGCCACCTTATGGTTGTGGCTTACCCTGTCCTGGGTGGATTACATCACGAATATGAACTGGCAATAAGGCTGCATGAGTTTTTGCAGACCACAAAGCCCGGCCACTCATGAATGCCGGAATCAATTACCGCATCGGCATCAATCTGTGGGATAAGGCGGCGTCCCCAAGGGGAGTCGACCTTATCCTCCAACTGAGAGTAGCCTCGGAAAAGATCGCAATCCCCTGATTTTCCACAGTTCTGCACAACTCTCCAGGATTGATCCAAGCACCGGCAGACAACCGCCACACCCCTCTGCTAACCTACCCCCAAACCACCACGACGCGGGGACGCGATCATGGCCCAGGCCGGCAAGGATGCCAGCCCGGCCGGTGGCGCTGTTCGCTATGCACGCCACCGCCCGGAAACCACCCTCCTCTACCAACTCGTCGACGCGTACTACCCCGCGTTCGCCGATCAGATGGCCGCGCGCGGCACTCCCTTACCGGAGTATGTCCAACGCGAGTTCGAAGACTACCTCAAATGCGGCCGCCTCGAACACGGTTTCCTGCGTCTGCGCTGTGAGTCCTGCCACGCCGAACACCTAGTCGCCTTCAGCTGCAAGCACCGGGGCTTCTGCCCCAGTTGCGGGGCCAGGCGCATGGCCGAAAGCGCGGCGCGGCTGGTCGATGAGGTTCTGCCCGAGACCCCGATGCGCCAATGGGTGCTGAGCTTTCCGTTTCCCCTGCGTTTCCTGTTCGCCAGTCGACCCGAGATCATGGGCAAGGTGCTCGGTATCGTCTATCGCACACTGGCGACACACCTGATCTGCAAAGCCGGGTTCATGCACAAAACCGCCAGAACCGGCGCCGTCACCCTGATCCAGCGCTTCGGCGGGGCACTCAATCTAAATGTCCATTTCCATATGCTGTTCCTCGATGGCGTCTATGTGGATGACACCCGTTCGAGTACGCGGTTTCGCTGGGTATCCGCACCGACCAGCGCTGAACTCACACACCTGACACACACCATGGCTCATCGCGTCAGCCGCTTCCTTGAACGCCAGGGACTGCTGGTGCGTGATGACGAGACCGCGTATCTGAGCCTGGACACGGAAGGTGACGATCCCATGGCGTCCCTGATCGGGCATTCCGTCACCTACCGCATCGCCACTGGCCCCCGACAGGGACGCAAAGTGTTGACCCTGCAAACACTGCCCGCCATTGACGAACCGTTCACTACCCGGGTGGGGAACGTCGCCGGCTTCTCCCTGCACGCCGGGGTCGCGGCCAAGGCAAACGAGCGCGACAAACTCGAGCGCCTGTGTCGCTACATTACCCGGCCCGCCGTGTCCGAAAAACGCCTGTCACTGACTGAGCATGGCCAGGTGCGCTACTCCCTCAAGAACCCCTGGCGTGATGGCACTACCTATGTGATCTTCGAGCCCTTGGACTTTATCGCACGCCTCGCCGCCCTCGTGCCAAAACCCAGGGTCAACCTCACCCGCTTCCACGGCGTCTTCGCACCCAACAGTCAACACCGGGCACTGGTGACGAAGGCTGGACGCGGCAAGGGACGCAACACCACAACTACCCATACACAAGACCAAACCCCGGCCGAACGCCATGTCGCCATGACATGGGCGCAGCGGCTCAAGCGCGTATTCGGCATCGATATCGAAACCTGCCAGGCCTGTGGCAGTGCCATGAAGATCATTGCCTGCATCGAAGATCCCCGCGTCATCTGCAAGATACTCGACCATCTGGACCGGCTCGCCGCAACGACCGAAGCCAACGCATTACCCGAGCCTCGGGCACCACCACAAGCAGGACGGTTCGACTTGATCTGAGTTTCCCGATACTCCCCGTGCACATGCCGTCCCCGAACCGGCAGGTCTCCGATTGGCCTGGTGCGGGAAAAACCCACGGGATCAGACTGCAAACACCGCTGAGACAGCCAAATTCCAGCCGCACCACCGCTGGCTCAGGCCATAAACAGACTTAGTCCCGACAGAACCCAACACCCAATAGGCTGGAATTCCAACGAATATGGGGTTTATACTTCCTATGCTCTGGCGACGGTTTCGGCGATTTATGGTCTTGGTGATCCACGCTCCTACCTGAGCATGGTGCTGCACCTGGATCGGGGCGGCCGTATCGATCAGCATAAGTTGCTGCGCCGCCTGGCCGAGCTTCAGTACACCCGCAACGATGTCGAGTTGTCGCGTGCGACCTATCGGGTGCGCGGCGAGGTGATCGATATTCATCCGGCGGAATCAGATCGTGAAGCGGTGCGCATCGAGCTGTTCGATGATGAAATTGAAAACCTGTCGTATTTCGACCCGCTCACTGGCGAGGTGCTACGCCGTGTGCCGCGCCTGACGATTTATCCCAAGAGCCACTACGTCACTCCGCGCCAGACGCTGCTGGATTGTATTGATGACATTAAGGAAGAGCTGGCCGGGCGCCTGGAACATTTGCGTAACGAGGACAAGCTGGTCGAGGTGCAGCGTCTGGAGCAGCGGGTTCGTTACGATATCGAGATGATGATCGAGCTGGGTTATTGCTCCGGTATCGAGAACTACTCCCGTTACCTGTCCGGGCGCAAGGCCGGCGAGCCACCGCCGACCCTGCTGGAGTACCTGCCGGACGATGCGCTGGTGGTGGTGGATGAATCACACGTCACCATTCCGCAGCTGGGCGGTATGTATAAAGGTGATCGTTCGCGTAAGGAGACGCTGGTTGCGTATGGTTTCCGGCTGCCTTCTGCGATGGATAACCGGCCACTGCGTTTTGATGAATACGAACGCCTTATCCCGCAATCGATTTTTGTCTCTGCCACACCCGGTAAATATGAAGGTGAAAATGCGGGGCAGGTCGTCGAGCAAGTGGTACGGCCAACCGGTTTGCTGGATCCGGAGCTTGAGGTGCGTCCCGCCGGTACCCAGGTTGATGATGTGTTGTCGGAGATTCGCAAACGCGCAGCGGTGAACGAGCGTGTACTGATTACTACTCTGACCAAACGCATGGCGGAAGACCTGACCGATTATCTTGCAGAACACGATGTGCGTGTCCGTTATCTGCATTCCGATATTGAAACCGTAGAGCGTGTGGAAATTATCCGTGATCTTCGTCTTGGCGAATTCGATGTGCTGGTCGGCATCAACCTGCTGCGCGAAGGGCTGGATATGCCCGAAGTGTCGCTGGTTGCGATTCTGGATGCAGACAAGGAAGGTTTCCTGCGCTCTGACCGCTCGCTGATCCAGACCATTGGCCGTGCGGCGCGTAATGTCCGCGGCAGGGCTATCCTCTATGCCGACAAAATTACCGGCTCGATGGAGCGCGCCATTGGTGAAACCGAACGTCGGCGTATAAAACAGATGGCCTACAACGAAGAGCACGGCATTACGCCGACCACCATCATAAAGGCGGTTGCCGATATTATGGAAGGCGCCTATGCATCCGGCGCCGGCGGCGCAAAACACTTTGCCGAGATTGCGGAAGAAGTTGCCAAATACGCCAGCCTGTCACCCGACAAGCTGGCGAAAGAAGTGAAAAAGCTGGAAAAACAAATGCACCAGCACGCCCAGGATCTGGAGTTTGAGGAGGCAGCGAAACTGCGCGATCGTATTCGGGTGATCCAGGAAAGGAATCTTGGGTTGATGGATGACGCGTGAACGCCGCCGCCTCACAGATCAGGACGGATGTCAGCACTGTCAAATATCCATCACCTGTAAAGAATGCCAGAATAGCTGTCGGAATAGTTTACGAAAACGCATGGGAATAAAGATATTATTTCAGTTAACCGACTAATATTTAAGTCAATTAAGGGAATGGCGTAGATACTGCTTACATATCTGCGACAATAAGGAATAAAAGTAGCAACATATAGCATAAGGTCATTCTGGGGAGATTAAATAATGTCTATTCGCGTATTTCTCGCACCCGTGTTCGGCGCGTTATTATTTGCTGCAGGGGTTTCCCACGCAGCAACTGTTACATTCGGTAACACATCAGTTACCGCTGGTCTCAACGATATAATCACGATTGACCTGCTGATGGACTTCACCGATGACGCCACACTTGGTGGTGGGACGGATATCTTCTTCAACGATGCTGTGTTGTCATTTCTGTCTTTTGATTTCAGCTCAACAACTCTGGTACTGGATCCGGCCTTTGGCCGCCTCCCGGATGCGGATGTGATAGCGGGTAAGCTGGAGGGTATGGCATTTGGAAATTTTGGTGGTCTGCCTGGACCCGGTGTCATCGGTACCCTGACGTTCCAGGCTATCGCTTTCGGGGACAGTGCGCTCACAATGGCTGTGACGACCGAGGCACTGAAAGGTGGTGATTTCATATCGAACAATACTTTTGGGCCACAGGTCGTTAATTTCGGCAGTGCCAATGTGAGTGTCGTATCTGCTGTACCCGTTCCTGCGGCGGTATGGTTGTTTGGTAGTGGCTTGATAGGTTTGGCAGGAGTGGCGACAAAACGCAGAGCCGCTTAAGTGTTTTTCGATTTGTAATACGGTTAATTTATAACGGCAACCTTCGGGTTGCCGTTGTTGTTTGGAGTTTGGATAAATCTGCCTGAAGAACCAAATACAGGGAAAAAATTATGTATAGCTGGATCTATACCTCCGTATCAAATAAGCAACTTTTACCAACCAGGTTCTTCCGCTCCATTTTGCTTCTGGCGCTGCTGAGTTTTCCTTTCGCAGCACAGGCAATCGATACCGATGCAGATGGTATTGATGATGCCGTTGATAACTGTCCGACACTATTCAACCCCCAGCAGAACGATGGCGATGGCGATGGTGTTGGTGATCTCTGTGATAATTGCCTGACGCTGGCCAATGCCGATCAACGCGATACCAACAGTGATGGCTTTGGCAACCGTTGCGATGCCGATCTGAATAACGACGGCGCAGTCAATTTCGCCGATCTTGGAGTGATGAAGTCGGTATTTTTTACTGCTGATCCGGATGCAGATCTTAACGGAGATGGCGCTGTAAACTTCGCCGATATCGGCTTGTTGAAGTCGTTGTTCTTTAGTGCGCCCGGCCCCATTGCTCAACCTGCGATTACGGTTACACCCGGATCGCTGAACCTGGGTGACGTGTTTGTTGGCGGGTCGACAACGGGCAGCCTGACAGTGAGTAATGGTGGCAGTGCGCCGCTGGATGTCAGTTCAATAAGCGTTGGCGGGCCGTTTACGGTATTTGCACCCACAGCTTTCAGTATTGCGAATGGCGGTGCAGATCGAATTGTTAACATAGGCTTTGCACCGGCTACCGATGGGGTCTTCACACAAACACTGACCATCAATAGCAATACCGGCCAGGCGCAAACCGTAACGATTACCGGGCGCGGCGTCCTGCCGATTCAACCGGGTGATATCCAGGCTGCGACCAGCCTTGAATTTGGACTGGTGGAAGAAGAGGCCACGGTTGAGCAGGTGCTGACCGTCAGCAATACTGGACTGGGGCCATTATCCATAACGGGTGCGCTGACGGATGATACGGCGTTTTCCGTTTCCACCACAGCCGGTGAAAATTTTCCGCTGTCACTTAACCCCGGCGACACACGTAATCTGGTCGTCAGTTTTACGCCACCGTTGGGTAGTGCAGGTACTTCGCAGACTGCGACTCTGACCATTCAGAGCAATGACCCGGATGAAGGCAGTCTGACAATTTCGCTTGATGGTACCGCTACTGCTCCGGTGGCTACAGTGCCGAACAATCCGGTTGTAAGTACCCGCATTCAGTTTAACCCCTTTGATTTGATTACCGCCGCGACCTGTTCCAGTGTGGGTGGTGAAATCCAATTCGGTGTCGGTTCATCGTCGGCAGACACCTATCAAGTCATACTGACGGATCAGAGTGGTGCCTCGATAAGTAGTGCGGCATTTGCGATGCTCAATGGTGCGGGCACAGGTACATTCAGCGGCATCAGTGCCTGCTCGCTGGCAGATGGCACTATCTCGATCAAGGTGGTCGCCACAGTCAGCGGTACCGTGCTACCGGCCTTTGCGGGTACTCCAGCGGTAAAGAATACATCGACGCTGTCTGCTCCAGTGCTGGATCCGCTGGAGCCGGTCAGTGCGCAGTCAAGCTTGCAGGTGTGCGGCACCTCGCGAGCCAATACCACCGTGCGCATCGAGGGTGGCACCAGCGTTGTATCGATGACGCTGGATGCACTGACCACAAATTTCTGTCTGGATGTGCCCCTGCGCCCGAACACCAGCAATACACTGATTGCATCAGCGATCGATGACCTTGCAGTGGCGCCCAAACCCGTGGCGTCGGCGCAGCCGGTGACAGTCGTGCATCTCAATCCGTCAGAGATCATTATTGCCGAAGCCAATTCGCGTCCCCTGACCACACAAGAGGTCGAGACGCTGGTTAACAACGGCGTCATCAACCTCGACGACCCGTCGAACTTCAATGTATCGATGTTCACCGTAGTGATAACCATCGGTTCTTTCCCGGTTACCATATCGCAGCCAGTAGCTGTGCCGGTATCGGGTAGCGGTGGTGGTGGCGGCGGCGGTGGCAGTACCGCGAGTTATGGAGGGGGCACAATCATAAGCGGCGGTGGCTGGGCACCACTGCCTGTACCGCTGGTGCCAGGCACCCCACCTCCGCCGCCCCCGCCGGTCACAGGCTGTACGACCGGTTGCTCGCAAATCATAGTGATTAATACCCCGAGTGGTCAGACCATCCCGGGTGTGATCATCATCGATGGCCGTATCAAGACCCTCAAGGAATTCTTCCAGATCACCCTTGCGATTCAGAACACTTCGAGCGACTTCACGCTGATCGATATGCAGGCGATGGTTGATTTGCCTGCCGGACTGTCTGCGGTACGCGCCGGTCTGGGCACCAATGTTGCCGATGTTAATACCGCCGGTGAGACAGATCAGGTGACTCTGGGCAGTATCGCGCCAGGGGCAACAGGCACCGGACAGTTCATCGTGCGTGGTGACGGAATAGGCACCCATCCCGTCAATGTTGATTTTAATGGTTTCCTGACCGGCGGTGGTTTGGTTGACCCGTTCCCGGTTTCCGGTTCGGCGGGTACCAGCGTGGAGGTATTCGGCCCGCCGGAACTGGATGTCGTGTTGCGTCACCCCAGTCGGGTCGGTCAGCCGGATGTGATCCTGAACGAGATCTACACGCTGACGGTGGACATTACCAACACCTCCAACCGGCCGGCACTGTACAGCAGCCTGGAACTGTTCGTGGGCGGTGATGCGTTGTTGGTGGATGCTATCGGCGCCCCGATCCCCGACTCCAGCGAAGTGCGCGACTTCGGTAATATTGAGCCGGGAGAGACCGTATCTGCATCCTTCCTGGTGCGGTCGCTGGTCGAAGGTGAAATCATCGCCTGTCAGGGCCTTGCAGCGGAAAATATCACCCTGACCGTGGACACCGGACCGGATGGTGCAAGTTGCAATATTGCGAATACCTTCCCGGCCAACTTCCAGCCGCTACCGGTTGATGCGGCGCCGACCGTATTGGGCATTAACCCGCTCAATGGTCAATCGAATATTCCGGTGACCACCTCGGTGATAGCGACCTTTACACCGGAAAGCGCCTGCCTGGTTGCAGACACCTGGTCCAACGTAGTCACTGCGGCTATTGATCCACTGGATGCCAGTAAAGGAATTCAGGTTACCTCAGCCGATCTGGTAACAGCGGGCACGATATTCCTGGAAGAACTGGATCCGCTCGGTAATCCTGCGCGCCATATTCCCATTGACCTGACAGTTGTGACGCCACCAGCCGGTGGTGTCACCATCGCCACCATGCGACTGGGGCTGCAGACGCCTAACAGCCAGTTCTTCCTGACGGACAACACCACCTACCGTGCCACGCTTAAAGGCGGTGTGAACGGTATTTGTAGCGCTGCATCGCTGGCACCCATGGTCAATGATTTTGTCTGGACATTCAGTACAGCAGAAACCTGCAACGCGCTCGGCACACCGCAGGTGACCCTGATGGATCCGGCTAATGGGAGCATCGACAGGCCGTTGAACCAGACGATGGTGCTTGAGTTCACTGACCGAATGGATCCGGCGACCCTGGCATTTGATCCGCTTAACCTGGGGTTGAGTAGCTTCGGCGTTTACGCCAATGCGCTGGAAACGGCAGGTGATATTAGCGGCGGGACAGCTGTCGCCGGTCAGGCCGCTCTCAGCAATTTCAACCGTACCCTGACGTTTACGCCTAACCCCAACCTGCCGGAAGGTGCGCCGATCCACATCCGCCTGACCAATGCGCTGCGTGATACCTGCGGCAATCCGCTGCAGACGGCTGCCAACGGTGTGAAGCTGTTCAGCTTTACGACACAACCACCGGATGCTGTCGCGCCAGCCGCACCGACGGTTAATCCGCTGCCGGTACTGACTAATCTTGGCAGCATCACCGTCAGTGGTTCGGCTGAGGCGTTGAGTACCGTGACAGTAACCGGTGGCAGTAGTACGGCCACTACCCCCGCCAGCAGTTCGGGCCTGTTCAACGTGTCGGTACCGCTCAGTCTTGACCAGTCCAATACCCTGCAGGTGCAGGCTACTGATGCTTCGAGTAACGCCTCGCCAGTGACCACCGTGGATACCAGCAGCAATCCACTGGTAGTGACCAATGACAGTACCGCACCGACCGTTAATGCCATTGCTCCAGCCAACGGTGCCACGGCGATACCACGCGATTCGGTGATCACTGTAGCCCTTGGCGAACCGCATGACCCGGACACGGTCAACAGCCTTAATGTTACGGTTGATGGCGGTGCGGTTGCCGGTACGCTTACGCTGGATGGAGCTTCAGGCTTTACCTTTACGCCAACCAGCTTGCTGGACTTCAACCGCACCTATACGGTACGCCTGCGTGCCGGCGGTATACGCGACCGCGCCAGCAACGGGTTCGCCAGCGACTTTGTCACTACGTTTACGACGGAGAATTTCCCGGCGCCAACACTCACCGGTATTGCCCCGAATTCCGGCATGCAGGGACAGGTTGTGCAGGTCGCTTTTGCTGGTACCAAACTGGCGACGGTTTCTGCCGTGAGTTCAGCCAACCCTGGCATCAGCGGCAGTGTTGTCAGCGCGACAGATACCAGTGTGGTCGCCGATATCACCATCGGTTCGCTGGCAGCGACGAGCGCTACGACACTGGGGCTGACGACACTCGGCGGTACGGTGACACTGCCGTTTACTGTCATCCAGAAACCGCCGGTTATCACCGGCGTCAACCCTGTGCAGGGTATTCGTGGCACGACGGTGAATGCCACACTGTCCGGTTCCGGCCTGAGCAATATCAGTAGTATCACCATCGACGGTACGGGCGTAACCCTGAACGATCTTGCTACGGGTAATGACAGCTCGCATAACATTGAACTGGTGATTGCTGCCGGTGCAACGCTGGGGGCACGTACCATTACGGTGACTACACCGGGTGGTACGGATAGCATCAGCTTTACTATCGTTGCGCCGATACCGGTGATCAACAATATTAACCCCACCGTCGGACTGCGTGGCCAGACGATTACTGCGGCCATCAATGGCAGCGCCCTGACCGATATCTCCAGCCTGACCATCAGCGGTACCGGTGTCACCATCACCGATCTGGGTACCGGAGATACCAGCCGTCTTGATGTGCAGCTGACTATCGACGCGAATGCAACGCTGGGTGCGCGCACTATCACACTCACCACCCTGGGTGGCACGGATACCGTGCTGTTTACCGTGCTGGAATTCCATACACCGGCCTCTATTCAATGGACCGCTCCCGGTGGTGGTGACTGGAATGACCCGGCCAACTGGTCGGAGAACCGGGTACCCGGGCCGACCGACGATGTGCGTATCGCGGCAACCGGGCCGGTTACCATTACTGGTGGCACTGCATTTGCAAAAACATTGGTCCTGTTCTCGGATCTCACTGCCAGTAATACGGTACTGGCGGTCAACAGTCCGGTCTCACCGGCGATCTTTGTGGATGCGACTGCAAACCTGGAGCTGGGTGAGGACGTGACATTGACGGTGACCAACGGACTGACGCTGAACGGCACGCTGACGCTGTCGGATTTCACCGATAACGGTTTCCCAATTGGCTCTGGCCGGAAGGTGCAGCTGGACTTTTCCGGCACGCAGACACTGGATGGTACGGGTGCGGTGGTGTTTGACAATGGCGGCTCTGGTGACCGGGATGCGAATATAATGCGGGCAACGGGCGGCGGTACCCTGACGGTGGTGGCGGGTATGACGGTGCGCGGTGGTGATGGTGTCCTGGGGGATGCGACGAGCGGAACCCTGCAGTTCCTCGGCAACCTGAATGCGGACGTGCTGAACCGGTCGATTAGGCTGGTAGGTGAGTACGACGGTCTGGGCGGCACGCTGACGGTAGGTGCGGGCGCGGGTACGTTTGAGGTGGGTGGCACGACCATCCGCAACACCACGATCGACGGCCCCGGTACTATCACGGTGACCAATTCAGGTGCCGCGACCTTTGACAATGTGACGTTGAATAAGGATCTGGAGCTGGACGAGAACGTGACGTTGACGGTGATCAACGGGTTGACGCTGAACGGCACACTGACGCTGTCGGATTTCACCGATAACGGTTTCCCAATTGGCTCTGGCCGGAAGG
>ENA-ORDP01001158-ORDP01001158.1-marine-sediment-metagenome-genome-assembly--contig:-NODE-1158-length-14971-cov-3.967216_pt1 | contig 14971 bp, 15 predicted proteins | sample MGYA00248627_ERZ508539 | MGnify/ENA primary metagenome ERZ508539 (study PRJEB26208, sample SAMN05571518) | marine sediment metagenome | biome: deep sea; feature: Hydrothermal vent; material...
GCAGGGGCCGATTTTTCATAACCTGGTGCTGGCAGATGAAATCAACCGCGCCTCTCCCAAGGTACAAAGTGCTCTCCTTGAGGCGATGGAAGAACACCAGGTTACCGTAGATGGTGAAACGCGCAAACTACCACACCCCTTTTTCGTGATTGCCACACAAAACCCGGAAGATTATATCGGGACTTATCCTTTACCGGAATCTCAAATGGATCGGTTTCTGATGCGTATTACACTGGGCTACCCTGATCCGGCCGCAGAACGACAGTTATTAATTGGTCGTAATCGCCAGGAACTGATTCAGGAGCTGGAAACCACTCTGGATACCCGCAAGCTTACTGATTTACAAAAAGCGACTGAAAAAATTCACGTATCAGATGCGTTGCTGGACTACATCCAGGATCTGGTCAAATTTAGTCGCGACCCGTTAAACTTCCGTAATGGCTTGTCGCCACGCGCTGCACTGGCACTGTTACGCAGTGCACAGGCCTGGGCCCTGCTGGATGGACGAGAGGCGGTTTTACCTGAGGACGTGCAACAGATTCTGCCTTCCGTTGCTGGCCACCGTCTAGGTGCCAATCATGAAGCACCGGCCGGCACAGACCTCGCATCGCTGCTATTACACTCCGTTCCTGTGCCCTGAACCAGATCCGGCTAACCCATGCTACAACAATTTGCCGACAGACTGTCTGCTCGAAACCTGAAAGCATCAGAACCCGGTACCGTGCGCCTGCACCGTCACCGGATCTACATCGTACCAACCTTACATGGGCTGTATTTCGGACTGGCTCTATTTGTCATGCTACTCAGTGCGATTAATTACAGTAACAGTCTGGCATTCATGCTCACCTTTTTACTTGGCAGTATGTTTATCCTGTCAATGATCAAAACACATCACAACTTACTGGGGCTGAACTTGCGTTGTGGCATTTCTCAACCCGTGTTTGCCGGCCAAACCGCGCTACTTAAAATCAATATACATAACCCTGGCAAGCGAGAGCGCTATGATATCTTCGCAAACGATGACACTATTTTACCGATACTAGAGGCCAATGCCAGCGATACAATACAGATCCCGGTTACCACAACACGACGTGGTCACCTGTCGCCCGGACGAATCCGGATTGCAACACGCTACCCGCTAAATCTGACCCGCGCCTGGTCCTGGTGGCAACCGGACTACACACTAACCGTCTATCCCAAACCCGAAACCAATGCACCTCCCGTTAAACTACGTGGCCAATCCGGAACCGGGGAACGCACCCGAACCACACCGGCACAGGGTGATGAATTTGTCGGTTTGCGCAATTATGCCGCCGGTGATCCGTTATCTCGCCTGACCTGGCGTCGGCAGAATGCAGAAGGCCTGCCATGCCTGAAACAGTTTCATGAACAAATCGACAGTGGTTTATGGCTTAGCTGGGACAGTGTGAGTAATCTGGGCAATATAGAGCAACGACTTTCGCGTCTGTGCCAATGGGTGCTGGAGTGCGATGCCCGCCACGAACCATATGGTCTGTCATTGCCCAACCAGTTAATCGAGCCTGCGAGCGGTAGCGCACATCTGCACCAGTGTTTAACTGCCCTGGCATTGTTTCAAATGCCCAGGGTACAAAAAGTATGATGGCCGTTTCACTCACGGTGTTTAACTGGCTGCTGGCTACGCTGAGTGTCGTGTTACTACCCCACGTAACACATATACCACTCTGGGTCAGCCTGACATGGATTGCGATAGCATTCTGGCGCTACGTAATTGCAAGATACAAGTACAAACTACCCTCGGCACTGGTACGACTTACACTGGTGCTGACCGCTATCATTGCCGTGGTCGCCCAGTTTGGTACCCTGCTCGGACGCGATGCAGGGGTATCCCTGCTAATCGTGATGCTGGCACTGAAATTACTCGAAATTCGACAGCAACGCGATGTGATCATTACGCTGTTTCTGGCCTATTTTCTGATCTTGTCACAATTTCTGTTTGACCAGTCAGCATTCATGGTGATTTATCTGGTTCTGGGAAGCTGGCTGGTCACCAGCACCTGGATGTTATCCCAGCAAACGATGATTTCAAGCCGGCGCGCTCTGAAACAGGGTGCCGTTCTATTGCTACAAAGCATCCCGGTTATGCTCATACTATTTTTGCTATTTCCGCGTATACAGGGGCCATTATGGAAACTACCTGGTGACAGCGAGATGGCCCGCACTGGCATAAGTGACAGTATGTCACCCGGCAGCATCAGCAAGTTAAGCTTGTCAAACGAAGTTGCTTTTCGTGTTGAATTTGAACAAAACACTCCTGAGCATTCCACGCTTTACTGGCGTGGACCGGTACTCTGGGACTACGATGGACGCAGCTGGCACAACAACACATCTGCACAAAAAGTTAAAACCTGGGTAGCCAGCACAGGTAAACCAGTCCGCTACAGCGTCACACTCGAAGCCCATAACCGACGCTGGTTATTCGGCCTGGATTATGTCGTCGCTCCGGAAAGTAACATGACCATCACTACGGATGGCCAGTTACTTTCCCGAAACAAGGTAGACGAACGAATACGTTATAAGCTGGTTTCACGACCGGTAGCGAACTGGCCACCCACGCTGCCAGCTGCACAGCGCTCACGGGCACTTGAGATACCCCCCAATGGCAACCCACGCAGTCGCCAGATGGCACAACGATTAAGCCAGGAATATCCGGACATACAACAACGCACCCACTACCTGCTACAGTATTTTGGTCAGGATCCGTTCACCTATACACTCAACCCTCCGCGGCTCGGTAAAAACAGTATCGACGAGTTTCTATTCACCACCCGGCGCGGCTTTTGCGAACATTATGCCTCAAGCTTTGTGTTTATAATGCGCGCAAGCGGCATCCCTGCACGTGTTGTCACCGGCTACCAGGGTGGTGAATATAATACGCTGGGAAATTACCTGATCGTCAGACAGTCCGATGCCCACGCCTGGGCCGAAGTATGGCTGGATCAACAGGGCTGGGTGCGTATTGACCCGACTGCAGCTATCGCCCCTGAACGTATTGAGTACGGTATTGAAGCTGCCTTACCGGAAGCACTGCCAGTCCTCGGGCTTCTACGTACCAATATCAGCTTCCTGCGTAACCTGGTGCTGGCGTGGGACGGCGTCAACAACCTCTGGAACATCTGGGTGATGAGTTACGGACCGGAACTGCAAAACAGCGTGTTACGTCGACTGGGCATTCTTAACTGGACACAAATGGCCATCTGGATGACCGCATTGTCCAGCCTGATCGTTGCGTTATATCTGCTCGTCTGGTGGAAAAAGGAACGCCAGTCGATAAACGATCCCGTGGTCAATGCCTACATGCAACTGTGTCGTAAATTGCAACGCGCCGGTATACGACGACGGACCTGGGAAGGGCCGCTTGATTTCGCACAACGTATAAAAAAAATACGCCCGGATCTTTACACATCCATCGGTCCCGTACTGCATGCTTACCAGGCTTTACGTTATGAACCGACAGGCCGCAGTCGCTATAACAGGGCAGATCTTGTCAAGGCCATGCGTCGGGTAAAACTAAAGCGTAACAAAGTCTAATACACAATGACTACGGCTTCACAATTTCACCCTTGACGCCCACTCCCTCTCTGTGTCAGGATCAGAACATGGTCAAGACATACAAACATTCACTCCCCATGATCCGCAACTGGTATGCCGTTGTGGCACATCGCTGTGCCTGGAGGGCCGGGGCAGATTGACCTGTTAACAATCTGAATTCCTCAAGGCCCGTCTTCGAAAGATCCGGGCCTTTTTCTTTTTAAATGACTTTATTTATCTTTACTGGAAACTGACATGACTGTACCCATTGCCTATCTCGGGGTTATCCTGATCTGGTCCACGACACCACTCGGTGTAAAATGGAGTGGTGAAGAGGTTGGGTTTTTATTTGGCGTAACTGCGCGCATGGTAATTGGTACCGTACTGACTTTGGTTCTGTTACGTTACCTGCGTATGCGTCTGGTATGGCACCGCAAGGCCATACAGTCGTATCTGGCCGCCAGCCTGGGTATTTATGGTGCGATGATACTGGTGTATGCCGGCGCGCAGTATATCCCGTCGTCAATGATTGCAATCCTGTTTGGTCTAAGCCCTTTGACGATTGGCATCATGGCAGCACTGTTTCTGGGTGAAAACAGCCTCACGCCCATGCGGATTTTTGGTATCGTTTTCGGCATTAGTGGCCTGGTTGTTATTTTTTCAGGCCGCGTACATCTGGGTGATGAAGCGCAGTTGGGTATTTTTCTGGTCACAGCATCCACATTGTTGCATAGCATCAGTGCGGTACTGTTAAAACGGGTGCAGGCCGGTCTGCCGGCAATGGTTGTAAACGGAGGCGGCCTGTTGATTGCGTCTGTGCTCTATCTGCTAACCTGGTTGATAGTGGACGGCAGCTGGCCGACTGAAATACCGCCAAGAGCAGGCTACTCGATTCTGTACCTGGGGATTGTTGCTACTCTGGTCGGATTCAGCCTGTACTTTTATCTGATCCATCATCTTGAGGCACGTCAGGTTGCCCTGATACCCATGATCACACCCGTCACAGCCATGCTGCTCGGGCACCTGCTGAACAATGAAATAATCAGCACGGAAATGATCATTGGTACAGCCATGATCAGTTTTGGTTTAATGTGTTACCAGTGGGGGCATATGTTGAAAAAGCGATTGGTGTAAACAGTAAAAAGGCAGGTCAACGACCTGCCTTTTACTTACCATTGAACGAATTTATGATCAGGCAACTGCTGAACTACTACCAGTTGCGACCGAGCTTAGTGTTGCCGCGCCACCTTCCTCTTTTTCACCTGTCTGCTGCAGGCTAATAAACTGATCGAGGGACTGACCTTCTAAAAAGCGGTATATCCGGCAGCTCAGTTCGTTCCACATAAGATCCATCATCGCCTTGTCAGACAGATTATTTTCATCCGGGCCTTCTGGTTCTGACAATTGCGGCATATTGTTCTTGTCATTGATTGCACCAACGATTTCAGCAATGCTGATTTCAGTGGATGATTTTGCCAGGCGATAACCGCCTCCGGGGCCTCTTACTCCACGTACCAGACCATAGCTGCGCAGTCGAGCAAACAGCTGCTCCAGATATGACAGGGATATGCCTTGATTTTGCGAAATATCCGCCAGTGTGACGGGGCGAGTTTGTTCATGCAGCGCGAGATCCATCATCGCAGTTATTGCATAGCGCGCCTTGGTTGACAATTTCATTTTCGACTCCTTCCTTTATGATATCTGTGACAATATTTTGAAGTTAAGCTCCTTTTCAGGAGATGAGTACAATAATAGATACCCTATAAATAATAACAACAATTCAAATGTAATAAAATGTTAAACCTGATTTTAATAGGTTTTTTGTAACCGTCAACAAAACAAATAGTTAGCTGATAATATAGCAGAAACCACATAATTTTTCTGTCACATCTATCACATAAAAAACTTTCCTGTTACCCGTACTTCTACTTAGTCATGCTGCATTTTGCATTCATCAGCGTTGAATACCCGTATTTTTAGCGCTGAATTCTAGTGACTGCCACTCTTCATAAGCGGGGCATCACGATGCTGGCTATATTCGGCCATCGAACCATCGTATAACTGAACCCGCGTATAACCCAGCGCACGTAGGGTCAGGTAACTCTGGCTGGCACGATGTCCTGTACGGCAGTATACAATCACCGGCTTTTTGGGTGACACGCCAATTTGAATCAACTGTGCCTGCAACTCCTTGAGTGGCTTATGCCTGAATGCATTGTCCGTATCGATACTGTTTTCCCACGGCCACCATAATGCGCCCGGTATGTGGCCACTTCGCGACAACCTGGGTGAGCCCTGGTATTCCTCCCGGCTGCGTACATCAATAAACACAGACTGGTTTGTTTTAATCTGTTCACGTACTGCGGAATAGGCAATTTCATTATCACGAAATTCCTGCACCGGCTGGTAAGTTGCTACTGAGGGCTCTGTAGCCTGACCCGTTACCTTGTGACCTTCCTGTATCCAGCTCACCAGACCCCCATTCAACACCGATGCGCGCGGGTGTCCTATCTGTTCGAGTTGCCAGAACATACGGCCGGCATTTAGCCCACCCATATCATCATAAATCACCACATAGGTTTTGCGGCTGATACCCAGTTTGCCCAGCAAGGTATAAAATTGCGGGTTTGATATACGCAACTTGACGCTATCAGGCTTACGTACACGTTGCAGCTCGTCATAAGACAAACGTACCGCACCCGGTATATGAAAGCGGGTATATTGCAGTGGATCACTGCTCATATCCACAATAAGCAGTCCCTTGTCATCCACATGCTGTGCCAACCAGTCTGACTCGATCATTACCGGTTCGGCAAAAGCCACCTGACTGAAAATCAAACTAAATAAAATCACTGCTGTGTGCATAGCGTGACATACCGTCTTATCATTAATAAACATAATAGCTACTCTTGACTCCCTGTTGTTCCCTGGTTTTTTCTCAATGATGGTGATTGTGTCTGAAATGTCCTGACACAGATATGATTCATGAATAGATCAGAGGTTCACTTGTGTTAAACAGCCTCGAGATCAATCAGATCAGCGGGCCACTCGGTTTCCTGGCCATTCGCGAACGAATAGGCCTTCGATAAGGTGTAATCCAGCCATTTTTCCAGAAACAGATTACTGTCCCACTTGCAGTCAATCACCGGACGAGAACTGTCCTCATAACGCCCTATCGGCATAAAACCATTTAACCGACACGACATTACCTCGCATTGCCGGGTATCGTGATAGACACGTATCAATAAATCCGGGTCCGCAATACGCCTCTGTTCAGGGATGTCCAGAAAATACGTCAGGCGCAAGGTCGTTGTATAACGATTCTGCTCCTCTATTCGACAATACAATGCGGGTAATTCTGGTGCTGATGAATACAGGCTTCCCGTCGCCGTACGTAACTGCGGTACTAAACGGTTGATCATGGAATAATTGTGCTCATATACAGCCATTAATCCGCGAAAACTGCGGCGGTATAAAAGTCGTTCAAGTTGTCTGGCTTTATCCGAGGACATACCATAATCATACCCTTAAATTGTAGTGCACAGCTACTTGACATTGTGTGGATGACAGCTGCCATTGCAAGCATACCCTGGTTCCCACGCAGAGCGTGGGAACCAGGAATTTATACAAGCACAAGCCTTGTAAGGGGCCTTGGCACGTCGCTCCCGGCCTGTCTCAAATTTATACTGGGTTGTGCACCTTGGCCTCACTCACAGAACCCCTTCGGGTTTCATTGTGCTGTCTCATAGAACCCTGTCGGGTTCATCATGAGTACCCCACCCGTATCGGGTCGGGGCAACCCTACCTATCTACGATAGGTCAGGGCAAAAAAACGGGTACATCCTTGTACCCGTGGCTGAAACACTACATTTTTATTCAAGTAGAACTAATTGCTGTCTTCACGCTCAAGTTTTAAGGCAATGTTATTACCCGTTGCCGAATCAACATAATACTTGACCTCAACATTGTTTCCATTTGCCAGATTACTTAAATTGAAGTTATGAACAGGTGTCATTCCGTTACTGTCATCATCATCTTTCATAATCGTGCTGTTGGTTATTTGAATGACCGTACTAACATTACCTGCATCAAGCACTGTTATAGAACCACTGTTCGGGCTGGTTCCATCAAGAGTAATGGATGTGATTGACCCTTTAACCTCCATTCTGGATGAGGAACCACCGGATGAACCTTCCTTGGCCTCGATATCACTCGCAACCAGCTCACCATTTGCGTTAACAGTACCTTCTACTTCTACCATGACGCCACTGGCCAGACCGCTTTCGGAAACATCTTCAAGTTCGGTATTATCGGTAACCAGTACCACCTGCATGCCGATAGAGAACCTGCGTGTGCCATCGATATCGCTGGTAATCGTGCCCTTGACTTCTAACTCTTCCCCGTCATCATCTGAATCGCTGGATGACTCGTCATCTTCCAGTTCAACCTTACTGGCAATCAGAAATCCTGAAGCATCCAGTCCTGCGGTACTTTTTACTTCAACAAAAAGACCGTCCGTAATTATGCCACCTGGCAAATCAGAAAGATCAGCAGGAACAGAGCCATAATCCACAGTCATTCCACCAATATCAAAAACAGAAGTAGTGGAATCAAGATTGCTGATGACACCCTTCAATTCTATCTCTCCACCATAACTGGCCAGATCAAGCGCTTTAACTTCCAGTCGGGTCGCCACAATGCGGCCATTACCATCGCTGTAGCCATGCAGTTCAACGATGTTTCCAATAGCCACTTCACTGAAGGTTGTGATGGTTGCTTCATTACTTTCAAAAACGGTTGTATCGGTAATGGTAACCTGCTGCCCCATAATCATCATGGTGCCCGTGTCACTTCCGGTAGCAATACTATTGCTTTCTACCAAACCTTCCAGTTCATCCGACGTACTGATTGATGTTGCGCTGCCCGAAGCACCGCTGGAATTACCGGTGACAGCAACGATCATACCGACTTCAAGCTCATTCTCGCTTGCAGGGCTGCCATCCACACTGATACTTGCACCCGAGGTGTCAAATTCAACGCCATTCACAAAAACACTGCCGAAGCCGGACAACACTCCTACTGTTCCGTTTGAAGCAGTACCACCAATACCGCCGCCTCCGCCTCCGCCACCACCGCAGCCGACTACGCCAAGTGCCGCAAATGATACCCAAATAACTGATTTACTGAACTTATTCATAGCTGACATCCTCCATATAGGTGTCTTGTTAACTGTCTGAAATCATATATCTTGCTGCTATTGGGAATTATTTCCCAATTTTGGTCTGGAGTCAAGCCTGAGCGCGAATATTTATGTGATGCAGGTCAGATTTTGAGGTATACGCTCAATATGGCTATACTCGCGCGCGCAGCATAATGCCAAAAGGATGGATATATGGACCAGAGCTCATTGCCATTTATTATTGATGCCAGTCAACTGGAAGCCGTAGCCGATCAGGCCGGCTTGTTGATAATTGACCTGAGCAAGGCCGAAACCTGGCTGAAATACCATATCCCCGGCGCTGTGCACCTCGAATACAATCAGATAATCGGAGCCCACAAGCCGGTCATGGGCCTGCTACCCGATAATGACGTCTTAAGCCGTGCTTTGAGTAGCGTTGGGCTCACCGCCGACAGCCATGTGGTTGCATACGATGATGAAGGGGGTGGCAAGGCAGGCCGTTTGCTGTGGACACTGGCGGTAGGTGGTCACAGCCGTTATTCACTATTAAATGGTGGCCTGATTGCTTGGGCCAATGAAGGCCATCAACTGGTTAGTGGGCAAGAAACCGCCACAGCCAGTGATTATCAGTATAAGCGTACCAACAAAGACATTTGCGACCGGCAAACTATTCTTGAGCACCTTGATGATGCGAACGTCAGGTTGCTGGATAGTCGCAGTGTGGAAGAATTTAGCGGGGCAAAGAAGTTTTCAGCACGTGGCGGACATATACCCGGCGCCGTTAATATGGACTGGTTGTTAACCATAGATCAGAACAACAACCTGCGCCTGAAAGACGACACCAGCCTGCTCGCGTTACTCGAAGAGCGTGGAATAAGTCGTGACAATGAAGTCATCGTATATTGCCAGACCCATCATCGCTCCTCACATACATGGTGTGTATTAAAGCATCTGGGCTTTGAAAATATCAAAGGCTATCCAGGTGCCTGGTCTGACTGGGGTAATCAGGAAGATACACCGGTTGAAACCTGAGCCCGGGGTTGGGCTGTTCAGCCGTGGGGTGCTTTGCCCTAGCCTTTGATGAAGTGCTCGCGGTAGTACTTTAATTCATCGATTGAATCCTTGATATCTTCCATTGCCAGGTGGGCACTTTTCTTGGTCAGACCGGATGGCAGGTCGGGTGACCAGCGCTTAACCAGTTCTTTGAGGGTACTCACGTCAAGGTTGCGATAGTGGAAGTATTCTTCCAGCTCCGGCATGCAACGTGCCATGAAACGACGGTCCTGACAAATGCTGTTACCACACATCGGTGACACACCTTTCGGTACATATTGTTGCAAAAACTCAATGGTCTGACTTTCAGCCTCACTCTCGGTTACTGTACTGTCACGTACGCGTTTGGTCAGGCCGGATTTGCCATGCTGACGGGTATTCCAGTCGTCCATACCGCTCAACAGCTCATCTGACTGGTGGATTGCCAGTATCGGCCCTTCGGCCAGTATTTTCAGCTCGGAATCGGTTACCAGTGTGGCAATCTCGATAATGACATCGTTTTGGGTATCCAGACCGGTCATTTCCAGGTCGATCCAGATCAGGTTATTGGCATTTAGCACGGGCTGTCCTTTGTATCATTAAGAATTTGACTAGCTTAATCGAATTTAATGCTGTTGCAAGTAACATAAGGCCAAACAACAGGTATAATCAGCCACTACTTACTAACATAGCACCCACAAACCATGACTGCCGACAACCTGTTTACCCTGATCTTTTTACTCACCCTGGGCGCCAGCCTGCTGATGCAATGGTGGCTGGCCAATCGCCAGATAGGCCATATCCAGCAAAACCGCGCAGAAGTCCCGGCTGAATTCAGCGAACATATTAGCCTCGATGAACACCAGAAGGCCGCAGACTACACCACCACCAAGGTAGCACTGGGCCGCTATGAGGCCGCTTACGGGGCATTAATACTGTTGTGGTTCACGCTGGGCGGGCTGATGAATCAAATCAACGAGCTCTGGCTACCGTTTGGCTGGTCAACCACGCTTACCGGGGTCGCCGTGATCATAACGATTATGCTAGCCGGTTCCCTGCTCGACCTGCCGTTCACCCTGTATCGCACCTTTGTAACCGAGCAACGCTTTGGCTTTAACCGCACCACGCCGGTCGTTTTTATTGTAGACATGCTAAAAGGTGCCTTGCTCGCTATCCTGCTCGGTGGGCCGCTGATCTGGGTAATTCTATGGTTAATGGATAACAGCGGCTCTTTATGGTGGCTGTACGCATGGATGGTCTGGTTTGGCTTTAGCCTGTTTATGATGTGGGCCTACCCGGCGTTTATTGCACCGCTGTTTAACAAGTTCGAGGCACTGGAAGAGGGTGAGTTAAAAAGCCGGATTGAATCCCTGCTGCAACAATGCGGGTTTATCAGCAAGGGCATTTATGTCATGGACGGCTCGCGTCGTTCTGCGCACGGCAATGCCTATTTCAGCGGTATTGGTAACAACAAACGCATCGTGTTTTATGACACCCTGATCGAACAGTTAAGCGCCGATGAAATCGAGGCGGTGCTCGCGCACGAACTGGGTCACTTCCGTATGCACCATATCCGCAAGCGCCTGATCAGTATGGCCATCATCGGGCTGGGCAGCCTGGCCCTGCTGGGCTGGCTGATTGACCAGCCCTGGTTTTATCAGGGGCTCGGGGTAGACATGGCCAGCACCTATCTGGGGCTGACGCTGTTTATGCTGCTGTCACCGGTGTTCGGTTTTTTCACCACACCATTGATGTCATGGTTCTCACGCAAGCATGAGTTTGAGGCCGACGCCTATGCCGCCAAACAACGTGATGCACGTGACCTGATCAGAGCACTGGTGAAAATGTATCAGGAAAACGCCAGCACCCTGACGCCGGACCCGCTGTATTCCAGTTTTTACGACTCGCACCCACCGGCACCGGTACGAGTGAGTCATTTGCAAAAACTGCAGACCACCTGAGGCTTACAGAATGAATGGTCTGGCAACAAGGCAATGCAGCGCTCCGGCAAAAGGAACCGCGCCGCTCGCTGGCAAACAACTGGATGAGCTGCTTGCGCAAATAAATGAAGACTGGCAACCCTCTGCTGACAAACTCAGCATTGATCGAGATTTCGGTTTCAGTAACTTTCACCAGACCATGGCCTTTGTGAATGCGGTGGCATGGATTGCGCATCAGCAGGACCATCATCCCGATATGGAAATCGGTTATAAACACTGCTTTATTCGCTATAGCACCCATGAAGTCGGCGGCCTGTCGGAAAATGATTTTATCTGTGCTGCGCGCATTGAAGAACTGTTATGACATGCCTGCAAAATCGTTTTACTACTAGCCCCCTCTCCCTGGGGGAGAGGGGATGACTTCGTTCAAGCAGTCGGGTGATACATGACTAGAAAAACTAACCGGGTACTTTGGCTATGTTAACGTGACAGCAGACAAATCCTCTCTAACCGGGCTGGTCATCACCCAACACGGTGCCACCGCCATCGTTGAAGATAGCGAAGGCCAGCTCTATCAATGCAAGATACGCCGCTCACTCGGCAGACTGGTGTGTGGTGACCGGGTTCAGTTCCAGATAGAGAACAACGACAACGGTATTATCACCACGCTGGAAAAACGCAGCTCAGTACTTGAACGGCCTCTCAATAATGGTCAGTCCCGACTGGTGGCCGCCAACATCACCCGCATTGTTGTGGTTATGGCCGTGCAACCCCCTTTCAGCGAGGCATTGATAGACCGCTATCTGGTGATTGCCGAGCTGATGCGCATTCAACCCGTTATTGTTTTAAACAAAACCGATCTGCTGAATGAGCAAAGCCGTGCCGCGACACTGAAACAGTTTGCCTGCTATGAACATGCGGGGTATAGCGTGCTCGAAACCAGTGTAGAAAAAGAACATGGCTTAAGTACGCTGAATGAACAACTGCAGTCACATACCAGCATACTGGTGGGGCAGTCCGGTGTGGGTAAATCATCTCTGGTGAAGGCCTTGTTGCCGGATATTGAGATAAAAATAGGCGCTTTAAAAAACACCTTGCATGGTCGCCATACCACCAGCACCAGTGTACTTTACCGGCTGCCAAATGGCGGTGAATTAATTGACTCGCCCGGGGTAAGAGACTTTGGGGTATGGCATCTGGAGGCTAACCAGCTGGCCAGAGGTTACCGGGAATTTGGCAAATGGTTAGACCAGTGTCGCTTCAATAATTGCAGCCACACACATGAGCCAGGTTGCGCGGTGCATGCCGCCGCTGATCAGGGGGATATCGACCCGGCCAGGTATCAGCGTTATCTGGCTATGTATGCGGAATTGAGTGCATTGTGAAATAGTGTTGCTACACAACGCCTGGTGGGTTAATAACACACCCTACATTGATAAAAAATGAGATAAGCCGTAGGGCTACCCCGGCGGCCACGTCATCGCACGCCCGCCTAACATATGTAAATGCACATGAAAAACAGTCTGGCCGGCACCGGCATTACAGTTCATCACGGTGCGATAACCCTGCTCGGCTATCCCCTCCTGTTCGGCTATCTTCCCGGCTGCAAGAAACAGCTTGCCGGTTAATTCGGCATCAGCGCTTTGTAGATCATTAATCGTAGAAATATGTCTGCGGGGAATGATCAGTACATGAGTGGGAGCTTGCGGATTGATATCACGAAATGCAATTACATCATCATCCTGATAGACGATATCTGGCTCGATTTCACCTGATGCCATTTTGCAAAATAAACAGTCAGTCATGGTTTATCTCCGTTGCCATGTGCAAATATTACCATTGATATCCCCTCTCCCTCAGGGAGAGGGTTAGGGTGAGGGGATAAAATATATAACAGAATTTTTTTACTTTAGCTGGTGATACGCCAGTAATATTATCACGCAAAAAACTCAAACGTAATAATCAATACGGCCTTGCGGTTCCATCAAGGCACCATTAGGCACCAGCGGCTGGTCGAGATAGGCTTCGATACCACTGCGTATCTGGCCCATAGATAAAAACGGGATCTGGTAGCTTGACTGACGCGGCTGTTTTGTCGGCCCATAGGTTTCACCGTAGGCGTCCTGCGATTCCTTGTTACGGCCGCTTAATACTTCACCCTGAAGTACATACTCATCCGCTGTGGAGGAAGAAGTATTTGCCACAACAATCTCTCGCCCCGTTGCTGCAGGAGCAAAATTGTCAGGGCGCATACCGGCCAGTTCACGCCGGCTTGCCTGAGAAATGGGTAAGGCTATTTCCATTAATCTTCCTGGGTTCATAGCCGCCTGTTACACGAGAAAAGCAGCCATACTAGCTGGATAAGATTAGCATACTAGTAGTTAGAACGCTTCACAGAGCAAATATTCGAGTCGATTAAGAACTATATTCCATTCTATATATATGGAATATTCTACTGTGAACGAGTGTTCACAGGGTAATAGTTATAAATATCTATAAGTTACGCCTGTCTGCAAACGCATGTGACAACGTAGAGCTGTCCACAAATTCCAGCTCACTACCCAGCGGCACCCCGTGGGCCAGGCGGGTTGCCTGAATATCGCGTTTGCGCGCCATTTCACCCAGATAGTGTGCGGTGGCCTCGCCTTCTACCGTTGGATTAGTGGCGATAATCATTTCGCTCACCTGGTTCTGGTCCAGCCGCGCTGCCAGCAAAGGCAGGCCCAGTTCTTCCGGGCCAATACCATCCAGCGGTGACAAATGCCCCATCAGCACAAAATACAGACCACGAAAGCCGGTCGCGGCCTCCATCACCATCACATCTGCCGGTGTCTCAACGATGCACAGCAAACTGCGATCGCGCTTATCATTGGCGCATAACTGGCAAATCGCTGTCTCGCTCAAGGTACGGCAGGAATCACAGTTGCCAATCTGTTCCACAGACAATTTCAGCAACTCAGACAAGCGCATTGCGCCCTGGCGGTCACGCTCCAGCAAATGAAAAGTCATACGCTGTGCACTCTTGGGTCCGACACCCGGCAGGCAGCGCAGCGCTTCCATTAGTTGTTCAAGTAAGGGTGTGGCTGGCATCAGAACGGCATCTTGAACCCGGGGGGTAGCGGAATGCCGGCGGTAACTGACGACATCTTGTCCTGACTCATCTGCTTGACTCACTGCAGCAACCACTATCATTAACACGAAAGAAACAATATAGAAAATTGGCATGACTTTCATCCTTTAATCTAAAACT
>ENA-ORDP01001160-ORDP01001160.1-marine-sediment-metagenome-genome-assembly--contig:-NODE-1160-length-14949-cov-4.255271_pt1 | contig 14949 bp, 12 predicted proteins | sample MGYA00248627_ERZ508539 | MGnify/ENA primary metagenome ERZ508539 (study PRJEB26208, sample SAMN05571518) | marine sediment metagenome | biome: deep sea; feature: Hydrothermal vent; material...
ATATGGATGAGGCTGAAGCGCTCGCGCAACTTGCCGAAGCGGTTGCGCAATTGCACCTGATCAAGAAGATGCGTAAGAAATAAAAAAATAATTATCTTCTATTTGAAAAGGCCGCTTTTGCGGTCTTTTTTATTGGTGGGATGTGGATGTGGATGTGGAATACTAAGGAAACTCTGAGGATTCTGTCGTACGCCCACTACTGTCCGGAATAAATCAACACAACTGATCCATATCAATGATAGTAATTTACTAATATGCTAGTGTTTTAATATTTTAATATTCTTACATAATTGGTGGCGCAAAACTGATACAGAAAAACCCCGAAAGGAGGTACCGCAATGAAAGCAATAGTTCCTACCATTAGTTCCTCACTAGTAATATTTTTCCTGGCTCTCTACCTTACGGCAATGCCTGCACAGGCTGTCCCCAGTTTTGCGCGTCAAACGGGCCAAGCCTGCCAGAGTTGCCATACTATTTTCCCAGAGCTAACCCCTTTTGGGCGTAGATTTAAACTCAACGGTTATACCATGACTAATATCAAGCAGATTGAAGCCCCTAAAAAGGGTCTAAAGATCAACGAGACTCCCCCTTTGTCGTTCATGTTGCAGGTATCTGCCACCCATGCCAAGACAGACACCCCCACTACAAATATTGATCTGCCGGATCAGTTAAGTCTGCTCTATGCCGGTGAAATTTCATCTAATATTGGTTCTTTCATTCAATTAACACTGGAAGGTGCAAGCGGTACCTTTGGCATGGATAATACCGATATACGCTATGCTAATCAGGCCGGTGCAGTTATCTACGGAGCTACGCTGAATAATAACCCAACCGTACAGGATGTATGGAACTCGACACAAGCATGGGGTTACCCTTTTACCCACGGTGCTGGTGTAACCACTCCTGTGGTAAATTCTCTGGGAGGCGCCGTAGCGGGACTAGGTGGTTATGCCGACTGGGGTAATGGCCTCTATACCGAGTTGAGCTTCTACCGTGATACGGGCTCGTTTGATGCAAACGATGTCGGCATTCCTTCTTCAACGATCACCACTGCACGTGTTAATGGCGTGGCGCCGTACTGGCGTCTGGCATGGAACAATACATTTGCCTCCGGTGATATGCTGATGCTGGGTACATATGGTATGCAAACGACGCTTTATGATTTACCCTCCTCAGGTACCCCCTCAGGGCAACATGATAACTATCTCGATGTAGCTATCGATGCTCAGTATGAACATACAATGGGTAATGGTAAGGACACAATCAGTGCGCACGCAACCTACACTACTGAGGAGCAGACACTGGACTTTAGCAGTCCCGGCGATAGCCCGACACTCAAAAGTACCCGTGTGGATGGTAACTATCACTGGGGGCATGAGGCCGCTGCCACACTAGCCTATAATTATAATACCGGTTTTAATGGTGCTTATGATGATGCCGCGTGGACAGCCCAACTAAGTTATCTTCCATGGCAGAATACCAAGTTCACCCTTCAGTATGTTGCCTACACTAAGCTTGGAGGTATCACAAACAACGCGTCTGACGACAATACAACATTGTTACAGGGCTGGTTTATGTGGTAGTCGCCCAGAGAGGGAACACAACGGGTGACCAGCCCAAGATCTTCGTCCAGTTGAAATGAGCCAAAGAACCATACATCGGGTAAACGCCGTCGCCGAATCGTGGCATGGAAAGAGAATGATAATGCGGTTTGTATCCAATTCATTGGAAGGTGGTTAGTAAAAACCTCACAAAGAAGGGATTAAATCCGTTGTATAGTCGTTTGTATCAAGTAATGCTTGGCGTAGGCTCAAAAAAAGCCGTTATCAATTATATTGATAGCGGATTCTGGCTCTTACTGATCGGGGTATTCAACCCTTAGCTGATCAGTATTGTGTTTTTGCGATCTTTATTATTGGTGGGATGTGGAACTAACTCACTGAATCCAGTGAATATATCCCAACGATCCTGGCCACAATATATCTACGGTTAAGATCCTGCCAACTCACTGATTTGTCTGAAAAGTTACTCACCTTTTTGAAGGTTCATACGATATATAGGGCATGTCGGACAAATATAAAAAGCATGGCCTGGAAGACTGGGTGCGTTACCTGGGCGAAGAAGAGATGCCGGTGTTTGCCCACACGGCGCGCAGTATAGCTGCCGTCTCAGGCAAGATCGATACGCCGGTGGCCGAGCTATCCCACCTTATCCTGCAAGATAGTTCGATGACGGCACGGGTTCTGCGGCTGGCGAACAGCGTCTACTACAACCCGGCGGGAAAGACCATTAGCACGGTAAGCCTGGCGATCCTGATGCTGGGATTTAATGAAGTTAGAAGCATCGCCCTTTCCATTGCCATGGTCGATACCATATTGCGTGGTATCCAGCATGAACATGTTGTGGAAGAGATGGCACGTTCACTGCACGCCGCCGTCCAGGCGAAAGCGATCGCCAAGGCGAGAGGTATGCAGGAGATTGAGGAGGTTTTCATCGCCGCCCTGCTTTATCGGCTAGGCAATATGGCATTCTGGTGTTTCCCGCGGGGCAGTGAAAAGGCCCTGGACGCCGAGTATGCGGTGGCGGATACAGAGACGGGTGCGGAAAAAAAGATACTCAATTTTCGTTTGGCGCAACTCACTGCTGCCCTCAACGACGAATGGCACCTGAGTCATTTACTGACAACATTATTGAAAGAAGAATCGATAGAAGATGAAAACCTGAAGGACATTGACCAGGCTTACGACCTGGTGTTGGCCGTTGAGCAAGGCTGGGGTAGCATTGGTACACATGATGCGATAGCCGCGATCTCAAAAAGGACATCGTTATCGCTGGAAGACACGGTGGAGATGGTACATCAAAGTGCCAAAATAGCGGCACACACCGCGATCAAATACGGTGCGACCAATGCAGGCAAATTGATTAATCTGCCGGAAACCGTTGAGCTCAAGCTAGATACCATCGAAGAGAGTGATAAAGGTTTTGAGCCGGATCTGACCTTGCAGCTGGGTATTTTGCGTGAGCTTACCGTGATGTTACGCGACAAGGTCGATTTGAATACTATTCTCGGTACCGTGCTTGAAGGTATTTATCGAGCCCTGGGCATGGATAGAACGGTACTTGCCTTTATCAGCCCGGAAGGAAACCTGCTAAAGGCTAAATATGTCTATGGAAAGGATAGCGAACGCTTCCAAAATTGTTTTCAGTTTCCAGTTGGGCCATCGGAGACGAATCTCCTGGCAAAGGTGGCGGCGCAGACAGACAGTTTTTGGTTGAAAAAGACGAATATTGAAAAACATCAGGCGGCCGTTACGACGCAGGTTAAAAAATGTCTTGCTGTCCTCGAGTTTTTTGCGATGCCATTGGTCATCGGCGGCGTAGTGAAGGGGCTTATTTATGCAGATTGCAAACAGTCAGGCCGACAGCTAAAAGAGCAGGATTTCCAGACATTTTGCCATTTTTGTGAGCATGCGAATATCGCGCTGGATTTAATGTCAGCCCGGAAAAATTAATATAATCTCCGCCTGAGACAACCAGCGACGTAACGGTGTATTTAGCAGATAAGTTCTTTTTGTGGATTTGTAGACTAATATATCTTCAGGGTGTACCGATAACTATTTAGAAGGACTAACGGCAATATCATTTGAGCAGGGTTTAAACATGGCAAACGTCGAGATATTACTTTCGAGCAAGGAAAAGGCCGTCTGGAGCGTAAGCCCGGAAAGTACGGTATTTGAAGCGATTAAAATGATGGAAGAAAAAACCATTGGTGCTCTGGCGGTGACCCAAAATGATAATCTACTTGGCATTATTTCCGAGCGTGATTATGCCCGGAAGGTCTTTTTGAAGGGGCGTTCTTCACACGATACCAGGGTCGAAGATATTATGACCCGGGATATAATTTTTGCCTGCCCTGAACAGGATATTGAGGACTGCATGGTCTTAATGTCCGAGCATCATATTCGTCATTTACCGGTAATGCAGGACAAGGTGCTGGTCGGAATGATCAGCCTGGGCGATGTCGTCAAACAAATCATTAAAGACCAGAAGATCAAGATCAAACATCTTGAAAAAACAATAACCTGGGGTGAGTCGTACTAAAACTCAACTTGCTCGGTAAAACCACCGTGCTATCGGCACATTTGCAAAAGCGATGTTCAACATTTTTTCTCTGAGTTCAAGCGGCACGGTTGCTGGCCGATCCATATAAAGCAGGCGGCTGATCTCTTGTTTGAATGCAATTTCTGGTTTCGCGTATTTAATAGTGTCGAACCAGGACGGTAGCGTGACGTTGGCCGAAGAACCCTCTGCCCTCGACATGAGTGATACAGCTGTTTTCAATTCTTCCGGTGTGCATGGTTTTTTTAGAGACATTATGGCAGTAGCATATGCGACGATTTTTTCACGGAATTTGAGCAGCCATTGAATGAGTTTAAGTAAAGCATAGCCAAGCAGCAGCAAAGCGACGATAGTAAATAACCAGGCAAGCCACGTATTTATTGAGAGCAGAGTGAGGTTCGGTCGGTAGTGAGTTTTTAGCGTGCCGCTAACAGGATCAAAATAAGTAAGTTTGATATCGTCCAGCCTTGAGTATCCCTGTTCCAGCGCCTTGACCGGAATAACATAATCAATTCGACTGGTGATACCATTATGTGTATTTGTCTGTATTGCGTCAGTAGCCTCAGGGTATACCCTGATAGATTGGTTGCTATTAATTTGATTGGTAATCTCGGGTAAATTACTCAGCAACATGTTCTGGCCCGTCAGGCTAAGGTTGTAATCATCAAGACTATGCTGCAACGCGTACCTAACAGGGTGTTCGCTACTTAATGTAACGCGACCGACAGGAATGGTTGCCGGGATATATAATGGCAGCGCCTGGACATCAAGCTCGACAGGCGCAGGGTAAAAGCGGTGAGTGGTGACCCCGTCACGGATAAGTTCAACGGGCGGTAGCGTTACTTTCATTTTCCCCGAAGCCAAAGGAAATATCGCCCACCCTGTTTTGTAGTGATGAGGTAAATGGGTTACTTCTTTTACCTTAAAGTGATGTATATTTAGTTGTTCAACGATAGCGTTTGCAACGGTAGCAGAGGCGAGTTTAAACTGGGCGCGGGCAATGTTTGTCTGCAAGTGGATGCTAAGTAAAACTTGTTCGCGCACCCAGGGTTGTTTTGATGAAACATCAGTTAACAGGCGGATGGCTGTCCCGGTTTTTTTATCAATAGCTTCGGTTACGGTTAGCGAGATGGTTTGACCGTACTCATTATTAAAAAGTAGTGGTGCGAGTATTATTTTTCCCGTGTTATAGGGGGTTAGACGTAGCTTCCAGGTTTGTTGCCCTGTTTGTTCATCGAAGTCAACATCGGCCGATGCATTAACGTGAAAGTAAGCCTCGAGTTTGGCCAGCTTTATGCTATTTAGTTTAGGTTTCGTACCAGATGCAGACAGCACAAGTGTGACGGCCTTGCCCAGCTCGACTTCCTTTGCTGAAAATGTCGCAGTGAAACTAGAGGCGGCGTGCAGACCTGTCGCGAGTAAAAACAAGACGGCCAGTAATGCTGGGGTGATATATCTGCTAACCATTTTACTTACCACGGCTTTACGCCTGGCAGAACCGTCGGCACTTCCTGCGCAGCCTCAAAATCTTCTTCGGCCTCAAACAAACGTTGCCAGAGGATAGACTCATCCGTGTATATCCTGGGATTGAGTTGCTGCAGCTGAGTCAAAGAGCGGATGTCGTAGGTCCAGCTTGTGTCTTTGTCTTGTTCGATCTTGTCAGAGGCCGGTGCCGAGTGTTCTAGATCTGTTTTAGCCATTGAGGGCAGGTTTGTAGCAAAACCGATTCGGGCCGGATCATCGCCACTTGTTTCAGAATCGCCCAGAGAGAGTTTGCCCGTCGAAATATCCATATTTTCAGGTGCGTCGGCGGTACTGGGCCCACTACCCGGCCTTTGCGCGACGGTGCCTGTCTCATCTTCGAGTTTTTGTATTAACGCGGCAGCATATTCCATATTCACCTGAGCGGGTAGAAAGTCTACCTGATAGCGTAAAACATCACGATACAGTTGCTTAGCTTGTGCATATTTTTTCTGTTTGAAATAGCTATTGGCAAGATTGAAGATGGCATTCAATCGTTGTTGATCGGTATTTGCCTCAAGTGCGGCCTGGATGAAGGCAGGGATGGCATATTGATATTGTTCGAGTTGATAGGCCATGATGCCTTCGGCAAAACGACCGGCATAGCCCGGAACTCGGGCAAAGCCTTCTCGCGCCGCCTGATAATCACCTTGCCGGTATTTTTCGTAAGCGATCGCGTAATCATTGTCGGCGGCGTAGACAGGTTGCGTTACGTTGAAAGTAATCGTTAACAACAGAAAGGCCAGCAATAGAGCCACGGTCGAGGAGTGTGATGTATGATTTGTCCGGCTTTTGCGGGGTTGCCAGAGGCCAAGCAGAAAAAAGATAAACCCGGCGATTACAAACCAGTGATATTGTTCCTGCCACAGGATGTGTTCAGTGATCTTATCGTCAGTGGACTGATAACTCAAAGTTGCGATGCCATTGTTATAGAGGCGGTTCCAGTCACGGTCATCATCCGTGACCGCTGAATAACTTCCGCTACCTGCATTTGCCAGTTTCGTTAATAGTGTTTCATCTAATTGCGATACGATCGCCTGATTGTCGAGCTCTAACCAGGCACTTTGTGCCGATAACAGAGGCGCCCCCTGTAAGGTTCCTGTGCCGAGCGTATACAGGCGGATATTAAATTTTTTCAATCCAGCGATCAGGTGTTCGAGAGAGCGTGCTGCATCGGTGGCAGACAGGTTAACTTCACCGTCTGTAATCAGGACGATTGCACGCGGTATATTTTTAGTGTTCTGATTTTCTGTCTTTTTGGCTTGTTGCCTGGCCAGGTACTGAATAGCAAAGCGCAGAGCCTTAAATAGTCCGGAACCCTCTGTCGGCAGCAACTGTGTTCGCAGTGGTTGTATATAATATCGCAGGAGCTGTTTATCGGACGTTGGTGGTAATAATAAGTGAGGTCTAGCGGCATAGACAGTAATGCCGAGACGTGTATTGTCCAGGCGTTCAACCAGATCGAGTAGCTCGAGTTTTGCGCGTTGTAATCGACTCGGGCGAATATCGTGCGCCGACATCGATAATGAGACATCGAGTACCACCATGACATCTTTATTGTATTGTTGTTGAGTATCATGAATCTTTTCAGGCAGACGCGGCCCTGCAATGGCGACCGCAAAGGCCAACCAGGCTAACTGAATAAACAGCAACTGCCGGAATCTATGTTTGTGTTCCTTGCTATCAGCGCTGATGACCCAGTCGTCAAAGCGGGGATCAGAATAAGTATTGGCGCGCGATTGCTTTAACAATGCCGCCATGCCTATCAATATAACCGGCACAAATGTCAGTAGCATCCATAGGGGTTCACGCAGATAGGAAAAAATAGTCATAACGTCTGTTGTCTTCCCCATAACAATTCATAGATCTGTAACAGCGCGAGCCAGGACAATGCCATTTGCAGTGGCCAGAAATACAGAGGTTGTTGAATATATTCGGGTTCATTTTGTACCTTGTGTTTTTCGGCCTCATTTATTGAGATCAGGGCATCATGCAGACTGGCGCTATCTTTTGCCCAAAAGAACTGACCGTTGCCATGCTGTGCAATTTGTTCAAGTAAATAAAAACTGGTGGGGTGATACACCAATGAAACATTTTCTGTATCTTCGGCCTCATAACTGCCCGCACCGATCGCAATGGTATGTAAACGGATACCATGTTGCGCTACATACTCAGCAGCCACCCTGGGATCGACATCACGGACAGGCCGATCCGCATCAGTGAGCATAACGAACACAGGGCGGGTTTCATCTGTCGTGGTTTTATTCTTATAGGGTTGTAGTGCGTAAAGTAGTGCGCGACCAAGATCACTACTACGCCCGGTTAAGCTGGCAGGCTCAAGCCTCTGCAACTGGGATTTGATCACATCATAATCAGTGGTGAGTGGCACCAGGGTATAGGCCTGTTCTGAATAAGCGATGATCTGTATTCTGTTTCCTTTTAGTTGATTAACAAAATGGGTGAGAACATTTTTCAGTACCGTCATTCGTTGGGTGCGCACCCCATTCACAAGATAGTCACGAAGTATCATGCTCACCGAGGTGTCGACAATAAAAACGATGTCGCGATACTCCGGCGGCTCCGGGAGTTTTTCGCCGACTCTAAAAGGCTGGGCCAGGCTCAAACTCACGAACACCAGAAGGACAGAATAACTTAGCGTATTAAAAAGCCATGGCTTTTTACGGGTATTTGAGCAGGCGGTCTGGTTTTCATTTCGTGTAGAAAAAACGGGGTGTCGATAAATGTCCCTGGAGAGACCGTGGATCCAGCTGGTGACTGAACGAACCGAGCGTTGTTTTATAAATTGAAAATATAAAAGTACCACAATACCAAGCGGTGCTATCAATAACCATAACGGTTGGGTCAGTTGGATATCATCGAACCATTCCATTTACGGACTCCCCATCATACCTTATCGGGCCGGTAGACAAATGATCGGGCCTCGGCAAGCAAAGACCGTGTTTGTTGGGCATCAGGCATTTGCGCCTGATAACAGGCCTGCTTGAGCTGCCTTTGAAAAATCGGCCATCGTGCGTCCGGCAGGCTCGTCTGGGTGAGGTGAGATACGCCATAAAAATTACACAATATACGTTCAAGCTGTTTTAACAGGGTTTTACTATTAATATTACCGGAGTGATTTTGTTTTGATAGTCTGCTGATTCTTCGTCGTGCCGTTTGATAGGGCCGTTTTTGCCAAAAATACACAAGGGCAGCACTAACAATTAAGCCAAGCACCAGAATAACCAGCCACCATAGCAAGGCATTGCTCTCGGGCGGTGGTGGCGCAATGATGTCGACCCACTGCTTATCTATAAGAGTTTCTTCCGTCATTGTGGTACCAGTGCATCGTTCGGCTGAAAAATTTCATCGGTGAACACCTGTTTAAACTGAATGCGACATTGTGTGAGTTGTTGTTCTATGTTCTGCAAGCGTTCTTGCAGATGTTGTTCGAGCTGTTGTTTCATGTTGGCGTCATTACAGTCGAGCGGCATAACGGATTGATTATGTTGTTGCAATATATTATACCGGCCCTGATTGGGGAGGTGCGCCTCAATGGGATCAACAATCTGCACCGCAGCAAGGGTATGTTTATTTGCCAACGCATTCAAACTACTTGAGTCGCTATCTCTTAAATCTGAGAAGTCACTTACCATGACGATCAAACAGCCCGGTTGTAAACGGACATTGAGTAAACGTAAGGCCTGGCTTAATTGATCATCGGCTTTATCAGGAAGGGGTGGGCAGGCTGCGGTAATATGTTGTATCAGGGGTTGCACGTTTGCGGTTGAAGACCTGGCATCATACCAGTGTAAATCCTGATCCAGGATCACACCACCGATGTCCATTTGATGGTGCTGTGCCTTGAATAAGTGAAATAGCGTATAGATGGCGGCCTGGCTTACCTTTAAACGAACACGAGTCCCAAAGCGCATAGTGGGCCGACGATCCATGATCAACCAGCATTGCGGACGGCGTTCTTCATGAAAGGTATTAATATATAGATCGCCGCTGTTGGCGTAACGACGCCAGTTAATGAAGCGAACATTGTCACCAGCCTGGTAAAGACGTGTCTCAGCAAACTCAAAACCACTTTTTGCAAAAGGCGAGAGTCGTTCACCCAACATCCTTTGATGTACTTCAAGGTTGATGTCAAGAGACTGTGGGGTTGCACTTTTTGCAAGTTGACGCAGATCATTTAGTACCGTTTTACCTACCAGCTCAGAGTAGGTTTTATAACGTTTTAAAAACGTGCTACGTAAAAATGAGCCAGGGCTAATTTTTTTTAAACTATAAAGCGAGGACATTATGGAATAGGCACTAGCTTGATGAGGCGATCGATAATATCATCTGCGGTCACCTGATTTGCCTGCGCGGTGTAGTTAAGCAAAATCCGGTGGCGTAGTACGTTATTCGCCATCGCAATAATATCATCAGGAATAACGTAGTCGCGACCATGCAAATAAGCATAGGCACTGGCCGAACGTACCATGGCAAGACTGGCACGCGGACTGGCACCGAAGTCAACATAGTCATGCCATTCTTCAACCCACTCACCTAACTGGCGTGTTGCATGCACGAGTTTAATCACATATTTGTCCAGAGAGGCCTCGACGTGAATTTCTGCAACTTCGTGTCGTGCCTTTAACACCGTTTCGGGTGTTAGTCGTGTCTCTTTCACAATTTTATCATCACCAAAATGGCTGCGCCGATCGCGCTGTAAAATTTCCAGCTCTTCATCCTGATCGGGATAGTCGAGCGGTACATGCAATAAAAAGCGATCAAGTTGTGCCTCGGGTAATGAATAAGTGCCTGCCTGCTCCAGTGGATTTTGAGTGGCCATAACAATAAACAGCTCAGGCAGAATGTGAGTGTTGCTACCCACCGTAATCTGGTGTTCTTCCATGGCTTCGAGCAGGGCAGACTGGACTTTGGGTGGCGCGCGGTTGATCTCATCCGCAAGAATGATCTCATGAAAGAGCGGGCCTGCGACGAACTCAAATTTGTTTTTGTCGGGGTCGAACACATCGCTACCGGTCAGATCGGAGGGCATAAGATCCGGTGTAAACTGGATGCGTTGAAACGAGGCATGCAGCCCGGTTGCGAGCGTCTTTACTGCCGTGGTCTTGGCCAGCCCTGGCGGGCCTTCCAGCAACAGATGGCCACCGGTTAATACGCCGATCATGATGCAGTCGATCAAGTGGGACTGACCCACGATCACGGTTTGCATGTGGTCGCGCAGAGTAAGAAATTCTTCCTGGGTTTGCATATATCTTCTCTCGTAAAGTATCTTTTTATCCGCAGCTACATAGCATAAACAATACTAGCAAGAATTTATTCAGGAAAAAGAAGAATTTACGAAAATGTTATAGATGCTTCAATCTGCAATTTCAGCATTGCAACTTAAAATAAAAATCTGTCAATTTTACGCTTTTGAGCCCCCAAACCGCCTAATTGAAGGTATTTATAAAACTCTTGAAAAGCGGTTACTGCTCTGTTTGAGGTAATAATCAAAGGCCATGCAGATATTTCGGATAAACAGGCTGCCTTTGGGGGTGACGATAATTTGCCCCTGGCCCAGCTCAACAAGGGTATCATCCTGCATTGGTAAGAGTTGTTGTAGGGCCGCCTGGAAATAATCATCAAAGTTAATTTGGTATTCTGCTTCGATGGCCTTTTTATTCAGCCGGAAGTTACAGATGAGCTCGGTAATAACAACGCGGCGTAATTTATCATCGCCGCTCAGGGTAATGCCGCGAAATACAGGCAGTTGGTTATTCGCCAGGGATTTCGTGTAGTCATCCATGCCGCGTTGGTTTTGGCTATAACTGTCATTCACCATACCGATCGAAGTGACGCCTAAACCCAGCAAATCACAGTTGGCGTGGGTGGAGTAACCCTGAAAGTTGCGATACAGCGTGCCACTGGCCTGCGCCATCGCCAGTTCATCATCAGGCTTAGCAAAGTGATCCATCCCGATATAGTCATAACCCGCTTCGGTTAATGTATTGATGCAGTTCTCAAGGATGGCTAATTTAGTTTTAGGCGTGGGTAGTTCATTAGCCTTGATTTGTTTCTGTGTCTTAAACATATCTGGTAGGTGCGCATAGTTAAAGATAGAAAGTCGATCCGGATTTAGCTCGAGTATCGTTTGCAGTGTCTGTGAAAATCCCGCTTCGGTTTGGAGCGGCAAACCATAAATTAAATCAACGCTAACAGAATGAAAACCCGTGTCTCGCGCAGCATGAATAACTTCTGCGGTTTCTTCTATGGATTGAATTCGATTTACTGCCTTCTGTACATCTGCATCGACATCCTGCACACCGAGACTGATACGATTGAATCCAAGCTCACGTAACAAAGAGACTGTTTCCGTATTGGCCTCACGAGGATCGATCTCAATAGAGTATTCAGCCTTGTCATCGTCATGTAGATTAAATAGTTCGCGTGTCTTCTGCATTAGTTCACGCATTTGATCATGATTGATAAAAGTGGGTGTACCACCACCCCAGTGAAGTTGATCGACTTTGCGTGTCGTATCGAACAACTCAGCCTGCAAGGCCATTTCGTGATAAAGACTATCGAGATAAGGTTGTGCCCGCTTCCTGTTTTTAGTTACGATCTTGTTGCAGGCACAGTAAAAACAGATGGTGTCGCAAAAGGGCAGGTGAAAATAGAGTGACAAAGGTCGAGCCAATTTATTGCCGTCAGGCTGATTGCTTAACTCAACTTGCCGCCGATAATCCGCAATACCAAAGTCTTCAGTAAACTGCACCGCGGTGGGATACGAGGTATAGCGTGGCCCGGCAAGGTCATAACGTTCAATGAGCTGGTGGTCGAATTCGAGTTTGGGCATGAGAATCTACTGGCTTATACGTCGGCGCAGTATACACTTTAAAACGCGGGAATTCATGGGCTGGATCGGCTTGTTACTGCGTGGCCACAATATAGATTTGGCTCATTTTTTCACAATAATTAACGCCCGGCCTTCTCTTTGCGGGCTGCCTGGGCGACATCTTTGACTTTCATGCTACATATCTTGTCGGCAAAGCGTGTGATGGTGACAAATTTTTTGAACACCTCGTTGGTCTCTGACTCATGTTCGCTGACCGTGCTCGTATCTTCGGGCTCAAAGAAACAGGTCGGGTCCTCAGCCATGACGTCACCGTTTTCATAATAGGCCATGGCTCGGCAGCCACCGCAAGTGAATTGATAACGGCAACGGCCACACTTGCCTTTTAATTGTGTCCGGTCGAGGATACTTTGAAATACCGAGCTCTCGTCAATGAGCTGCTGAAAGCTTTTCTCGCGGACATTACCACAGTCGATATCATCCAGCAGAATACCGCAGGGTGCGACATCCCCCTCGGCGTTGACCGCCAGCCAGGTCCCACACCAGCAGCCTATGGATGGATTCTGTGGCACGGAGATATTGCTCACCCCGCCGGATATTTTCTCATGAAGTTCCGGCGACAGGAAAAACGGCGTGTAACTGACATAACCATTGGCGTGTTTACGCAGGGCGGGGTGGATGGTGTCCTGCATATGTTCTTTGCTGAATTTGAGTTTATCCCAGTACTCGCGCCCATAACCACGCGCTGTATAAGGCGATCGGTTGTATGGGATATGATGGTCATCCAGCCACTGCAAGGTTTTCTCGACCGTTTCCAGGTTATGTTGACCGATGGTGACTACGACATTCTGTCGAACATCCAGTTCCTTGCATATCTCCAGCACAGCCAGTGACTGCTGGCAATCGGCGTCCCGGGTCCAGGCATTTTCATCGTCTATAGAATTAATCCCCACGGCGATCACGACGGTATCATTGCTGGCCTTTTTGAGCTCGATAAGTTTTTCTCGGGTCATCTTGGAGCCATTGGTGGTGATAACCGAGGAATAACCATATTCAGTGGCCCGGCGCACCAGTTCCACCGCATCCTTACGCAGAATAAACTCACCGCCACTCCAGGTAATCTTGTCGACACCGATCGCACTAACGGTCTTGAGGATGTGTTGTTCTATCTCGTCGGTGCTCAGCTCCAGCTTCCTGCTCCTCTTCACCAGTTTAGTATCGTTACTGCTCGCCATGCACATCGGGCAGGCGTAGTTGCATAAGCGAGTTGCCTCAAAATAAAGATTTTTGAAAGTATAGGTCTGCGGGGTTAGCATCTGGCGATCCTTCTGTCCTGGCTACGTGTTAACAGTATAATTTTCGAAACTTAGCACAGCATTTTCGATTGCACTATGTTGCAGCATGGTTCATTTGCAGGAAATTGATCTATGTCAATTAGCCGAGAATTAGTCTTTTCAGGCTGCGTTTTTTAGAAAAATATAGAAATTACGAATAATAAGCACATTATATCTATGCTTGTTAGCCAGGATCGGTGCTATCAGGATTGAGCCCAGATAAGAAACAGGGAGACAAAACAGGAAAGGTTAGAGCAACATTTAAAAATTAACTTCATAATAATAAATGCAATTTCAAAAAAGAGACAGTCGGCGGATATAGTTTAATCATCCACAATTCCTTTTAGTCTTTCCGTATCGAGCACGGTGATGGGGTCGGTGAATAACTTCGAATTAGGGATAAGTATCCGGCTTCCCTGGCTGCTAAGCTCGGTGTAACGCAGGTCAATCGCAACCACAACGCCTTCATAGCCAGATATTTTAATGTGGTTACCGATCTCAAAGGGTTTATAGAGCAGGATGAGAATGCCAGATAACAGATTCGAGATTGTATCCTTTAAGGCAAAACCGAGCGCGAAGCCCGTCAAACCCAGGCCCGCCACAAGCGCAGAAACATCAATGCCCAAAGTGCCCAGCGCGGTAATAAAACCAAATACGATGAGGGTGATGTCGCTGGTGCGGACGAGCAGCGTGGTGAGGTGGCTAGCCAGCTTTAAACGCAAAGAAACTTTAGAGAGGGCACTTTTTAGTATTTTGGATAAGATGTAAAAAACAAGAACGATAACGACCACACCCCCGACTCGCGGTGCCCAGATATTCGTCTCATCCAGTAGCATTTGTACGATATTTTCCACAATAGATACTCTTTAATAAACTTCTCTAAATAACGGTCCCTAAATGGCATCCACTTAATTCATTTAGATTCACGTTGGTTTTGATTTTGTAGGAGCGGGCTCAGACCGCGATGAAGCGATAAACATGGGCGCTATCGCGGTCTGAGCCCGCTCCTACACGAACCTGCCCGGCGATTTACGCGGCATAAAGTGGACACCATTTAGGGACAGTTTAGTACATGCGTACACGGGTATACGAGATTTATTTTTTTTCAAACCCACGCGGCAAAGA
>ENA-ORDP01001161-ORDP01001161.1-marine-sediment-metagenome-genome-assembly--contig:-NODE-1161-length-14935-cov-8.632258_pt1 | contig 14935 bp, 12 predicted proteins | sample MGYA00248627_ERZ508539 | MGnify/ENA primary metagenome ERZ508539 (study PRJEB26208, sample SAMN05571518) | marine sediment metagenome | biome: deep sea; feature: Hydrothermal vent; material...
CTGAGTCCCGTTCGACAAGCTCACGACAGGCTTCGGCTTCGCTCAGGAGAGTCCTACCGAAGGGCAGATAAATAGATACAGAAAAAACACAAAGGCGAAGACAATAAAATAGTTATGCTGATATTCGAACAATCAAAAGAACACAGAACCAATGCCAGTCAGGCTCCCTTGCAGGAAGCTAAGGTTGATACTATCCCGCAGCAGTTCCGGCGCAAGAGCCGGCCGCGGTTGCCCGAGGTGTCGGAGATGCAGGCGGTGCGTCATTACACCCGCCTGTCACAGAAAAACTTTTCTATCGACACCCATTTCTATCCGCTGGGTTCCTGCACCATGAAGTACAATCCGCGCGCCAGTAACACGCTGGCCATGTTGCCGGGATTCCTTCAGCGTCATCCGTGCAGCCCGGATAACCTGAGCCAGGGTTTCATGGCCTGTATGTTTGAGCTACAGGAAATACTCAAGGATATAACCGGTATGACTGCCGTGTCCCTGGCGCCGATGGCGGGCGCGCAGGGCGAGTTCGCCGGTATTGCCATGATTCGCGCCTACCATGATGCCCGCGACGACAGAGCGAGAACCGAAATTCTGGTGCCCGATGCGGCTCATGGCACCAATCCGGCTTCGGCTACCATGTGTAATTACAAGGTGAAGGAAATACCGACCGATGCCCAGGGTGACGTGGATATCGAGGCCCTGAAAGCCGCCGTGGGACCACAGACGGCCGGCATTATGCTCACCAACCCTTCGACCCTGGGGGTGTTTGAGCGGCGCATCAAGGAGATCGCAGAAATTGTGCATGGTGCCGGTGGCCTGTTGTATTACGATGGTGCCAACCTCAACGCGATTCTGGGCAAGGTCAAGCCGGGCGATATGGACTTCGATGTGATTCATATGAATCTGCACAAGACCTTTTCCACGCCCCATGGCGGTGGCGGACCCGGTGCGGGGCCGGTGGGGGTGAGTCCGCGTCTGGAGCCTTTTTTGCCTGTGCCGCTGGTGGCGAAGAACGATGATGAATACTCCTGGCTGAGGGAAAAGGATCGGCCGCAGAGCATTGGCCGCCTGTCCACCTTCATGGGTAATGCCGGGATTTTGCTGCGCGCCTATGTCTATGCGCGCCTGCTGGGGTCTGAAGGCATGCGTCGTGTCGCCGACTTCGCCACCCTGAATGCCAATTATATGATGGCGCGTTTGCGCCAGGCGGGCTTTGATCCGGCTTTCCCCGAACGCCTTGCCACGCATGAATTTATTATTACCCTGAAGCGTCAGGCAAAAGAGCGGGGCGTGAACACCATGGACTTTGCCAAGCGCTTGCTGGATTATGGCTTTCATGCGCCGACGACGTATTTCCCCCTGCTGGTCGCCGAGTGTCTGCTGATCGAGCCAACCGAAACCGAGGCCAAGGAAGATATCGATGCCTTCGTTGAGGCGATGATAAAAATACAGGCCGAAGCCGAGTCCAATCCTGAAAAGATCAAGACAGCGCCACACAGCCTGCCGGTCAGGCGGCTGGATGACGTGAAGGCGGCGAAGAATATGGATCTGCGTTGGGATGGGCTGCGGCAGGATTGAAAATATTTCAACCAGAGAACCACAGAATCATGATGGAAGCTGATTTTGTAAATAATATTAATCGTTGCATAAGTATTTGCATCATAGCCCCCTCTCCCTCTGGGAGAGGGTTGGGGTGAGGGGATAAAATACATGCAAATACTTATGCAACGATTAATACGAAGGGCGCAAAGCGGTGACTCTGCGTTCGTTGCGATTGAATATGTGAGCTTAATACAGAACGATGGCTAAACCCGGAGCAACAGGATTAACCCGTATCATCAATGCCTATGGATATTCCATGAAGGGCTTGCGTGCGGCTTTCATTAACGAGTCAGCCTTCCGACAGGAATTCGTGCTGGTACTGGTGTTAACGCCGCTGGCGATTTGGGTGGGCCATAATGCCGTCGAGTATATTTTACTGATTGGCAGTGCGTTACTGGTGCTGGTGGTCGAACTGCTGAACTCGGCTATCGAGGCGGTGGTGGACCGAATCGGGGATGAGCATCATGATTTGTCGGGCCGGGCCAAGGATATCGGGTCGGCGGCAGTCCTGATTTCTCTGGGCATCGTTGCCCTGGTCTGGGGGCTGATCATATTTCAGCACTATCTGGGCTGATTAAATTAAAAATATTTTTCAATCTACAATAAAAGGATAATTCAATGTCTGCCCTGATCTGTGGTTCTTTCGCCTTCGACACTATCATGGTGTTTCATGATAAGTTCAAAAACCATATTCTGCCGGACAAGGTGCATATTTTGAATGTTTCCTTTCTGGTACCGGAGATGCGCCGCGAATTTGGGGGGTGCGCCGGCAACATTGCCTACAACCTGAAACTGCTGGGTGAAAATCCCCTGCCCATGGGTACGGTGGGCAATGATTTCAGTCCTTATGCGGACTGGATGGATGAACAGAATATCAGTCGTAAATATCTGCGCCAGGTGGAAACCTACACTGCACAGGCTTTTATTACCACGGATGCGGACGATAACCAGATCACCGCTTTTCATCCCGGGGCCATGAGCCTGTCGCATGAAAACAGCGTGCTGGATACCGAGGGCGTGAAGCTCGGCATTGTTTCTCCTGATGGCCGGGATGGCATGATTCAGCATGCACAGCAGTTTGTCGAAGCCGGGATCCCGTTTATTTTCGATCCGGGTCAGGGTCTGCCCATGTTCAATGGCGAGGAACTGCTGGACTTTGCAGAAAAAGCCACCTGGATTACACTGAATGATTATGAGGCGCAGCTGTTCGAGGATCGCACGGGCAAGTCAGCGCATGAGCTGGCGAAAATGGTGGATGCATTAATCATCACCCGGGGGGGTGAGGGTTCGCATATTTACACGGTCGACCACCGCTATGACATTCCCTGTGCCCAGGCTGAGGTGATTAACGATCCAACCGGCTGTGGCGATGCTTACCGGGCTGGGCTATTATACGGGCTGATCAATGGCCTGGACTGGCAAGCCACGGGTCGTATTGCTTCTCTGATGGGGGCGGTCAAGATAGAAACACACGGTACCCAGAATCATACCTTTACGATGGATGAATTCAGGCGGCGTTACGAAGTCAATTTCGATAGTCAGTTTTAGTCTTGATGGGCTGAATTCCCCTCTGTTTACGGCTGGAAGGTTTGTTTGCTGCCGATCGTTATCCGATCAGGCATACTGGGGTCGAACATACAGATGAGCATATACGGTTGCCGGAATAATTGATCCTGGCGCAGGAGAGGCGGTATGAGTTTTCGTGTCCTAAGTATTTTTTTGCCGGTAGTGCTGTTCTGGGCGGGTGCGCCCTGTTTCGCGGGAACGACGAGCGCGAATCAACTCGAACTCTACATGATTCTTCATCAGGCGCGGGAGGGTGACACGTCTGCCGAGTTACTGTATGGGCTGGCCTGTCTGGAAGGGCGCTATGGTCTCAAGCCGGATTACAGCCGGGCTGAGAAGTGGCTGCAACGTTCAGCGTCAGGCAAAAATCCCTATGCTGAGATGGTGCAGGGAACCTGCTATGCAAAGGGACAGGGCGTGTCCCAGGATCCGGCGCAGGCTGTAAAATGGTGGCGGGACGCCGCGCTGGACGGTAATGTCCAGGCTGAATATTTGCTTGGCAAGGCCTATAAGAATGGTTTTGGACTTAAGAAGGATCCCGAGCAGGCCATGCACTGGCTGAGCCTGGCCTCGGCTCATGGTAGCAAGGACGCCCAGTCGCTGATTACCCGGATGTATCATGAAGGGTATCCGGTTGCGCAGGATCAAACGCTGGCCCGCGGTTGGCTGGGTCGTGCGGCCGCTAATGATGATAGTGAGATCATCGATCCGGTATCTGTGATCAATACGGTGCTCAAATATACCACCATGGTGCATCAGCAATCTGCCGAGGTTCTTAAGGACAAGGCCAGGCGGGGCGATCCGCTCACCCAGTATGAACTGGGGCTGCGTTATGAAACGGGCGCCTGGGCGGTCAAAAAAGATGAAAAACAGGCGTTTTACTGGCTGAACCGGGCGGCGCACAATGGCAATCGTCTGGCGATGCAGGCTTTGCAACACGCTTATGAATTCGGCAAGCTGGGTCTGAAAAAAGATCCGGTACAGGTGAGTTACTGGGCCAGTCAGCTTCGCAGGCATGCCCGCCGCCCCCGGAAATCTTTACGGCATGCAACACCCTCCCCTTGAACGGGTAAAGACCCATCAGATATAAATATGGCCTTCAGATGCTGAGGTATCCCCACGAAATAATATTCAACATCAAAAGGATAAAAGAAAAATCCGCAGTAGAGTCGATTTTCTGATGATGATTGAGGCATGATCTACAACCTTCCCCCGGCATTGTTGTTTGCTTATGCGGCGGTGCTGGCGGCGCTGGGATCGGCTTTAATAGCCCTGGGAACGGCCAGGGTTCCCGGTTTTAAAACCCTGATGTTCATTTTGCTCGGGCTTTCCGGTGCCGCCGCCGTGGTGGCGGGATTGGCGGCCCTGTCTGCGCCTGCGGCGGCGGTGGCCGAACTGCCGTTGGGATTGCCGTGGTTACCCTGGCATCTGCGGCTCGACGCCCTGGCTGGTTTTTTTATGCTGATAATCGGCCTGGTGGTGATGGCGGTGTCCGTGTACGGCCCCGGTTATGTGCGGGATTTTGAGCATGGTCAGGATTCTTTGCTCGTACTGGGCGTTTTTACCGGCCTGTTCGTGGCCGCCATGTTGCTGGTGGTGCTGGCCGACGATGCCTTCCTGTTTATGATCTCCTGGGAATTAATGTCGCTGAGCTCCTATTTTCTGGTGGCTTTCCAGCATGAGCAGGCGGCCAACCGGCGCGCCGCGTTCATTTATTTGCTGATGGCCCAAATCGGCGCCCTGTCCATTCTGCTGGGATATGCTGTCCTGGCCGGTTTTGGTGGCGGTTTTGCTTTTGATGCCATGCGTGCGACTCATTTATCACCATTGTGGGCCAGCATCGCTTTTGGCCTGGGCTTTGTCGGTTTTGGTATGAAGGCCGGTCTGGTCCCCATGCATGCCTGGTTGCCCGAGGCCCATCCCGCCGCGCCCTCGCATGTTTCCGCCCTGATGTCGGGCATTATGCTCAAGGTTGCCGTGTACGGTTTCATCCGCTTTACGTTTGATTTGCTGGGTTCGTTGCAGTGGCAATGGGGCGTCGCGGTTCTGGTGGTGGGCAGTATTTCCGCGCTGATGGGGGTGCTCGCGGCTTTGATGCAGCGCGATCTCAAGCGTTTGCTGGCCTATAGCTCGGTGGAGAATATCGGCATTATCTTTATCAGCCTGGGGCTGGGACTGATCTTTTTTGCTACCGGCCACCCGCTGGCGGGTGTGCTGGGGCTGGTGGCTGCACTCTATCACAGCCTCAATCATGCGCTGTTTAAAAGCCTGCTGTTTCTCGGTGCAGGCTCTATTTTGCACGCCACTCACGAGCGGGATCTGGAACGCATGGGCGGCCTGCTGCGTCGAATGCCCTGGACCGGTCTGTTTTTTCTCTCGGGCTGTATCAGTATTTCGGCCCTCCCCCCCTTCAACGGCTTCGTTTCAGAGTGGCTCACATTCCAGACGGCTTTGCAGGCCTGGTTGTTGAAGGGGGGGGTGATGCGTAGCCTGATCCCCATCGCCGCCGCCGTACTGGCGCTGACCGGAGCGCTATCGGCAGCCTGTTTTGTCAGAGCCTATGGTATCGCCTTTCTGGGGCAGGCCCGTTCACGCCGGGTGCGCCGCGCCCGGCCGGTCTCCCGGGGGATGCGAAGCGCCCAGGGTTTCCTCGCCCTATTGTGCCTGTTATGCGGGATTTTCCCGACTACGGTCCTGCAATGGCTGAATGCGGTGCCGCAACAACTATTGGGCCGGGGCTTGAATGAGGCGACCGCCCACGGCTGGTTGTGGTTGACGCCGATTGCGCCCCAGACCGCCAGCTACTCTGCGCCGATTGTATTGCTGGCCTTGCTGCTGGTCTGGTGGTTCAGCGCCAGCCTGTTGCGGCGGGGCAAGGTGCGCGAGGTGCGGCGTTGCGATCCCTGGGGTTGCGGTTTCAGTGATGGCTTGCCCAGCCCGCGCATGCAGTACACGGCCACCGCGTTTGCGCAGCCGTTTCGCCGGGTGTTTGGGCTGCTCTTTCATGTGGATGAACGGGTGGAGCGGGAGGAGCCGGGGCTGCGCCATCAATTGCAGATAACGGATCGGGCCTGGGGACTTTTCTACGAACCGGTCGGACGTTGGGTACAGGCTGCATCCCGTCGCGTGATCCGCCTGCAGTCGGGAAATATCCGCGTCTATCTCGGCTGGTCGCTGGGAACCCTGCTGGTGCTGTTATGGCTAATCTCATGAATACGGCGGCCTGGTGGCTGGTTCTGTTGCAGGCCTTGTTGTTTCTACTGGGCGCACCGCTGCTGGTGGCCTGGGTCAGGCGGGTCAAGGCCCGCTTGCAAAACCGGCGCGGCGCGTCTCTTTGGCAGCCTTACCGTGATTTTTATAAATTATTTGCTAAAGAAACCCTGGTAGCGCATACCGCTTCGAGCGTATTTCGTGCGGCCCCCTATATTGTCTTTGGTAGCACGCTGCTGGCCTGTATGGTGGTTCCTTTACTGGCGCTGGGGCTGCCGAGCGCAGCGGTGGCCGACGTCATCGTGCTGGTGGGTTTCCTGGCGCTGGGACGTTTTTTTCTGACCCTGGCGGGCATGGATATCGGTACGGCTTTCGGCGGCATGGGCGCCTCGCGTGAGATGCTGGTATCCGCCCTGGCAGAACCGGCCATGCTCATGGCTGTCTTTACGCTGGCGATGACGGCCCACAGCACCAACCTCGCCAGTATCGCTGAGCACCAACTGAGCACTGGTCTGATTCTGCGGCCTTCCTATTTATTCGCCCTGATGGGCCTGGTGCTGGTGGCGATTGCTGAGACCGGCCGTATTCCTGTGGACAACCCGACGACGCATCTGGAGCTGACCATGATCCACGAGGCGATGCTCCTGGAATACAGTGGCCGCCATCTGGCTTTGATGGAATGGGCTGCGCAGTTGAAGCTGATGCTCTACGGGGTGCTCATCGTTAACGTCTTTTTGCCCTGGGGGATTGCGACAGAATTTACACCTCTTGCGCTTGCCGTGGGGCTGCTCGCGGTTGTCGGCAAGCTGATTTTTCTGGGTTTGTTGCTGGGGGTGGCCGAAACCGGGCTGGCCAAGATGCGCCTGTTTCGTGCGCCGCAGTTTTTGAATCTGGCGCTGCTGCTGGCGCTGCTGGGCCTGTTGAGCCATGTGATTCTGGAGGGCGGGGCGTGAACCTGACACATCTCACCCTGCTGGAACAGGCGGTGTTTGTGCTGGCTGCGCTGGTGCTGTTTCTCTCCTTTTCGCTGTTGGCCCAGGCACGCCTGTTGGCCGGGATTCATATTTTTGCCTGGCAAGGGGGGGTGCTGGCGCTGGCTACGGGCCTGATTGCAGCGACCAGCGATGAACCGCACCTGTTCATTTCGGCGGCTTTAACGTTCGGTCTCAAGGCGCTGACTATTCCGTGGATGTTACACCGCCTGGTGCGTCGGCTGGAGCTGGAGCGTCACGCCGATCCTCTACAGCATCCTGCCCTGGTGATGATGGCGGGGGCGGCGTTGGTGATTTTCAGCTACTGGGTTGTCGCGCCCATCGAACAGCTTGAACTGGCCGGGATCCGTAACATTCTTTCCATCAGCCTGGCGGTGGTGTTACTCGGTTTGCTGATTATGGTGACGCGGCGTCAGGCGGTAACCCAGGTGATTGGTTTTATGTCGATGGAAAACGGGCTGTTTCTGGCCGCTGTCGCCGCTACCCAGGGTATGCCTCTGGTGGTGGAACTGGGCATCGCATTCGATGTGCTGGTAGCGGCGGTACTGTTCGGCGTGTTCTTTCTGCATATCAGCGAGAGCATCGATTCGCTCAATGTGGATCGCCTTAACCGGCTTTCCACTCGCGAGGATGATGGCGCATGACCGCCCTGCTGATCACCGTGTTCGCGCCCCTGACGGGTGCACTGATACTGCCTCTGGTTCGCTCCCTGCGGCTGGCGGGCTGGCTCAATCTCGGTTTCTGCGCCACCAGTCTGGCCGGCTCGGTGTGGCTGGCCCTGCAAATCATGGATGCAGGCGAGCTGACCGGCAACGGTTTTCATATTGATGCCTTTAATATTTATCTGGTGGTATTGACGGCGTTCGTAGGGTTGACGACGGCCATTTTTTCCCGTCCCTACATGACTCACATCTGTCGTGAGGGACGGGTATCGGCGCGCCGCATGCGCCTCTATCATTCCATGTTCCAGGGGTTCATGTTCACCATGTTACTGGCCCTGACGACCAATAATCTGGGCGTCCTGTGGGTGGCGGTCGAGGGCGCGACCCTGGCCACCGTTTTACTGGTCAGCCTTTACCGCACTCCCGAGTCGGTGGAGGCGGCGTGGAAATATTTTATCCTTTGCGGCGTGGGTATCGCCCTGGCCCTGTTTGGCACCGTGCTGGTCTATTTCGCCGCCCAGCAAGCATTGACCGATTCCTCCGAGGGTCTGCGCTGGACCACGCTGTATGCTGAGGCAGGCCGTTTGCATCCGATGGTCATGGCGATTGCCTTCGTTTTTCTGCTGGTCGGTTATGGCACCAAGGTGGGGCTGGTGCCCTTACACCACTGGTTGCCGGATGCGCATTCCGAGGGGCCGACACCGATATCAGCACTACTGTCCGGTCTGTTGCTCAACGTGGCGCTGTATGCGGTGGTGCGCTTCAAGATGCTGGTCGACGGCGCCCTGGCGGCGACGGACAAGGCCGCTATCGCCGGTCATCTGATGATGGGGTTTGGTCTGCTCTCGTTTTTGGTGGCGGGTCTGTTTCTGTACCGGCAACGGGACATCAAGCGCATGTTCGGCTATTCCTCCATTGAGCACATGGGCCTGATGACCTTTGCCTTTGGTCTTGGCGGTCCGCTGGCCACCTTTGCGGGTCTGCTGCATATGCTGGTGCACTCGCTGACCAAGTCGGCTATTTTTATCACGGTCGGGCATGCCACGCATATTGCCGGCACCCAGTCCATCGATCACATCCGCGGCCTGATTCGCACCCAGCCTGCGGTGGGCTGGGGACTGTTGCTGGGGGTGGTGGCCATCGCCGGCTTTCCGCCGTTTGGTATTTTTACCAGTGAGTTTCTATTGCTTATGGCGACCATGCAGCGCTGGCCCTGGTTGACCATGATCCTGGTGCTTGGGTTGGTGATGGCGTTTGCCGGTCTGTTTCGTCATCTGCATCCTATGGTCTACGGTAAGATACCTGAAGGACAGCAGCCGGTAACGGCTAATATGTTACCGGTCATGCTGCATCTGGGACTGGTGTTCTGCTTAGGTATCGCTATTCCTGCTTTTCTGGCCCGCTGGCTGGACCAGGCGACCTTTCTGATTTCCGGGAGCCATCTGTTATGAGCCGCTTCGACTGGTTGTCGGAATATCTGGCTCGTCTGCAAGATGAGCATGTACTGGTGCGCCACGGCACGGCGACCCGGCTTGCGCCCGCCCATGTGCTGGAGATCGATGCGGAAGACTGGGGGCGGGCGGGACAGGAGGCGAACGCTTTCGGGTGCCGATGGGCGGGCGTATGGGCCGATCAGGCGGGGGAGGACTTCGCCATTTTTTGTTTGCTGGAATATGAAGGGGACTACCTGATTCTCTCCACTTTCCTATCGGTGGCGACGCCGCTGCTCCCATCTCATACCCCCTATTATCCTGCGGCTGATCGTCCCGAACGGCATGTGCAGGATATGTCCGGCATTGTTTTTGCTGACCACCCTGACACCCGGCGCTGGACTCGCCACCAGGCCTGGGAGGAGGGAGATTATCCTCTGCGGCATGATTTTCCGGTCGCGGGCCGTGAGGATCCGGGGGAGACACCGCCGGATGACAAATACAGGTTTCTGCGGGTGCAGGGTGCCGGTGTCTGCGAAATCCCGGTGGGACCGGTGCATGCGGGTATTATCGAGCCGGGCCACTTCCGCTTTCAGGCGGTGGGTGAAACCGTGCTTAACCTGGAACAGCACCTGGGGTATACCCACAAGGGGATTGAAAAAATCGCCGTGGGCCGCAATTCGCATGCGCTGGCTCGCCTGGCGGGCCGGATTTCGGGTGACAGTACAGTCGCGCACAGTTGGGCGGCCTGCCAGGCGATGGAGCGCGCGGTCGGCGTTAGCCTGCCCGCGCGGGCGCTGGTTTTGCGGGCGCTGCTGGCCGAACGGGAGCGCATTGCCAATCACCTGGGCGACATCGGCGCCATTTGTAATGACGTGGGCTTCGCCTTTGCCTTCTATCAGTTCTCCCGTCTGCGCGAGATCTGGCAACGGCGCAGTGCGGAATTATTCGGCCATCGTTTGATGATGGATGTGGTCATACCCGGAGGTATCGCAACCGATCCCGGGACAGAGGCGTTGGCTGTATTGGCCGGGGATCATCGCCGGTTACGGGCCGAATTGCAGACGCTGTTTGACATTCTGGAGGACCACCCTTCACTGGAAGATCGTTTGCTGGGCACCGGCTGCCTGAAGCCCGAGACGGCGCGTCAGTTCGGCTGCCTCGGGTATGTGGGCCGGGCCTCGGGTCAGGGCTTTGATGTGCGCCATCATAATGCCTACCCTCCTTATGATCGGCTGTCAGTGACCGTGCCGGTATTGAATCAGGCCGGTGATGTCGCGGCTCGCATGCAGGTGCGTATGCAGGAGATTCTGATTGCGCTGGATCTCATTGATCAGTTGCTGGAAGAACTGCCCGAAGGCGATATATGCCGTGACATGCCCGTGCCCGCTGATAATGCCGAGGGTATCGGCTGCATCGAGGGTTGGCGAGGCGAAATTTTCACCTATGTACGCTTTGGACAAGCGGGCCGCATCGTTCGTTTCTTTCCGCGCGATCCGAGCTGGTTTAGCTGGCCGGCGCTGGAGTGCATGATGCTTGAAAACATCGTCCCTGATTTTCCCGTTTGTAACAAGTCGGTTAACGGCTCTTACTCGGGCCAGGATCTGTAGATGAACAGGGGATGGCTATGCTGAGAATCTTCGCCCGTATTCTGAGTACCGGCGTGGTCACAGAGATCCCGCCGCCGGTTAATGATAATGAGCTGGAACGGGTGGGTATCGAAGTCCGTCAGGTACTGGCGGCGCGTTACGGTGGCAGCTTCGCCATTCGTGAAGTGGATGCAGGCTCCTGTAACGGTTGCGAGCTGGAGATTCACGCGCTGAATAACCCTTATTATGACGTAGAGCGATTTGGCGTGCACTTTGTAGCGTCGCCGCGTCATGCCGATGCCCTGCTGGTGACCGGGCCGGTTTCCCGGCATATGGAATCGGCATTGCGGCGCACCTGGGAGGCGACGCCAGCGCCTAAAATCCTGATTGCCGCCGGACAATGCGCCTGTGACGGGGGCGAGTTTGGTGCCTCCTATGCCAGTTGCGGTGGTGTGAAAAATGTTCTCCCGGTGGATGTGCAGATCCCCGGCTGTCCGCCTTCACCGGTTGATCTGTTGCGGGGGGTTCTCGCCGTTATACGTGCTTAAACCCGGATTCCGCCGTTGGCCGATTGCGTGCATAACATTTTCTGCTAACTCGTCAGGTGCCTGAAAAAGAAAAGGCATAAGCAAACTATCTGCTTATGCCTTCACAGGCACATCTTTTTGTCGCCCAAAGCGACGTTAAAAAATCTGCCCTGTGCGGATTTTCAGTTGATGGGTTTCACTTCGTTCTACCCATCCTACGGATAGCCAAAAGTGGGTAGGATGGGTAGAACGAAGTGAAACCCATCAACATATCCTCAGGAGTAACCTGTTTTACTGAATAGTGGCACTTCTTTGTTTAGTCAGCCGATCAATTCAAACGCTTGATGCGACCCTCAATCACGGCATTGAAAGGTTGCGGCATGGCTTTAATATATTCAATTAAAGCGTCAAGATCATTGCTGCCGATCACACGGTTAGTGCCTGTGGTCAGTACGGTATAGTTATCACCGCCAGCAGCCATGAAACTATTGACGGTAACCGAATAGCTGGCAGCCATATCCAGCAACGTACCATCGGCCTTGCGCACTTCAACAATACGATCATTTTCTGGCCGGGCATTATCCCAGGTGTAGCTCAGTCCCGAGATTTTCAGAATGCGCGGATAAGGCTGTCCCACCCATTGCTGGTTCAACAATTGTATAATCTGTACGCCAGTCAGGTTCATGGTGACCAGATCATTGCCAAAGGGCTGTACGGTAAACAGATCGCCCCAGGTTACTTTGCCCGCCGGGATGTCGGCACGGATACCGCCCGCATTCATGAAGCTGAAGTCCGTTCCCATTTTGCGGCGTTGGGCGTCGGCAATCAGGTTGCCCAGTGGCGATTCTCCAGCGGCATTAGCACTGCGTGAGATGCCTGCCGTTGTCGTGCCGATGACTTTGCTTACCATCGGCGCCACCATGGCTTCCGCTTTGGCAACGAGTTTGGCGACATCTTTATCCGGTGACAGACCCGGGCCAATGTCGCCATAGGTCGTCACGATACGCGCCGATTTTTCGACAATATCATCGCTGCGGGGATCAATGGCAACATCGATATCATCAAAGGCTGTGCCGTATGAAAAGGCCTGTACGACCAGAATTTTTTTACCATGGGCGTTTGGAATCAGGGCATTGGTAAAAGAATGGGAATGACCTGAAACAACAATATCGACATCATCGTCCAGACGATTGACAATATCGGCAATGGAGCCATGCAACGTTCCGACCTCTGCATCCGTCGGGCCGCCATAATAGCGCTGGCGCGTACCCTGATGAATGAGAACGACGATGGCATGGACGCCCTGCCGGTGTAATTCAGGGATATAGCTGTTAATCGCATCGGCTTCATCGATAAAGCTCAGGCCTGCTACCCCCGTTGGCGTAACGATGGTCGGTGTTTCTTTTAGAACGGCGCCGATAAAGGCCACCTTCACCCCCTTTATGCGTCGGATGACATAAGGTTTTAATAATGGTTTTCCCGTTGCGTTGTCAATAACATTGGCGGACACATAGGGAAAAACAGCACCCTTGTATTCTTTTTGCAGGAACGGGCCGGTTACATAGTTGCCGCCATTAATAAGGCGCAGCATTTCCTGTTTGCCTTCATCAAACTCATGGTTGCCCAGCGTGCCGATAACATTGCATTTCTGTTGACGAAAGTTGCGTTTTTTATGATGAGACATGCGCTTGTGATCGTGGTCATCATCAGATTGTTCGTTATCCGATTTTTCACAATAATCATTCGCCAGCATATCGAGGAAAGTGATGGACGGTTCATCCTGTAGCAAGGCTGATACAGGCGGGGATGCCCCAACCTGATCACCCGCATGCACGATGAAAGCCCCATTTTTTGACTTGGCTTCGGCTGCTTCCAGATAAGCGGCCAGAACAGCGGCGCCCCCTACCGGACGCCCCCCCACTTTGCGGCCGGTTGACAGGTGTCCGTGAAAATCATTGAAACCCAGAATTTTAAAATGGACCCATGATGCCGGATTGCTTTTGCCTTTGTGCTCACTATCTAACCAATGTAGAGGCAGACTTGCAATTTCACGGATGCCTGTGTCCTGTTCCTGTGTATCATGATGCTCGCTATACTGCCTCGCGGCGGCAGTGGCAACCGTGCCAATGCTCAATATCAAAGGCAGCATGATGCTTGCCAATAGTGTTTTTCTGCTAATATTCATAGTGATGATCTCCCTGGATAATTTAAATAGTCTAAATAACTGTTCCAAATACCAGATCACTTGTAATACCTCACGTTCGGGGTGAGCTTGTCAAACCATGAACGTGCGACACTAAACCACTGTAATTTAGTACATTCACTCTTCAATAATCGCAGGGCGAACGACCGTTTCACCCGTTACACTTTTAAAGTGGACTGGTATTATGAACGTTTATTTAGTGTGGCAAGTGTTGATTTTCGTCCTTACAGCAATGTGTCAGAAAAATTAATCTTTTATGAATCTCTTTGGGTGTCATTCCCCGCTGCTTGCAGCGAAGAACAGTAGGATGCAATTGCTGGGGCTATAGGGGGGTACTCCTGGCTCTCCAACTCCGGTAGGCAGTTTGGGGGGTGTCCAAATAACGGTGTATTAATCGTTGCATAAGTATTTGCATGTATTTTATCCCCTCACCCCCACCCTCTCCCAGAGGGAGAGGGGGCTATGATGCAAATACTTATGCAACGATTAATAACTGGTTTATTCTAAAACTTCTGAACACGGGAAAAATAACGATGACCAGAAAAATCACTCCGACCCCTTAGACTCTGTTTCTTCAAGGGATTCCCCCCTGACACAACGGCCACCCTCGCTTCGAGGGTTATCCTGCGCTAAATGCCAGCATTTGTTATTTGAAGGATTCCGGCTCTCTTAGTGCCGGAAATATTTTACCGTCCATTAACACTACGAAATAATAGGGGTGCAACTTGTGATTAGTTTTAGTGTTTAGTTTGATAAGGTAGTGCCAATATCCTTTGTGGTGCGGGATTTCTTTCAATTTAATTTCTACTAATGTCGCCTTGGCCAGCTTAGGATTTGTCGCGATATACTTATAAATATTTGCAAGCGCTTGGTTTATGGTCAGTGGTGGTGAGCCTTTGAAAGGAACCCAGTATAGCCCCTTCTCAATATCACTTTCTTTGATGAAGGCTACAATTTTTACGTCATCAATATACTCGAACACCTCTATTGGCGATTCACGAGCGAACACTTTTCCAGCGAGCAATAAAAAGAGTAAAGGTAATAATCTAACAAGCATCATATTATCTCCAAATAAAAATTATATATTTTTCAACCCTGAACAACTGTTCCTAACCTGGATAAACCACAAGATAAGTACCTTCACGAAATAATTTTCTGCA
>ENA-ORDP01001162-ORDP01001162.1-marine-sediment-metagenome-genome-assembly--contig:-NODE-1162-length-14932-cov-3.476171_pt1 | contig 14932 bp, 12 predicted proteins | sample MGYA00248627_ERZ508539 | MGnify/ENA primary metagenome ERZ508539 (study PRJEB26208, sample SAMN05571518) | marine sediment metagenome | biome: deep sea; feature: Hydrothermal vent; material...
GAACACCGGCCACTGGGAAAGCCCTTGCCCTTACCCCGATGGCTGTTATATCGCTTTGGGCTATTATGCTGAGACGGCTTATTGAGCAGACTCTAAATACAACAAGTATTCGCCTCAAATCTGCTTTCCCTCGCAACGGCTCCTATTCTCGGACAGCCTCTGGATCGGGGTGGATGGCAACCCGCGGCAGTGCCTGTAGAGTCTCCAGTCGCCCTACGGACTCCTTTCAGAACCCTACACTGGAGAGGATGGCTTGAGATTGTTACTCCGGCGAAACAGGTCCGTGTGTAGTGGGACAAACTTCTTGTCAGGGTGGGTTTGTCGGAATTGGCGGCCACGAATCCGGACAGCGCATTCGAACGGTCGGCGATGATAATGTAAACGATGCTTTTTTCATCCCGGTACTGATCCAGAATGGCCAACATGCGCCGCGGTTCCTGGTGTGCCGAAGTGGTGTGAGATTCCCAGCGGACATCCAGATCGTCCAGTTTATCCGTAATTCTTTTGGCTCAGGGTTCATCGGATCGGGAACTGATAATCATGAATACTTTCAAATTATTTTCTTTACGGCTGCCAGCAGTGTGTCGGACACCGATTCATTCTGACGGGGAAATTTGAATTTTTGTCCCGTGATGGTTTCAAAGAGATAAACATACCGCCGGGAAAGTTCAATCACCAGTTCTTCCGGCGCTTCCGGCAGTGTTTCATCGTGATATGGATCGCAATGATCAATAAACCAGAGGCGCAGAAATTCCTTATCGATATTTTGTGGTTCCTCTCCCCGGGCAAAGCGTTCTTCGTAGCTGTCTGCGATCCAGTACCGGCTCGAGTCCGGCGTGTGAATTTCATCGATCAGCAGGATGTTTCCCGCTTCATCGCGGCCGAATTCATACTTGGTGTCCACCAGGATCAAGCCTTGGCGCAAGGCCTGTTCCTGGCCAAACTGGAACAGGCTCAGGGCTTTGGTGCTGGCTTCTTCCCATTCGGCGGACGTGAGCCAGCCCTCTGCCACAATTTCCGCAGGTGAAATGGGCCGGTCATGTTCCGCTTCCTTGGTGGTGGGGGTTGACAGGGGTGTTTCCAGGCGTTGGTTTTTACGCATCCCTTCCGGCAAACGATTTCCGCAATACTCCCGGTGGCCGCCATGATATACGGTCCACAGGGATGTGCTGGTGGAACCAGTAATATAGCCCCGGACCACAAATTCGATGGGCAGCACGCGGCATTTCCGAGCGACTGTCACGTTGGGATGGGGCACAGCGATGATATGATTATCCGTCAGGGTGCGGGTTTTTTCAAACCACCAGGCGCTGGCCAGATTCAGGACCTGCCCTTTGAAGGGAATGGCGGCCAACACACGGTCGAACGCGCTCTGGCGGTCCGTAGTTACGAGCAGCAGTTTATCGCCCAGGTCATAAGTATCCCGGACTTTACCAACGGTTTTTTTGCCGCAGGGCAGGTTTGTTTCTGTGATGCAGTCCCGTAGACCGGCCCTTATTTCGGTAATATAGTGTTTATTCATATTCTTCATTCCCGATCACAGGCAATAGTTAAAAGAGTCACCTTGCTTCGAACGCAATGCTGAGATAAATGCACATGTAACAAGGACTATTGAGGTTGCCATGTTGGTATTATATGCACACTACGATGTCAAGAGAACATTAATCTGGTTGGCCTGACGAGCCTGCTCACCAGCAATTATGAAGCGTAGCGAAAAAAATAAATTGTGCCGATATTGAATGCATGTCCCTTTCATTAATTGCAATTAATCCTGGTTATTGACAGGCCATTTTTTATGAACGGCTACGGGCTGAATATCGACTGGGTGAACCCATCACCAAGCTCAAAGAGCCACAAGCAGGAGATTGCGGAAGCCCCCGGAAACAGGAAATGATTTGTGGCCTGGCTGGATGGAACACGAGAGCTTGGGCCATTGCAAGATACCATTGCTGGGTCAGATCCTTGTAGATAGGTAAGGTGCTTATCTTGATTCTTAAGCCGTGAATCAGCCATCAACCTGGATATTTGCTGTAAAGTAGCCCCCGATTTTTAATCGGATATTCTGGACCTAGCAGGAGCGTATTTCATGAAACAAATTCCAGCGCATGCTCGTGTCGTTATTATCGGAGGGGGGGTCATTGGCACCTCGGTCGCTTACCATCTGGCGCACTTGGGTTGGACGGATATTGTGCTGCTGGAACGCAAACAACTCACTTGTGGTACGACCTGGCATGCCGCAGGTTTGATCGGCCAGCTGCGGGCGACCCAAAACATGACCCGATTGGCAAAATACACTCAGGAGCTCTACGGGCGGTTGGAGGCGGAAACCGGATTGGCTACTGGGTTTCGTCGTAACGGCTCCATTTCCCTGGCTTTAACCAAGGAGCGCATGGAAGAGTTGCGTCGGGGCATGGCCATGGCTCGGGCCTTCGAGGTGGTCATCGATGAACTGACGGTGGCTGAAATTATGGAGCGTTATCCACTCTTGAATCCTGAAGGGGTGGTCGGTGGTGTTTATCTGGCCGAAGACGGCCAGGGGGATCCGACCAATATTGCCATGGCACTGGCCAAGGGCGCCAAGCTGAAGGGTGCAACGGTATTCGAGGGCGTGGTGGTGACGGCTATCCTTCAGAACAATGGTCGGGTGACCGGAGTCGAGACCAACCAGGGGCCGATCACTACCGACTATATCGTGAATTGTGCCGGCATGTGGTCCCGCGATGTCGGCTTGCTGGCCGGTGTACAGGTGCCGCTACACGCGGCTGAGCATTTTTATATTGTCACCGAACCCATGCCACAACTGACGCGCAATATGCCCACGTTGCGGGTGCCGGATGAATGTGCTTATTACAAGGAAGATGCCGGCAAGTTGTTGCTCGGTGCTTTTGAACCCGTGGCCAAGCCTTGGGGTGGTCACGGCATCCCGGAGAGTTTTTGTTTCGACCAATTGCCTGAAGATATCGAACATTTTGAACCGATACTGGAAATGGCTCTCCATCGCCTGCCGGCACTGGCAGAAGCGGGGATTCAAACATTTTTTAATGGCCCGGAAAGTTTTACCGCCGATGATCGCTATCATCTGGGGGAAGCACCGAATTTACGAAATTTCTTTGTCGCTGCCGGCTTCAACTCGGTCGGCATCCAGTCCGCTGGTGGTGCCGGTATGGTGTTGGCACAATGGATGGAAGACGGTGTGCCACCCTGTGATCTTTGGGATGTGGACATCCGTCGTAATCAACCCTTCCAGAACAACCAGACCTATCTGGCGGCGCGGGTGACCGAAACCTTGGGTTTGCTTTATGCGGATCACTTCCCCTACCGACAATATGAAAGTGCACGGGGGATTCGCCGCTCACCCATTCATCACCTGCTGGCGCAGCACGGTGCCTGTTTTGGCGAGATGGCCGGCTGGGAACGGGCCAACTGGTTTTTGCCGGAAAAAGAACTTGCCCAAGGCAAGAAGCCCGTTTATGAATACAGCTGGCAACGACAGAACTGGTTTGTCTATGCCCAGCAAGAACACCAGGCGCTGCGCGAGAATGTTGGTATTTACGATATGTCTTCATTCGGTAAAATTCGCGTCGACGGTACCGATGCCCTGGATTTTCTGCAGTGGATCTGTGCCAATGATATCGATGTGCCGTTGGGCCGTATCGTCTATACCCAGTGGCTCAATGAGCGCGGAGGTATTGAGGCGGATCTGACGGTAACCCGGCTGGGTTTGAACAGTTTTCTGCTGGTGACTCCCGGTGCTACGATCGTGCGTGACATGGCCTGGTTACACCGCCACCTGGCAGAAGATGCGGCCGTGACCCTGATCGATGTGACCGCTGGGGAGGCCGTGATTTGTGTTATGGGACCCAATGCCAGAGCTGTACTGTCGGAAGTCACTCCCCAGGCACTGGATAACGAAGCCTTTCCATTTGGCTGGGTACGTGAAATTGAAATCGGTATGGGCCTGGCCCGGGCCCATCGAGTCAGCTATGTTGGTGAGCTCGGTTGGGAAATCTATGTCTCTTCTGATCAAGCCTGCCACGTCTTCGAAACGCTGTATGCGGTGGGAAAAAAACACAATGCGCGTCTGGTTGGACTGCATGTTATGGACAGTTGTCGGCTGGAAAAAGGGTTTTGTCATTTCGGTCATGACATCACCGATGAGGATCATGTGCTGGAAGCTGGGCTGGGTTTTGCGGTCAAAGTGGATAAAACTCCAGGTCGGTTCGGGCCTTTTATCGGGCGCGATGCCGTACTGGCGAAGCAACAGTCGGGACTTAGCAAACGACTGCTGATGTTCAAGCTCAACGATCCCGAACCACTGCTTTATCATAATGAGCCCGTTGTCAGGGATGGCGAAGTGGTGGGTTTTCTCAGCTCAGGCAGTTATGGCCACACCCTGGGGGCAGCAGTCGGCATGGGCTACGTACCGGTAAAAGAGGGCGAGACACTCAAAGACCTACTGGCCAGCAGCTATCAAATCGATGTGGCCGATAAGCTGTTTGCCGCAGAGGTTTCACTCAAGCCATTTTATGATCCATCCTCAAAGCGGGTGAGGATGTAAAAAGGGTGCGTTGTGGATCACCTGCCTTTGTATCGGCAAGGCACACACTATGCCCGTCTTGATTAAAGCTTTCTGATGGGCTTGAACAACACTCAAATCCCACTTGACTTCTTTATTTTCAGTTGTCGTCTCGCAAACTCTATAAGTCTGACTAGCCAACTAGTGACACTTGGTGAGGCTTTATAGGGTCAGATGATGTGCGTCCATTCACGCCCTCCAAAACCCAGCCGAACAATCTCAACCCCAGCATCAGTGACACGATAAAAGATACTGTAGTGTGCGTAATGTATCACCGGAAATCGACGAATATTGGCTACTTCCAAATCATCCAGTTTAACGGCTAGGTATGGGTTATCACCCAGCACAGCACAAGTCTCCAAGATGCTGTCATGCATCCGTTGCGCCGCTTGTGGACTTTTACTGGTCAGGTACTCAAGCAGGGCACGCAGGTCATCCAATGCCCGGGGTCGGAAAAGATAAAGACATCAGGTCTGTTTGATAACATCCTGCATCCAGGCACTGAGCTCATCCAGAGACAGTGGCTTCGCTTCACCTGAAGTAAGCCCAGCTTGTAGGAAAGCACTGAGCTCGTGCTTTTGCTCAGCCATTTCAATATCGTTGCGAATCAGATGTTGAAGGTAATCGCTGGTAGAGCTAAAGTGTCGTTGGCGCGCCTGGTAACGGGCTTTTTCCTTCAAGTCTCTGGGAATGGACAAGTTGAATGTTGTGTTGGGCACAGTCATATAGTTGATAGCGTGATGATAGATATAACAATACTCTAGCGTAAAAAGGATAGATGCGCAAGAATTGCGTATGGTATAAAACTTACATCTTAGCCACCCGAATCAGGTGACCTGTCAGAACTGGTTTGTCTATGCGGAACAAGAACATCAGGCGCTGTGTAAGAATGTCGGGATTTACGATATGTCGGTTCGGGACTTTTGTCGGGCGTGATGCCGTGCTGGCGAAGAAATAGTCAGGACTTAGCAAACGACTGCTGATGATCAAGCCCAACAATCCCAAAGAGATTTCAGCCCAAGCCTTTTTATGATCTCTTCGCAAAGCGTGTGAAGATGTAAAAAGGGCTCTAACCCCTTCATTCTGCCTCCTATATTTTTCGGCTTACTGTATGTTCTTGTCGGCTCCAGTTTTCGGAAACTGAAAAGTGAATCATCCCATCAGCCAATCCTGCTATTTGTTCCTGTTCCAGGTGTGCTGCTAAACTACAGTCATCAAAGGTGAAGAGAAAACATGAAAGTTACTGAGCTATATCGTGGTTTTGAACAAGGGCCGATACGTCCTCCCAGTGAAGCAGACAGCTTGCTTATCCGGGTCAGCCGTAACTGCACATGGAACCGCTGCAGTTTTTGCGCCTTGTACAAGGGGGTCAAATTTGGCCTTCGCCCGGTAGATCATGTGTTACATGATATCGACACGGTTCGTTTTTATGTGGATGCCATTGAAGCTGCGGCAGATTCTGAAGGCAGCATTTCCCGTAGAGCACTTTACCATCTCTCTTCGAAAGGAGGAGAAGGTGATGTTCAGGCCTTGCATGCAGCGTTTGATTTTGTTGCTAACGGCATGGAATCAATTTTCATCCAGGATGCCAATAGCCTGATCATCAAACCAGACGATATCATCCGCATATTGCTTCATCTAAAAGATGCCTTCCCTACGGTGCAGCGGATCACCTCATACGCGCGCTCACGTACCATTGCCAGGATAAGTGATGAAAACCTGAGTCGTATGGCCAGTGCCGGTCTTAACAGGATCCATATCGGCATGGAATCCGGATCGGACAAGGTGCTAAAGAGGGTCGATAAGGGCGTCGATAAAGCCAGACAGATTGTTGCTGGTCAAAAAGTAAGAAAAGCTGGCATTGAGCTGTCTGAATACGTTATCCCGGGACTTGGAGGAAAGGACTTGTCGCGGGAAAATGCACTGGAAACTGCCGATGCACTGAATCAGATCAATCCGGATTTTATTCGTTTGCGAACGCTGGCCATGCCTGTTGCGGCACCTCTCACAAGGCAGTTTAATGAGGGTACTTTCGATAAAATGGGAGAGGTGGATACAGCCAGGGAATTGCTCCTATTCCTGCAAGAGTTGGATGGCATCGACAGTACGGTAAAAAGTGATCACGTACTGAATCTGTTTCCTGAAGTCGACGGCGTGCTTCCTGGTGATAAACAGAAAATGTTGCTACCGATTCAGAATTTCCTGCAACTTAATCCCAATGAGCAAATGATTTTTTGTATCGGCAGGAGAACCCACAAAATGGCCAGGTACAGTGATCTGAGGAATCCGGTACAGCGTGGCCACACCCTGAAAATGTGTTCAGAACTTGGCGTAACGTTGGAAAATTTCGACAATGCCATTGATTCCATAATGCAGCGGTTTGTGTAGCTGCTTTTGAGTATTGGTGACCGGGCGGGTAATGACCAACGCTTCGTTGCAGCGTTGGTTCAGAAAAGTCTGCTAATCAATGTTGTGTTCAAGAGCGCCTCACCCCGCTTCGCGGCCCCCAATCATAGAATAATAAAATCAATCACTTACAAATTTGCCATTCAAGAGTAATCAAATGATGAGTCTGATCAGTGAAGCAATGGCGTAACCTGGTCGCCGCCTGTACCGCGATCACAGTATTTGGTTTTGCGATTGGCATGACCTATCCACTGTTGTCGCTGCTGCTGGAAGCCGATGGTGTTTCGACCAATATGATTGGTGTGAATGCAGCCATGGTCCCGATCGGTATATTGCTTTTTTCCCCCATATTGCCGGTGTTGGTGAAACGGTTTGGTTCGCGTAATGTTGCCATCACAGCCGCCCTGTGTACGGCATTGCTGTTGTTGGCCTACAAAATGTTCGATTCTCTTGAGGCATGGTTCATCATCCGATTGCTGCAGGGCATGTCCGTTTCCACCTTGTTTGTTTTGAGTGAGGCCTGGATTGTGTGTTATGCAGACGATCAACATCGGGGCAAAATTGTCGCAATCTATGGTAGCGTATCCTCTGCCAGTTTTGCTGCGGGACCGGCTTTACTTGGCTGGATCGGCATCCAGGGCTGGCTCCCTTTTGTGATTGGCACCGTGGTGATTATGCTGGGTGTTGTCCCGCTGACCATGATCAAGGATGATACAGCGGCGCAAGTCAAGGAAACTGCAGCATCGGGTATCGTCTCCTTTGTACCCAAAGCCCCTGTAATTCTGGCCGCAGTGGTGGTTTTTGCAGTATTTGATGCCGCAACCCTGTCATTGTTTCCGGTCTATGGTTTAAGGACAGGGCTAGATCTGACGACTGCTACACTGTTCCTGACCGCACTGATCGCCGGTAATATTGTCCTGCAACTTCCCATAGGCTGGTTGGCCGACAGGTATTCGAAACGCCTGGTACTCGGCGCATGTGCCCTGACAACCGTCTTGCTCTCGGCAATATTGCCGTTGGTGATGGCAACGCTCTGGAAGTGGCCGGTTGTTACTGTGCTTGGAGCAGCTGGGTATGGCATCTATACGGTAGCCTTGGCGGATTTGGGCGACCGTTTCAGCGGTCAGGAGCTGATCACAGGGTCCTCCACATTTGCAGTCATGTGGGGCATCGGGGCCTTGTTCGGTTCAGTCATGGGCGGCTGGTCCATGGCTTGGTTGGGGCCTCATGGTCTGCCACTATTTTTTGCCCTGGCCTATGCCATCCTGGTCGGAGGTCTGATCACCCGTGCCATCGTCTCAAAGAAGTGATGATTTTCAGCTGCTGCACCAGTATTTCGCTGCATGGTATATTGCAGCATTTCTGCATGACTAGCGTAATGATGGACTACGATTCTCTCGATACACTGCTCCAACAATCGATTGATAGTTGAGCAGGGTGTACCCTACGATTTTAATGATGTCTTGAGGATGCAGCGGTCTGTGAATGGAATCATTAAAAAAAAATCAGTAATGTACTGAAAACGTCTAGTGATAACTTGGCTTTATAACGTACAACAGATACCTCGCACGTTGGATTTCTACAATACGTTTTAGTCGCCGCGCCGCTTCGGACACACATCCAAGCGTCTTGCGTTTAACCGAGTCTAGCTGGTTGAAAGTGCGCGATACCGTAGCGATCGACTCTGTGGTTGGGAGCGACCAAAATTGAAACCGGTTACATATTTCATAAAGAAGTGTGGCCGTTAGAATCAAAATACTTCGTCATAAAGCCGTACAAACTTGTTATTCTCTAAATTATGGGATAGAGTAAACATGTAAACGGTTACATTCTAGAAATGATACAAGAATTTCTGTCTTTGTGATCGTGGTTATTTCAAGAAACGCCATCAAGGCACGTTCATAAATGAGGAGAGAGAGAATGAAAAAAGTTTTGGCTTCACTAGCTATGGCTGTGGGACTTGTTGTGGTTGCTATCAGCAACGCCTGGGCCACCGACATTAAAGAAATTACCATTGGTTATTTCCAGGAATGGCCGACTGCCAACATGGTAGCAATGCTTGACAAAACATACGACAAGGAGATGGGCGTTAAGCTAAATTGGCGATCTTTTGGTAATGGAAATGAAATGTCCGCGGCCATGGCTTCTGGTAACCTGCAGATCGCCTTCAGTCAGGGGCTGGTGCCGTTTGTTGTTGCTGTCAGCAAAGGCTTGAAAATCAAGATGGTCAGTGTTGCGGTGTCCTATGCTGAGGCAGACAACTGCGTTGTTTCCAAGAAGTCCGGTATTACCCAGGCCAACGCCAAAGAACTTGAGGGCAAAAAGGTCGGCACTTCGATCGGCAACGTAACCCACTACAAACTTCTTCGTATGCTCAAACACCTTGGTGTTGATGCCAACAAAGTCGACATCGTGCAGATGAATGCAACAGATGCCGCTGTTGCATTTGCTCGCGGTGATATCACCATGGGTTGCGGCTGGGGCGGTGGTTTGCTGCGCATGCTGAAAACGGGCAATCTATTGATGACTGCAGCAGAGCAAGAAGCGCTTGGTATTCGCGTTTTTGATGTAGTTTCAGTGACGGACGACTTCCTCAACAAGCACCCGGATCTGGTTCAGAAATTTATCGATGTTACTGACAACGCCAACGCTGCTTATGCCGCAGATCCGGCTTCAGCAATGCCGAAGATTGCAAAAGCCTCAGGAATGGATCTGGCCGATGCGAAACAGATCATTGCGATGTTCACCTTCCCCTCGAAGAAGGACTTGGCGTCTAAAGCCTGGTTCGGTGGCACCATACAGAAATTCACGAAGCAAGTTGCAGAGTTTTTTGTCGCTCAAAAACAGATGGATAAGGCGCTCAAGGACTACGGTCCGACTATTACTGACCGGTTTGTCAAATAGTTCTTCCGCCTCTGGGGCGCGGCCACGGCGCTGCGCCCACGTTTTTGCATTTGATCTGAAGGGTGCAGCCATGAAAGCATTGACTGTCGACAGGATATCGATGACCTTCACCATACCGGGTATGGATCCGATACACGCGTTGAAAGACGTATCATTTCGTCTTGAGTCAGGTGAACTGTTGTCGGTTCTCGGGCCATCAGGATGCGGTAAAACCACCCTCCTGAACATTATCGCCGGTTTTCTGGCACCGACTGAAGGCGAAGTTATGCTGGATGGCAAGCTGGTCATCGGGCCGAGTGCCGAGCGTGGCATGGTGTTCCAGCAAGGGGCTCTTTTCGAATGGCTGACGGTCGAAAAGAACATTGCCTACGGCCCTACTATGGCTGGCAAATCGCGAATGGAGACCAGGGAGATTGTCGATCATCTGCTTGAAACTGTCGGGCTTCAGGATTTTGCCAACAAGCCGGTTTACCAGCTTTCTGGTGGAATGCAGCAGCGCGTTGCACTGGCCCGCTGTCTGGCTAACGATCCAGAAATTATTCTCATGGACGAGCCCCTGGGTGCTCTTGATGCGCTTACCCGCGAAAAGATGCAGGGGCTCATTCTAAAGCTATGGAAAGAGACCGGTAAAACCATTATTTTGATCACCCACTCGGTTGAGGAGGCGATTTTTCTTGGAGAACGTTTGATGGTTATGGCACCCCGGCCAGGTCGCATCAAGAGAGAATACCGTCTGCCTTTTGCCGGGCGTGGCCTTGCCGAGGACCCGCGAGAGATCAAGGCTGCATCGGACTTCATCGAAAAACGGGAAGAAATTCTCAGTATGATCTGGGACATGGAAGAAGAAATCATGGGCCAGCGTAGCGAAACAAACTGAAAGAGGGACTCAGTAATGTCAAATAAAAACCAACAATCCAGTCTGATGATCTGGCTCGGTCTGGCTGACAACAGTTTTACACGCCAGAAGACCGTGAAATTTGGCGATCCTTCTGCCATTAATTCCGGCCGTGCCTATGGCCTCATCATGGTGGCCGGATTATTATTTTTGTGGTGGATATCCACGAATTATGGTTGGATCAAACCGATCTATTGGCCTCCATTCAGCGAGGTCGGTAGCCGCTTGGTCAAGCTTCTGTCCGAAGGATATCGCAACGTTTCGCTGTGGAATCATGTCTCCGCCAGCGTATTCCGTGTCCTGTCCGGCGTGTTCTACGGAGCCTTGATCGGTATTCCATTGGGGTTGGCAATGGGATTGTCTTCTATTGTCCGTGGCATGTTCGACCCGGTTGTCGAATTTATCCGGCCAATTCCACCGCTGGCCCTTATTCCGCTCATTATACTGTGGTTTGGTATCGATGAGTTTGCCAAAATTTTCCTGCTTTTTCTAGCCGCGCTGTTCATTATGATTATCGCTGCACGTTCCGGCGTCAATGGTGTCAACATCTCAAAGGTTCACGCTGCCTATTCGCTTGGGGCATCCAAGTTTCAGGTTCTGCGTACGGTTATTCTGCCCAATGCCTTGCCGGAAATTTTCACAGGCCTTCGGATTTCGATGGGCGTGTGCTGGGGCACCGTGGTCGCTGCGGAACTGGTCGCGGCCGATAAGGGCATTGGATCAATGATCATGATTGCCAAAAACTTTCTTCAGACCGACACGGTCATCATCGGAATCAGCATTATTGGTCTCATCGGCTTTAGTATCGAAATAGTCATGAGAGCACTCGAGCGCTGGCTTATCCCCTGGCACGGCTCGGGATAAGTTGGCAAGAGAGACAAGCCGGACTGTCCTGAATTCCCTGCCTTGGCAAATATTGCAGTGATGATAGCGTGAAATATCATTTTCAAACCACATCGCCGAAACTATCGACAAACCCCATCTCGGACAGGCTCCTAGGTGCGTGCTCTTTCTCCTGACTGATTGGATCAACATGTCGTCGGCAAACGAAGGAAATAATTGTGCAAACGAGAAAAATAACAGGTAGTGAGGCCTTCACCGAGGCGTTGCGTCTTGAAGGTGTTGAGGTGATGTTTGGTATTGTTGGATCTGCTTTCATGGACCCATTGGATATTTTCAACCGGGCCGGTATACGTTTTGTGCAAGTGCGGCACGAACAAAGTGCTGCCTTGATGGCGGAGGGCTACGGACGCGCAAAAGGTGTCCCTGGAATCTGTATTGGACAAAACGGACCGGGTGTTACCAACCTGGTAACCGGAATAGCCAGTGCTAAATTGAATCACACTCCCGTTGTGGTCATTACACCGACGTGCCCCAGCACATTGCAAGGCACGGGGGCGTTTCAAGAAATCGATCAGATGGATCTGCTGCGATCTGTGACCGTCCACCAGGTCGCGGTTACAAGAGGCGACAGGATTGGTGAAGGTGTGCGAAGTGCCTTTCGGGCTGCCTGGGCATTGGGAGGACCGGTTCAGCTGGATATACCACGTGATTTTTTCTACACCGAGTGGAACGAACCCTATCTACGGCCTAACCAGTACAGAACGGACGGCAAACGCGGTGGTGCTCCCGAGAATGCGATCAATCAAGCGGCGGAGATATTGGCTAAAGCCAAGCAACCAGTAATTTTGGCCGGACTTGGTGTGGTTCGTTCCGGTGCCACGGAATACCTCAAGGAACTTGCTGAAACGCTTGGCGCACCGGTCGCTAATATTTTCCTGCACAATGATGCTTTTCCGATGAGCCACCCATTGGGACTTGGTCCAATTGGTTATCAAGGATCAAAAGCTGCGATGAACATTGTCTCCCATGCAGATGTGGTACTTGCCATGGGTACCCGCTTGAACAATTTTGGTCTCAATCCGCAATATGACATTGATTTTTTCCCGGCAGATGTACCGCTAATTCAAAATTCCCACGATCCGATGGAATTGGGCGCACAACGGCCAATAGCCGTTGGACTGTGTGGTGATTGTGCAGAAGTGACCAGGCAACTGACCGCAGCATTGAGCAGTCGACAGGTATCTACCAACCTGCAAAAGGTTAAAGAAAATGTTGCAGATGAAAAAACAAGCTGGCTGAACGAGCTGGAAGCCATGTCCAACGTTGATGCAGAAGTGATGCATCCGCGGCGGGCACTGTTGGAACTTTCGCGGGTAATTCCACCAAATGCGACTGTCATTACCGATATTGGCAACGTATCCGGTACAGCCAGTGCCTATATTAACCCGGATACTCCCGGCCATTTCCTCGGTGCCGGTTCACTTGGCGGAATTGGGGTCAGTTACCCCACGGCAATTGGTGCAAAAATGGCCAGGCCGGATGATCCTGTATTTGTAATTGTCGGGGATGGGGCATGGTCGATGACCCTGCAGGAAGTCATGACAGCAGTAAGTGAAAAAGTCAACATCGTTGCTGTATTGATGAATAATGGTGTCTACGGAGCCGAACGCAGAAATCAATATGATTTCTTTGATAAACGCTATTTTTGGACGGCTTTGGAAAACCCGAATTTCTCGAAAATAGCCGGCGAGATGGGCGCCATTACAAAACGGATAGAAAAGCCCGAAGAGATTGCACCAGCTATGAAGAAAGCTTTTGAGTCAGATGGCCCAGTCCTTTTGGAATTCATGGTGGATGGCAAGGTTCTCTCCGAACCCTATCGCCGCGATGCCTTGTTAAAACCGAAGCGACATTTACCACTTTACCAGGACTGAGGCTGCAGGTTATGCAGACTAAGTCCGCATATTGGATTGCACACGTTAAGATTACAGACGAGGATGCTTATGGTGGATATCGCAAAATAGCTGCTGAAATAATCGCTTCCCATCGCGGTAAGTTTGTTGCTCGAGGTGGACGTTATGCCCAGATGGAAGGCGTGGATCGGAGCTGGAACACGGTAGCGGTCTTCCCGAGCTTTGAAGAGGCGGTCTCTTGTTATGGTTCGCCTGAGTACCAGACTGCATTGGAGATTGCTAAGCGTTCGTCTGCTGGCGAGATATGGGCTTGCCCAGGGTGGTGTTATGAAGACATCCTACCCGCTCCGAAGCGTCTTGAAAACCAGGCCCGAAGGGGTATCCCGACGCACGTGGGCAAGGCGACCCAATAGACGTGGTGAACCTTTGTCACAAAGACATGTTGTCCGATGTATTTTTAGCCTTGCATTATGTTCGGTGAACGGTATGCAGAGTTTTTGACCGATGATCACTTATAAGAATGGCCAGTGGTTAATTGTTTCCATGAATTTGGATCGGCTAATCAACATTTGTGGAGCAATACAATCGCGGAGTCCAAAGATATGTAAAGAACACAACCCAGAAGGAAGTTCGTCCAATGAATATTAGAATGCCTGATAATGATTACAGTTCCATCCTGACCACCGATCGCGCCCATGTTTGGCATCATCTAACGCAACACAAAACTTTTGAGACAATTGACCCGCTCATGATGATCGAAGGAAAAGGGATGCGGGTCTGGGATGCAAAGGGGCGCGAATATCTGGATGCCACATCTGGAGGTGTATGGACAGTTAATGTGGGATATGGTCGGACTGAAATCGCCGATGCTATTCGTGATCAACTGGTGAGGCTTAATTTTTTTTCGAGTAGCGCCGGTACAATATGTGGTGCACTTTTTGCGGAACGGTTGATCGAAAAGATGCCGGGCATGAGCCGGGTGTATTTTTCAAACTCTGGCTCAGAAGCCAATGAAAAAGCCTACAAGATGGTTCGCCAGATAGCACATAACAAATATGGCGGCACTAAGAACAAAATTTTGTACCGGGACCGAGACTATCACGGAACAACGATCACGGCTCTCTCCTCAGTTGGTCAGATACAACGTCGAACGGGATATGGCCCATTTACTCCGGGCTTTATCGAGGTTCCCCATTGCTTGGAGTATCGATCTCAATGGGATGATGTGGAGGACTACGGAATTCGTGCTGCCAACGCTATAGAGGACGTAATTCTACGCGAAGGGCCTGAAACGGTTGGTGGCTTGATCCTTGAGCCGATTACCGCCGGTGGTGGCGCAATAACTCCACCAAAGGGATACTGGGAGCAGGTGCAGAAAATTTGCAGCAAGTATGA
>ENA-ORDP01001163-ORDP01001163.1-marine-sediment-metagenome-genome-assembly--contig:-NODE-1163-length-14923-cov-14.357883_pt1 | contig 14923 bp, 28 predicted proteins | sample MGYA00248627_ERZ508539 | MGnify/ENA primary metagenome ERZ508539 (study PRJEB26208, sample SAMN05571518) | marine sediment metagenome | biome: deep sea; feature: Hydrothermal vent; material...
CGCACGTAGAATACGAAAGTGCAAACCGCCACTACGCGCACGTAGACTGCCCGGGCCACGCGGATTATGTCAAGAACATGATCACCGGCGCGGCACAGATGGATGGAGCGATACTGGTGTGCAGTGCAGCCGATGGTCCGATGCCGCAGACCCGCGAGCACATCCTGCTGTCACGCCAGGTAGGCGTACCGCATATTGTGGTATTCATGAACAAGGCCGACATGGTTGACGACGAAGAGCTGATCGAACTGGTTGAAATGGAAATCCGCGAGCTGCTTGACAGCTACGACTTTCCGGGTGATGACACCCCGATCATCATTGGTTCAGCGCTGAAGGCCCTGGAAGGGGACACCTCGGACATAGGCGTCCCGTCGATCATCAAGCTGGTAGAGGCCATGGACAGCTACTTTCCGGAACCGGTACGTGCCATAGACGGTGACTTTCTGATGCCGGTAGAAGACGTCTTCTCGATTTCAGGTCGTGGTACGGTGGTAACCGGCCGTATCGAGCGTGGCATCGTCCACATTGGTGATGAAATTGAAATAGTGGGCATCAAGGAGACCGCCACCAGCACCTGTACCGGAGTAGAGATGTTCCGCAAGCTGCTCGACGAAGGTCAGGCAGGCGATAACGTTGGTATTCTGTTACGTGGAACCAAGCGGGAAGAAGTGGAGCGGGGTCAGGTACTGGCCAAGCCGGGCAGCATTACACCGCATACCAAGTTTGAATGTGAAGTCTACGTGCTGGGCAAGGATGAAGGGGGTCGTCATACACCTTTCTTCAATGGTTATCGGCCGCAGTTTTATTTTCGTACAACGGATGTGACAGGGGCGTGTGATTTACCGGAAGGCGTAGAAATGGTCATGCCGGGCGATAACGTACAGATGACAGTCACGCTGATCGCACCGATTGCGATGGAAGATGGCTTGCGTTTTGCGATTCGTGAAGGGGGCCGTACCGTGGGTGCCGGCGTTGTAGCTAAAATTATTGAGTAAATGACTATGTCAAAACAAAGAATTCGTATTCGCCTGAAGGCTTTTGATCATCGACTGATTGACAAGTCAGCTGTGGAAATTGCAGAGACCGCCAAGCGCACAGGTGCGCAGGTACGCGGTCCTATCCCGCTTCCTACCAAGAAGGAGCGTTTCACCATCCTGATTTCACCACATGTGAACAAGGATGCACGAGACCAGTACGAATTACGTACACATAAGCGCTTGATGGACATTGTCGAGCCAACAGACAAGACAGTTGATGCATTGATGAAACTGGACCTGGCTGCTGGTGTAGATGTACAGATTAAACTGAATTAATTGCGAACAAGGCAATCGGGGTTTTAAAATGACTATTGGTGTAGTTGGCAGAAAAGCAGGAATGACACGTATCTTCACTGAAGAGGGTGAGTCTATTCCTGTAACTGTAATTGAGGTTCAGCCTAATCGCGTGACCCAGATCAAGACGGACGAGACTGATGGTTATCGCGCTGTCCAGGTGACCACAGGCAGTCGCAAGGCCTCGCGCGTGAACAAGGCAGCGGCAGGTCATTTTGCAAAGGCAGGTGTTGAAGCCGGTACCGGTCTGTGGGAATCACGTCTTGATGATAATGAAGGCGAAGGAATTGAGGTTGGATCCGAGATCAAGGTTGATATCTTCGCGGCAGGCCAGATAGTGGATGTGACAGGGACCTCTATTGGTAAAGGTTACGGGGGTGTTATCAAGCGTCATAACTTCCAGATGCAGGATGCCACACACGGTAACTCATTGTCACATCGGGCATCAGGTTCAATCGGCCAGAACCAGACGCCGGGTCGCGTATTCAAAGGCAAGAAAATGGCCGGGCATCTCGGTAATGTTCGCCGCACGACACAGAATCTTGAAGTAATAAGGGTTGATGCAGATCGTAATCTTTTATTAATAAAAGGCTCGGTCCCGGGATCCAAAGGCGGCGATGTCTATGTTCGTTCCGCAGTTAAAGTTTGATAGGAGTTTATGATGGATCTGCAAGTCCAGAAAGCCAGGGGTAAGGGGAAACTGTCGGTTTCTGATGCCGCGTTTGGCCGTGATTTTAATGAAGGTCTCGTCCATCAGGCCGTTGTGGGATACATGGCGACCGGAAGGGCTGGTACGCGCGGGCATAAAAGCCGGTCAACAGCTCGAGGCGGCGGTGTAAAACCATGGCGTCAAAAGGGGACAGGCAGGGCAAGATCTGGTACAATCCGCAGCCCGATCTGGAAAGGCGGCGGCAAGACGTTTGCCGTTTCCTCAGTTCAGGATTTTTCCAGGAAACTGAATAAAAAGATGTACAGGGCTGCCATGCAGTCAATTCTGTCTGAACTGGTTCGGCAGGAGCGTTTGACGGTCGTTGAAGATATCAAGGTTGACTCACCAAAGACAAAGGCCCTGGTGACTAAACTAAAAGATCTGGGTATCGATAACAAAGTTCTGATTGTAACCGAGTCCGATGATGTGAACCTGTATCTCGCAGCAAGAAATCTGCCCTACGTCGAGATAGAGGACGTTGCTGGCCTGAATCCCGTTAATCTGGTGGGTTCCGAGCACATCGTCATGACATCAGGGGCAGTCAAGCTGGTAGAGGAGTTGTTGGGATGAGCAATGATCGAATTATGAAGGTGTTGCTTGCGCCACATGTCTCTGAAAAGACAACCCGGGTAGCAGATCAGTCGAACCAGGTTGTTTTCAGGGTATTACCTGACGCGAACAAACTTGAAATAAGGAAAGCAGTGGAATTGCTTTTTGATGTAAAGGTAACCTCGGTCAGGGTTGCAAATATGAAAGGCAAGCTGAAGCGTTTTAGTAACAGCATAGGACGCAGAAAAGACTGGAAAAAGGCATACGTGACTTTGGCGGAAGGCCAGGACATTGATTTTATGGGCGGCGACTCTGCCTGATAACGGGTAATTGAACTGGTTTAGTTGAAAGATTATGGCGATAGTAAAAGTAAAACCAACATCAGCAGGCAGGCGTGGACTGGTCAAGATTGTCTCTCCGCATTTGCATAAAGGTGCGCCTCATGAACCTTTGCTTGAAAAAAAGAGCAAGAATGGCGGTCGTAATAATTATGGCAGGATAACCGTGCGCCACCAGGGCGGTGGCCACAAGCAACGCTATCGCATAATAGATTTTAAAAGGGACAAGACAGGGATACCTGCAAAAGTGGAACGTATTGAGTACGATCCTAACAGGACGGCGCATATCGCATTACTCCTGTATGCAGATGGCGACCGTCGTTACATCATTGCGCCAAAGGATTTACGCGCAGGTGATTCGGTCATGTCCGGCAGCGAAGCACCTATCAAGCCAGGTAATGCCTTACCCATGCGTAACATACCGGTAGGTACCACGGTACATAATATTGAAATGAAACCCGGCAAGGGTGCGCAGATCGCAAGAAGCGCAGGTACATCTGCACAGATAGTTGCACGTGAAGGTGCCTACGCAACCTTGCGCCTGCGTTCAACTGAAATGAGAAAAGTGCTGACTGACTGTATGGCTACCATCGGTGAGGTCAGTAACAATGAGCATAACCTGCGCAAGCTGGGTAAGGCAGGGGCCACGCGCTGGAGAGGCGTACGGCCGACCGTTCGCGGTGTCGCCATGAACCCTGTTGATCACCCGCATGGTGGTGGTGAGGGCCGTACATCAGGAGGCCGTCATCCGGTATCACCATGGGGCTTGCCTACAAAAGGGTATAAAACCCGCAAGAACAAGCGCACAAATCGCTTGATCGTCCGTCGTCGAACCAAAAAGTAAGGGCTGAGGTGTAAAAAGTGCCACGTTCAGTAAAAAAAGGACCATTTGTCGATCTCCACCTGATTAAAAAGGTTGATGTCGCAAGAGCAGAAAACAGTAAAAGACCAATCAAGACATGGTCAAGGCGTTCAATGGTATTGCCTGACATGGTTGGGCTTACGATAGCTATTCATAACGGTCGCCAGCATGTGCCTGTATTAATTACAGATAATATGGTCGGACACAAGCTGGGCGAATTTGCCATGACCCGTACTTTCAGAGGTCATTCGGGCGACCGCAAGGCCAAGTAACGGAGTGTTGAAATGACATCTGCGAAATTAACAAACATAAAAATTTCTGCGCAAAAAGCCAGGCTGGTCGCAGACCAGGTTCGCAGTCTGCCCGTAGAACGTGCGCTGGACCTTCTGACGTTCAGTAACAAAAAGGCAGCGGCGATCATCAAGAAAATACTCGAGTCTGCAATTGCCAATGCCGAGCATAATGATGGCGCAGATATTGATGAGTTGTCTATCAAGACAATTTATGTGGATGAGGGCCCAACCCAAAAGCGCTGGCGAGCCAGGGCAAAAGGGCGTGGCAACAGAATTCTTAAACGCACCAGTCACATTACCGTGACGGTGGCAGAGTCGTCGTAACAGGAGAGGGTCCGTAATGGGGCAAAAAGTACATCCAACCGGAATTCGACTGGGGATTTCCAAAGACTGGACGGCACGTTGGTATGCCGGATCAGATACGTTTGCAGATACCCTGGAGCAGGATCTGATGGTTCGTGAGTATATCAACAAGCGTCTGGCACAGGCTTCAGTCAGTCGCATACAGATTGAAAGACCGGCACGTAGTGCCAGGGTAACAATTTACACAGCACGTCCCGGCATGGTCATCGGTAAAAAAGGTGAAGACATTGAAAAACTTCGCAATGAGCTTAGCAAGAGGATGGATGTACCTGTAACAGTTAATATTGAAGAGATACGCAAGCCCGAACTCGATGCAAAACTGGTAGCAGAGAGTGTTGCACAACAACTGGAGCGTCGAATTATGTTTCGTCGTGCCATGAAACGGGCTGTTCAGAATGCAATGAGGCTGGGTGCCCTGGGCATCAGGATAAACGTTGCGGGTCGTCTTAATGGTGCAGAGATTGCACGTACCGAATGGTACAGGGAAGGTCGCGTACCTTTGCACACCTTGCGCGCAGATATCGATTATGGCACTGCTGAAGCAAATACAACTTATGGGATTATTGGCATCAAGGTCTGGATCTATAAAGGCGAAGTCTTTGAAAAAGCCGAGACTGACGCTGGCAAACAACAACCTGCTGCAGCCAGCTAACGGAGCTCCGGATAATGTTACAACCAAAGAGAACAAAGTTTCGTAAACAGATGAAAGGCCGTAACCGTGGCCTGGCCCAGACTGGCAACAAGGTCAGTTTCGGTACATTTGGATTAAAGACAATCGAGCGTGGCCGTATTACAGCCAGGCAGATCGAGGCAGCACGCCGTGCCATGACACGTCATGTCAAACGTGGTGGAAAAATCTGGATACGCATATTTCCGGACAAGCCCATTACCAAAAAACCTCTCGAGGTCAGACAGGGAAAGGGTAAGGGTAATGTGGAATACTGGGTGGCCCTGGTTCAACCAGGATCGATGCTCTATGAAATGGAAGGCGTGACCGAAGAAATTGCACGTGAGGCATTTCGTCTGGCAGGTGCAAAATTACCAGTTAAAACCATCTTTGTAAGTCGGACGGTGATGTGATGAAAGCAAGTGATCTTCGTCAAAAAAGTGATACGGAGCTGACAAAAGAGTTAAGCGGGCTTCTTCGTGAACAGTTTAATTTGCGTATGCAGCAAGGCACGGGTCAATTGGCCAGGCCGGATCAGATGAAAAAGGTGCGTCGAAATATCGCCCGCATCAAGACAGTGTTGAATGAAAAGTCAGGTACAGGTGATGCGTTATGAGTGAAGCTGCACAGGTTGAAAAAGTAGCGCGTACAGTTTCAGGACGCGTTGTCAGTAACAAGGCAGACAAGACGATTACGGTCATGATCGAGCGCAAGGTAAAGCATCCACTGTATGGAAAGTTTATCAGGCGATCAACCAGGATACATGCACACGATGAAGATAATGTTTGTAGCGAAGGCGATAACGTCGTGATCGAACAATGCCGGCCGATCTCCAAGACAAAGGCCTGGAAGCTGGTGAAGGTAGTTAGCTAGTTAAAGTATAGGTAGTCCCCATGCTGCGTGCGTGGTGACAGCGGATTAATAGTTAGAGTATTTGGAAGTTAGCCATGATACAGATGCAAACAGTACTTGATGCGGCAGATAACAGTGGGGCGCGCCGTATACAGTGTATAAAAGTGCTGGGCGGTTCACATCGTCGTTACGCGGGCATTGGTGACATTATTAAAGTGAGTGTCAAGGAAGCGATTCCGCGTGGCAAGGTAAAGAAAGGCGAGGTTTATAACGCAATAGTCGTACGTACCCGGAAAGGCGTGCGTCGTCCTGACGGATCTTTAATCCGTTTTGATGGTAACGCAGCGGTTTTGTTAAATGCCCAGTTGCAGCCGATCGGAACTCGTATTTTTGGCCCGGTGACACGTGAGTTACGGGGTGAGAAATTCATGAAAATCATATCGCTTGCACCTGAAGTGCTTTGATGACGGGGATCTGAATAATGCGCAGAATTAAAAAAGGTGACGAGGTCATCGTTATTACCGGAAAGGACAAGGGCCGCAGAGGCACTGTTGTCAATGTTCTGGAAGATAATCGTGTTGTTGTTGAGAATATCAATATTGTCAAGAAACACACCAAGCCGAACCCTAATGCAGGTGTGGCAGGCGGTATTATCGACAAGGAAATGCCAATTAATATTTCCAATGTCATGTTGTATAACCCGGTCACGAAAAAAGGTGACAGGGTAGGTTTCAAGGTTCTGGAAGACGGCCGTAAGGTACGTTTTTTCAAGTCCAATGAAGAAGTGATTGATGCTTAAGGGTTGATGTAGCAATGGCAAGATTACAAGAACAGTACAAGACGTCCATCATTAAAAAGTTGCAGGACGAGTTGGGCCTGAAAAACGTGATGGACGTACCGAAAATCACCAAGGTCACAGTCAATATGGGTGTCGGTGAAGCACTCGCAGACAAGAAGGTCCTTGAGCATGCCGTGAATGACCTTGAAAAGATTACAGGTCAGAAGGCAGTGATAACCAAGGCCCGTAAATCGATAGCAGGATTCAAGCTGCGCGAAGGCTGGCCGGTAGGATGTATGGTCACACTGCGAAGCAAGCAGATGTATGAATTTCTTGACCGACTGATCAGTATAGCGGTACCGCGTATCCGTGACTTTCGTGGTTTGAGTCCGAAAAGTTTTGATGGCCGCGGAAATTACAGCATGGGAACGAATGAACAGATTATCTTTCCTGAAATTGACTATGACAAGATCGACACGCTAAGAGGTCTGGATATTGCAATCACTACAACTGCAAGGACAGACGATGAAGGCAGAGCCTTGCTGAAGGCATTTAACTTCCCTTTCAAGGGTTGAGGATATTTGAATGGCAAAAAGCAGTATGATAAATCGCGAAAAGAAACGTGCCCTGACAGTGCAGAAGTATGCCATCAAAAGGGCGGCCCTGAGAACCACTATCAAGAGCGCCGGTTCAAGCGATGAAGAGCGAATGGAAGCCATTCGAAAGTTACAGGGTTTACCAAGAGATGCCAGTCCGGTACGTCAGCGTAATCGTTGCAGATTGACGGGCAGGCCTCATGGGGTTTACAGGAAATTTGGTTTGTCCAGAAACAAGTTAAGAGAAGCGGCCATGCGTGGGGATATCCCTGGTTTACGCAAAGCCAGCTGGTAATTAATTGAGTCTTGTGAGGAAGTATTTGATATGAGTATGACTGACCCAATTGCAGATTTATTGACCCGTATTCGTAACGGGCAGTCTGCGAACAAGGTAGAGGTTTCCATGCCTTCTTCCAAGGTAAAGGTTGAAATCGCGAGGGTATTGAAAGACGAGGGTTACATCGAGAACTATTCTGTTAGTGATGCCGATGTAAAACCGGCCTTGAATATTCAGCTGCGTTATTTCCAGGGAGAACCTGTTATTGACAAAATCAAGCGGGTCAGCAGGCCCGGGTTGCGTATCTTTAAAGGTAAAGGTGAATTGCCAACGGTCAAAGGTGGCCTGGGTATAGCAATTATTTCCACCTCTAAAGGTGTTATGACAGATCAGGCAGCACGCACCGCCGGCGAGGGTGGTGAAGTAATCTGCACCGTCTCATAAATGGGTGAATGGTAAAAAACGATGTCCAGAGTTGCTAAAAGTCCGGTTAATGTGCCTAAAGGCGTTGAAGTAACACTTTCGGGTGGTTCCTTTAGCGTAAAAGGCCCCAAGGGTCAGATGAGTCTTGATATTCATGAGGCAGTGTTGTTGTCACAGCAAGACGGTGCACTGAGTTTCAAGCCAAAAGTTGATGACAGATCATCATGGGCCCTGTCCGGGACCATGAGATCGATAGTTAATAACATGGTTGCCGGCGTCAGCGGAGGGTTCCAGAAGAAACTGGAGCTGGTTGGTGTTGGTTACAGGGTACAGTCCAAGGGAAAGGTTTTGAATTTATCACTGGGGTTTTCACACCCGGTTGATTATAACGTTCCTGAGGGAGTTACGGTTGAGACACCCAGCCAGACAGAAATTATCGTCAACGGTTGTGATAAACAGCAAGTTGGACAGGTAGCTGCTGAAATCAGGGCATTCCGTCCACCCGAGCCATACAAGGGTAAGGGTGTGAGATATTCTGACGAGGTTATCGTCCGTAAAGAAGCGAAGAAGAAGTAAGGCAGGGTTCAAGAGATGAGTAAAAAATCCACACGAATCAGACGTTCAGTCAAGGCGCGGATGAAGATACGCGAGTTGGGTGCACATCGTTTATGTGTTCACCGTACACCGCGACACATTTATGCACAGGTGATCGCGCCGACAGGCAGCGAGGTGCTGGCGAGCGCATCGACTCTTGACAAGTCAGTGCGTGGCGGAGTGAAGACAACAGGAAATATTGATGCGGCCGGTGAAGTGGGTAAGGCAATTGCAGAACGTGCAAAAGCTGCCGGGATTACCAAGGTCGCATTTGATCGTTCCGGCTTTAAATTTCATGGTCGTATCAAGGCCTTGGCTGATGCAGCGCGTGAAAACGGGCTCGAGTTTTAAGGGTAAACAAGTATGTCGGTAGCTGAAGTTAACAATACAGGCGACGAGTTATTAGAAAAACTGGTTGCAGTTAATCGTGTAGCAAAGGTTGTCAAGGGTGGTCGTATATTCGGCTTTACTGCCTTGACGGTAGTAGGCGACGGGAAGGGTAAAATAGGCTTTGGTTATGGTAAGGCCCGTGAAGTACCGGTTGCCATCCAGAAAGCCATGGAAAAGGCCAGAAAGAACATGCGTCGGGTTGCGTTAAAGGACGGTACATTGCAGTACCCGATTATTTCACGGCACGGTGCGAGTAAAGTATTTATGAAACCGGCATCAGAAGGTACCGGTATCATAGCAGGTGGTGCGATGCGTGCAGTTTTCGAAGTAGTAGGTGTGCATAACGTGCTGGCAAAGTGTATTGGCTCACGCAATCCCATTAATGTGGTGCGTGCGACTATCAGGGGTCTCGCAGAAATGGACTCACCTGAAAGTGTTGCAGCCAAGCGTGGTAAAAAAGTGAAAGATATTCTGGGTTAAGTTATGTCAGAACAGAAACTGAAAGTTACATTAATTAAAAGTATGAGCGGGCGACTGAAGAACCATCAGGCATCAGTACGTGGCCTGGGTCTGAGAAAAATACGACAGTCAGTTGTTGTAAGTGCCACACCTGAGAATAAGGGTATGATTAATAAAGCATATTATATGCTTAAGGTCGAGGAAGTCTGAAATGCAGCTTAATACGATTAAACCTGCAGAGGGTAGCAAGCGCGATGCCAAACGGGTCGGGCGCGGTATAGGTTCAGGCTCAGGCAAGACCTGTGGCCGTGGTCACAAGGGTCAGAAGTCACGTTCAGGCGGGTTCCACAAAGTCGGGTTCGAAGGTGGTCAGATGCCATTGCAGCGCCGTTTGCCAAAGATTGGTTTTCGTTCGCGCAAGGCCGGCCGTACTGACGAGGTGAGACTGTCTGAACTCAACCTGATTGAGGGAGATGTGATAGATATGCTGTCACTGATGAAGGGCGGAATCATCTCCGGGAAAACCCTGCGTGCCAAGATAATTTCCTCCGGAAAGGTTGAAAAGGCAGTAACCGTTAAAGGTGTTGCTGTTACAAAGGGAGCCCGAGCTGCAATAGAAGCCGCCGGTGGCAAGGTAGAGGACTAGATTGGCTAAAGCAGGCACTAAATTGCCAGGGGGGCTGGGCGCAGCTTCAAAGGTAAAGGAGTTACGACAGAGACTCCTGTTTGTATTGGGTGCCCTGTTTGTTTTTCGTGCAGGTACTTTTATTACTGTGCCGGGATTAAACCCGGTAGAACTTGCACAGTTATTTGATAGTCAGCGTAGTACGATTCTGGGGATGTTCAACATGTTCTCAGGAGGTGCCCTGGAGCGGCTTTCGATATTTGCTCTGGGTATCATGCCATATATATCGGCATCAATTATTATGCAGCTATTAACGGTCGTGGTGCCATCGCTTGAATCACTCAAGAAAGAGGGTGAGGCGGGCAGAAGAAAGATCACGCAATACACGCGTTACGGGACTGTTGTTCTGGCCACTTTTCAGGCCTTCGGGGTTGCTGTAGGTCTTTCAAGGCAGCCTGGCCTGATCACAATCGATGCCAGTAGTTTTTATTTTACTACGGTTTTGATTCTGGTCACAGGTACCATGTTCCTGATGTGGCTGGGTGAGCAAATTACAGAAAGAGGCATTGGTAACGGAATATCCATGCTGATTTTTGCCGGTATTATTGCCGGTCTGCCAAATGCAATTGGTACTACCCTGGAGCTGGTTAACACCGGCGAACTGAGTATTTTTGGCATACTGATTTTATTTATATTGATTATTGCTGTGACCGCATTCGTGATTTTTGTAGAAAGGGGTCAGCGCAGAATTACGGTTAATTATGCGAAGCGGATGCAGGGACGGAAGATGTACGCGGCGCAGAGCAGTCATTTACCCTTGAAGCTGAATATGTCGGGTGTTATCCCGCCCATTTTTGCTTCAAGCCTGATCCTTTTCCCGTCAACAATGGGTAAATGGGTGGGGGATAATTCTGAGGGGTTGCAGTGGCTGGGTGATTTTGCACAGTTGTTGTCACCGGGTCAGCCGTTGTATGTACTGGTTTACGCAATGCTGATTGTGTTTTTCTGCTTTTTCTATACCGCGCTGGTGTTTAACTCGCGTGAGACTGCAGAGAACCTGAAAAAATCAGGGGCATTTATACCGGGGATCAGGCCGGGAGAGCAGACAGCCAATTATATAGACGGTGTGTTGTCCAAACTGACCTTGGCAGGTGCGATATATATCACCTCCGTCTGCTTGTTGCCGGAGTTCCTGATTTTGTACTGGGATGTGCCATTTTACTTCGGTGGAACATCCCTGCTGATAATCGTTGTGGTCGTAATGGACTTCATGGCCCAGATGCAGGCCCATATGATGTCGCAGCAATACGAGGGACTGATGAAGAAGGCCAACCTTAAGGGGTATGGTCGTTCAGGGCCGCAATAAGGTAAAAGTGATTTTTAATCAAGGCGTTAAGTGATTTAGCGCTTTAATTCAGGTGGAGAAGGTAAATGAAGGTTCGCGCATCAGTCAAAAAAATGTGCCGTAACTGCAAGATTGTTCGCCGCAAGGGTGTTGTACGAGTGATTTGTAAGGAACCTCGCCATAAACAGCGCCAGGGCTAGGGTTAAACGAAGATTATTTATTTCTTGCAGGTTTTAGGCTATTATTGCGCGTTTGCCGGAACGGGTTCCAGGCAGATGCATTTGTGGAAGAGGAAGGTTTGAATGGCTCGTATATCAGGTATCAATATACCGGACAATAAGCATGCTGTGATTTCGTTGACGGCAATCTACGGTGTTGGCAGCACGCGCGCCAAGGCGATTTGTGAGGCGGCTGGTATCAGCCCCTCTGTAAAGATATCAGAGCTTAGTGAAGCCGATCTCGAAAAACTCCGTAGCGAGGTTGGGAAGTATCCGGTTGAGGGTGATCTTCGTCGCGAAGTAACCATGAATATCAAGCGCTTGATGGATCTGGGTTGTTTTCGTGGTATCCGTCATCGTCGTGGGCTACCCCTTCGTGGGCAGCGCACAAAGACCAATGCTCGTACTCGTAAGGGGCCACGTAAACCGATCAAACGATAGGTTTGGCATCATAAAGAATTTAAAGAAACTATTAATCAGGTAATCAGTATTATGGCAAAGCCAGTAGCACGTAAAAAGAAGATTAATGTATCCGATGGCGTCGCCCACATACATGCTTCTTTTAACAATACCATTGTAACCATCACCGATCGTCAGGGTAATACACTATCATGGGCAACAGCAGGAGGCTCGGGGTTCCGTGGTTCAAGAAAGAGTACTCCTTTTGCCGCCCAGGTGGCAGCAGAGCGTGCGGGCAAGGTTGCCCAGGAATACGGAATGAAGAATGTAGAAGTGATGGTCAAGGGCCCGGGCCCTGGTCGTGAATCTGCAGTCAGGGCACTGAATGCGCTTGGCTTCAAGATCACTAATATTACTGATGTGACACCTATTCCACATAATGGTTGTCGTCCACCCAAACGGCGTAGAGTGTAGGAGGTTATCGGTGGCTAGATATATTGGTCCAAAATGTCGTCTGTGCAGAAGAGAAGGCGGCAAGCTTTTTCTGAAGGGCGAAAAGTGTTTTACCGCAAAATGTGCAGTCGAAAACAGACCGACACCACCTGGCATGCACGGGCAACGTCGAACCCGTTTGTCTGATTATGCTGTTCAGTTGCGCGAGAAACAGAAATTACGTCGTACCTATGGCATTCTGGAGCGGCAATTCAGGAGTTACTATACGGATGCTGCCCGCATCAAGGGCTCTACCGGTGAAAATCTGCTGCAATTACTGGAAAGCAGGCTGGATAATGTTGTTTACCGTATGGGATTTGCAGCGTCTCGCGTTGAAGCCCGTCAGCTGGTTCGACATAAAACCATAGAGGTTAACGGAAGAAAGGTTAACGTCCCTTCGTTTCAGCTCAAGGGCAGCGATGTGATTTCAGTGACAGAAAAAGGCCAAAATCAGGGGCGAGTCAAGAATGCGCTTGAAGTTGCGCAGCAAAGGGGTTTTTCTGAATGGATAGATGTTGATGTGAAGAAGATGACAGGTACGTTCAAGTCAGCTCCTGAGCGCACAGATCTTCCTTCAGATATAAATGAACATTTGGTTGTTGAACTTTACTCAAAATAAGTAATAGAGAGGGCGATCCATGCAGGGTTCCGTTACAGATTTACTTAAGCCACGTGTGGTGGATGTACAGATTAAGGATGAAAGGCGTGCCAAGGTTACATTAGAGCCTCTGGAGCGCGGATTTGGCCACACACTGGGTAATGCATTACGCAGGATCCTGTTGTCTTCACTGCCTGGTTGCGCCGTTGTAGAGGCACAGATCGAAGGCGTATTGCATGAATACACTGCAATTGAAGGTGTCCAGGAGGATGTAATCGAAATCCTGCTTAACCTGAAAGGTGTTGCGATTATTATGCATGCCCGTGAAGAAGCAACGCTTACACTGCGTAAAAAAGGTCAGGGACCTGTTTATGCGAGTGATATAACACTGGATCATGATGTTGAGATTATCAACCCGGATCATGTTATCGCCAACCTGACGAAGGATGGCGAGCTTAACATGACACTGAAGATTGAGCGGGGTCGTGGTTATGTACCTGCTACGGTACGTGCCAAGACACTGGAGAGCCGTCCTATCGGACAGCTGCTGCTGGATGCAACCTTTAGTCCGGTATACCGTATCACCTATAATGTAGAAAGTGCCCGTGTAGAGCAGCGAACCGACCTGGACAAACTGATTATTGGCATTGAAACCAATGGTACTGTCGATCCGGAAGACGCCATTCGCCAGGCAGCGGGTATCCTTCAGTCACAGATTTCTGTATTTGTTGACCTGCAGGGCAATGAAGACGAACAGCCGGAAGAGAAGGAATCCGAGGTCGACCCGATATTACTGCGACCGGTCGATGATCTTGAGCTGACAGTCCGTTCGGCAAACTGTCTCAAGGCAGAAAGTATTTATTATATTGGTGACCTTATCCAGCGTACCGAGGTTGAATTACTGAAGACACCTAACCTGGGCAAGAAGTCTCTGACCGAGATCAAGGATGTGCTTGCCTCGCATGGCCTTTCTCTTGGCATGCGCCTGGAAAACTGGCCACCGGCAAGCCTCAGGGAAGAAGAAACAGCAGCTGTATAATTATTGTATTAAGATATTTTGATCGTAGGAATTGAGTTATGCGTCATCGTCAATCAGGTAGACAGTTAAATCGTAACAGCAGTCATCGTACAGCGATGTTTCGTAATATGTCTGCATCATTATTTCGCCATGAAATAATCCAAACTACGTTACCCAAGGCAAAGGAACTGCGTCGAGTTGCCGAGCCGTTGATTACGATTGCCAAGAGTGACAGCGTTGCCAACAGACGTCTTGTATTCTCACGTCTGAGAGACAAGGAAATGACCGGCAAGTTATTCATGGAACTGGGTCCGAGGTATGAGACCCGTCCTGGAGGCTACCTGCGTATATTAAAGTGTGGTTTCCGCCCCGGAGATTCTGCACCAATGGCCTATGTGGAGCTGGTAGACAGGCCCGAGCCTGACGATATGGATGACTAGGCCGTCCAGTAGTCCAGCAACCAACCATAACAGAGCATCATAGACACTGCCGAGCGTTCAGGATCAGAGCGAGGCAGATTGTAAATAACCCCCCCCTGCCAAAAACATCATGTAGGAAAAATCCTACATACATGGCAGACAAATCACCCTGGCCCATCAAGCCATCATACCGTATCATGTAAACCATAAGACAAGGAACACATCAGGACAGAGAGAGCAAGGAATGCTTAACAATATAAAAAAACACGCGCAAGGCACCTCATTAACCGAAACGCTGATAATCCTGCCTGTATTCCTAATGCTGACC
>ENA-ORDP01001164-ORDP01001164.1-marine-sediment-metagenome-genome-assembly--contig:-NODE-1164-length-14921-cov-3.042379_pt1 | contig 14921 bp, 10 predicted proteins | sample MGYA00248627_ERZ508539 | MGnify/ENA primary metagenome ERZ508539 (study PRJEB26208, sample SAMN05571518) | marine sediment metagenome | biome: deep sea; feature: Hydrothermal vent; material...
TTCAAGAAAATTATCCCCCTGAATGCGGGCGGCCGGCCGGGGGAACAGATCCGCCATGTGTTTGTCGATAGTGAAACCCGTCTTTTGCTCGCCACGTCGGGAAGTAATAAAAAGGGGAAAAGCTGGGGTCGCATCGTCGCCTTGACCGGCTGCGCTAAGGCTGGATCCACGCTTAAAGCTGGATCCACGCTTAAATCGGATATATACGGTTTTCGGTCGACGGGGAAATATGGCGGTTGGTATTTTGCCGGTACCGACCGTTCTGTCGTAATGACATCCAAGGACGCCAAAGTGTGGGACCATTGCCTGAGTGTCTCGCCGGATGGTGTTGTCACGATGGCCGATGTGGCGAAGAAAACGGATGTAGAGATAGAGCAAGCCTGTCCGTCGCCGATGTTCCAGACCAACACGATATTAACCTTCCATGGCAGGTTGTATTTCGTGTCGAATAGCGGCGTTTTCGTCCTTGACGACAAGCACTTGGTTCGTGTAATCGATCCGATCCGGTATCACAATGCTCAGATTTACGCCGCAGGCATTTACCAAGACCGGTTGTTGATCGGGACGGGATGGAACTGGACTAAGACGGTTGACGATGATCAATCGAACTTCTTTGTCATTGACGCCGACGGGCAGGTCAAATTCCTTACTCAGGTCAAGGGGATGAGGATGCCGTATGTCTTCATTCCGAACGGTTGCCCCAACGGCGATTCTGTTCTCGTCGGCGCAAACGGCGGTAACGTCCTTGAGTTGGATGTTAACACAGGCGCCACTACGTTTCTGTTTAATATGCCACGGAATAACCCCTATTCAACCGCGCGAATGGACGGACAGGTCTACGTCGGCGCCTATGGAGCATCCCACGACAACCTTTTCATGCTTGACCGCGCCAAGGGGGCTGTTTGTGAATGATTGCCGCATTGTCGTTTGCACCCACGTTTGGGCGGACGGTCCGGCGCAGGCGCTTCGGCGCTATCTCAACGCGGCGCGGGTGGCGGAGCTGCTCTATATCGGCCATCCGCTGTTCTCCGATAGCCACTTGGACGGCAACGGTTTTGAGGTGTACAGGTGCGGGGAGGAACAAAAAAGGCGCTATGGCGCGATCAAGCGGCTGCCGGCACCGGTTTCCTACATTCGGGATATCCTGCTGACGCTTCTTTACGTCTGGCGCCGGCCCGGGCGCTATGACGCCTTCATCGCCTTCAACAATCTGAACGCGATGGCGGGCTTGGTTCTCCGGTGGTTCGGCAAGGTCGACAAAGTCGTTTACTACACTGTCGATTACACCCCCCGGCGGTTCGGCAACCAGATTCTGAACCGCATATACCACGCCATCGAACGCATTGCGGCCCAACGTAGCGACGAGACCTGGAATTTGTCGGAGCGGATGATCGAAGGGCGTATGGCCAAACACACCCTGAGCCGTGACGATCTGGGGCCACAAAAAATTCTGCCCATGGGGTTCTGGCTCGAAGAATCAACGGCTCTGCGTAGTGGAGAGTATGACCCGCACCGCCTCGTCTACATGGGCCATCTGCTGGAAAAAAATGGCGTCCAGTTCGTATTGCGCGCAGTACCGGCGATTGTCGAACGGATTCCAGATTTTCGTTTCCTGGTTATCGGGGACGGGGAATATGGCGATGACCTGAAACGCCTGGCCAAAACCTTGAGCATCACCGATAACGTGGACTTCAAGGGCTACGTGGAGGACGAGGCGGACGTCAACCGCCTGATCGCCCGGTCCGCCCTGGCTGTGGCCCTGTACGAGCGGGGCGACCCAGAGACGAATTGGACCTATTATGCGGATCCGGGGAAGCTGAAGGCGTACCTGGGCATGGGCGTGCCGGTCCTGTTGACCGACGTGCCGCCGAACGCGGGTGAGATCGTGGCGCATCAATGCGGCGAGATTATTGACACCTCGCCGGAGTCCATCTCATCCGTGGTGATAGGTCTAATGGGTAACAAGGCCCGTATCGCCCAATTTCGGGAAAACGCAAGGACATATTCCAGAGCTTTCGATTGGCAAGCGCAATTCGACCAACGCATAAGCGAACTGCTTCGTCCTAGATGGCCCGAAGGGTGATCACGGTGATTTCCCCGCGTGAAAAAAACCGCGCGGGAAGACCGCACAGGCCGGCTCCCCGGCTGGTATAGCCGCGCATGGCGCCGTGTTTCCAGAGCCCCTTGGAATAGAAATAGTGGCGCTTTAGGTTGACGATGACCGGGATGCCGCCGGGCAGGCAAATTTGGCCGCCGTGGGTATGGCCGCATAGATACAGCCCATAGCCCGCTTCGGCGGCGGCGGCGGCCATTTCGGGCGAATGGACCAAGACGATGCCGTAGGCGCCTTCCGGCAAGGACAGAGCCGCGTCGGCGGCGGGGGTATAGAACCGATTGACGTCATCAACGCCGGTCAGGTGAATGAAGCTTCCGCCGCGTTCAAGTAAAACGGATTCATTGACCAGAACGAGAAGGCTTATCGCCTCGAAAGCATCAGCCATGGCGTGTTCGTCGTGGTTTCCGAGAGTCACCAGGAATCCGTCTCTGGACTCGATGCCCGACATGATGTCTTTCATCGCGTCGACAACGTGATCAAACGGGCCGAAGAAACGGCTCCGGTAGTCGCCGGTCATGACACACAAATCCACCGACAAGCCTTTCGTCACTATGGCGATGGCGTGGTCCAAGCCGTCGATCATATCCAAGTGCAGGTCGCTCAGGTGCAAGATGCGGTAACCGTCGAAACCGGCGGGAAGACCCTTGAGCCGAAGCTCGAAGGCAGTTCGTTGGATGTCCAGTGCGTTGCGCGCTCCACGCGCGTACAGGCCACTCCTCCTCAGGAACCAGTGGGCGCCACGAAACATAGGGCCGTAGAATTTACCCAACAGTCCCCGTATTTTGATGTAACGGGGGGCATTGGCGTGGTTTTTGCCGCCTTGGCGGGAACAGTGAACTTCCATCGTTGCGCGTTCCCGCGCCCAAGCCTTGCGGCTTTGGTCGCATCGGCCCCTGGACGGGGGGAAAAGAACTGGCGTAGGGGGGGGCGCATCCATGATGGGGCTGCCGATCGTCAGGTGGTTCCTTGTTTTTCGTGGCGGAAGTCCGTCAAGTGGCCAATCAGTTTCATGCCGGCGCGGACGAAGAACTTCAGGTCATCAAATTTGCGAATGGACGCCACCTTTCGAATGATGAATTTGGGATTGAGCGCCGCTTTATAAAGATCCTGCGTGTAGCGCAAGACATCCTCGTTTGACACCGGGCTCTTCCACACGGATTCCCGCATGTCGTAGCGGTCCCAGTCCTCGGTCAGCAGCCAACCGTTGTTACGGGCTTCCTCGAACATGGGTGTGCCGGGATAGGGGACCACGATGGTCGCCTGCAGGGTGTCGATGTAGCCATCGACGAACAGCCGGCGCGCAAACGCGACTGTTTGTTCCGCGTCTTCCTTGGATTCCCAAGGATAGCCGATCATGGTCGTTATATGCGGTTCCAGGCCGACTTTCTTGGCCATTTTCACGGTTTCTTCGATGTGTTCGACCTTGGTGCCCTTCTTCAGACGCTTCAAGGTGGATTGGTTCATGGATTCCAGGCCGATCAGGATGAAACGGAAGTTGGCCTTGGCCAGCAGGCTCCATTCTTCCTGGTTCAGCGCGCCGACCCGCATGTTGCAGCCCATTACCACCTTCTTATGGTAACCACGTTCGATAAAGCCTTCGCAGAATTCCTTCAACCATTCGCCCTTCGGAAAACAACCGGAATCATCGAATATCTCCTTCATGCCGTATTTCTCGATAAGCATGCCGATCTCGTCGAGGTGCCGTTTTGGCGTCACCGTACGGAATGTATCGCCGGGGTACATGGTGGTCCAACTGCAAAACGTACATTTGCCCCACCAGCAGTCGCGCCCCGCCATCAAATAGGCGCCGGGCGTGTACTTGAAGTTGCCGTTTTTATACGCGTAGAGCTCCCACTTGGTCAGGTCGCGGTCGATGTAGGGCGCTTCGTTCAGGTCATGGGTCAGAACCATGGCGCCGGTGGAGACGACTTCGCCGTCCTTGCGGTAGCGGATGCCCCCCGGCGCCTCATCGCGTTTTTCGTTCAGCCACGCCACCAAGTCGCCAAGGGTGAAGTCATAGTCGCCGCCGGTCAGCACAAAATCAACCGGGCAGGACTCCATGGATTCTTCCGGCAGGCCGGTTACATGGTCACCGTACAGAACCACGACAGGGACATAGCCGCCTTCCGTCTTTAATTTCTCGACGATTTTCCAGTGACGCTTGATAGTAGGCGTCTTCGCTTCCATGGCGATCAGATCTGGTTTTTCTCGTTGGATGCGGTCCCACCATTCATTGAAGCTCAGTTCCTCGGCGATGCCGTCGTCCCACATGACGCCGTAACCGTCGGCCTTCAGCCGGCTTGCGGCATAGGCCGGAACAACCGGATAGATGTAGGTCGGATTGTTAAACCATTGGAATTGCCGGTTTTGCGACAAAAGAGGTACGCCCTTCTCGTTTTCCAACGGCGGGTAGGAAATGGCGATCTTTTTTATCATCTTCCTAATGACGCCTTATAGTTATTCGACGCCAACCCGACCATAAAGCGGACGCCGTACCAAATGTGGGTCATGAATACATAAGGCAAGGCCAACACCCCAATGACGATCGGTTCGTATTTTACCATGTCGCCGAACACCTTAACCAGCGCGACCCCGTAAGCCCCCATGCCGATTGCGAACAGCCAGTAGACCTCCTTAATAAAATAGCTGCCAGGTAGGCCAATTGCCAGGAAAAGAACGAAGAGAGATGGAATAAAAAATATGGGTTTTCTTGAGGTTTCAGGATATTTTCTGGCAAATAGGCCCCTGTGAAATCCATAATTCCCGACTTGCACGAGGTGTTTTTTCAGGCTGGCGCGGCGGTGGTGATGCACCTTCATGGACGGGATGTATCGAATCCGGCCGCCCCTGGTCACAATGTCTCGGCACAGTTTGGTGTCTTCGCCCGGCCAGTATACGGAATCAAATCCACCTATCTCCAGAAAAACGTTTTTCGCCACAATCAGGTTTACGCTTGGCCAGTCATCGATAAATCGCCCTGGTTCCACCGGCACATAACGTTCCGGAAAGCCGCCACTGAGCCGGCTTAGGAAAACCGCGCCGGACACTCGAGACCAGAACGGATCGCTTGCCGGTGTGATAGCCGGGCCACCAATGGCGGAAAGTTCGTCACCGTCTTGCGTCAGGGCCTTTTCGGCCTCGCGCAGCCAATCACGGAAGGGGTAGGCATCATCGTCGATAAAGGCCAGATAAGGAGCCTTGGCGGATTCCGCGCCGCGATCACGTTTAATGGCGGGGCCGACTTCGCTCGTGGGAATGACGGTAATGGGAAGGCCGGCGTATTCTTCCGGCAAAACCGTTTCGTCGTCGGGTAGCAAAATAGCCTCCCAGGCGGGCCCTTCCATGCCGGCCAAGCGCCTCAGGCATTCGTCCAGATCGGGGTTCCAAACCTTGAAGGGGATGATAACGGAAAATAACGGCACCGCATCAGTCATCATCATCGCCCATGCCGACGGTTTCCCGAATGACATAAAGGGGGCGCTGGACGACTTCGGTGTGAATATGGCCGATGTATAGGGCGATCAAGCCGAGTCCGACCAGCACGACGCCGATCAGAAAGCTGTTTAGCACCATAAAGTACGCCAGAGGGGTAAATACATTCATGTCCAGCACGTCGGCTCCCACCATGTAAATCATGACGAGAGAACTGAAAATGACGATCAATATCCCAAGGTAACCAGTGATCCGCAGCGGCAGAAGCGAAAAGCTGGTCATCGAGTTGATGGCCAAGTTGAACAGATCCTTGAATTTGAACGTCGAAACACCGTCAGAGCGAGAGGGCGCCGAAAATGTAACGTTACATCTTTCAAAACCAATCCAATCGATAAGCCCCCGAAAAAACCGGGTTCGTTCCTTGAGCGTGCAAAGGACTTCCAGAACCTTTGCGTCAAGCAGCCGAAAGTCGGTGCCGAAAGGCGTGATGTCGGTGTTGGAGTATCGGCTGAGAAAGCCGTAGAACAATTTGGCGCCGATGGTCCGCGCCAGACCGTAATCAATGGATTCCCGCTTGGTAGAGACTACCTGGAAACCCTCCTTCCATTTCGCCACCAGTTCGGGGATGATTTCCGGAGGATGTTGAAGGTCAGCGTCCATGAAGATTACGGCGTCCACATTCGATAGAGACTCCGCGCCGGCCGTCAGGGCGACCTCCTTGCCGAAGTTTCGTGAAAGCCGGACGCCTGTAATCTTGGGGTTCTTCAGGGTCAATTCATTGATAATTTTCCATGTAGAATCGGCGCTGCCGTCATCGACAAAGCGAATATGCCAGTCGAGGCCGTCGAGGCTATCGAGAACTTTCCCTGTTTCCTCAACAAATTTTTCGATGTTCAGTGCTTCGTTGTAAGCAGGAACCACAACACCGATCCGTTTTTTCTTTTGCGGGGTCATTTCACGGGTGTGTCCTTGCTTCGATTGTATGCCTCTGCCGCATGCTTGGGGTTCTTGAAGTAATCGATATCCACTTCCATCGCCTTTCTTCGTTCCTCTTCCCCAAAACGATATCGAATGTGACTAGCCGGAGCGCCGGCGACGATGGAATAAGGGGCCACGTTCTTGGTGACGACGGAATTCGCGCCAACGACGGCTCCACGTCCAACCTTGACGTGCGGCAGCACCACGGCGTTAACGCCAATCCACACATCGTCGTGAATTTCAACAAGGCCTTCTTCGTGGCCCTGAAAAAATTGCGGCACCCGCCAGTCGTCAAACCGGTAAAGGCTGGACAAAATGCATACGTTTGGCCCAAAGCGCACGAAGCTCCCGATTATTAGGCCGGAATGACCATTCAAGGTACACATGGGTCCAAAAGTGCAATAGTCTCCAATTTCAACCTTGCCCGGCGAAAACAACAGCGTACCGCTCTTGATATACACTTCGCGCCCAATATTAGCGGCAAATAATCCCCAGAACAAAGCGCGCAAGCGAGCGCGGAAGAAAGCGGCTTTATTGTAGATTTTTTGTAACAAGGACAACAAGCGATCCAATCCATCACGACATGGTATTAGATGATGATAAGCGGTTCTTGATCCAGGCAAGTGCGCCTCCGAACAAAAACAATACTCCCAATCCGGCAAACGTCGCCAAGACTATTGTGCGGCCCTGATAGACCAATGTCTGGGGCGCGAAGGCCGCGACGAGATCAAGACTGACCCCGCCGCCGGGTTCCTTTCGGCAAGCGCCGGAGTCTGTCTGACAAGTGGCATCGACATTCACGAACCATGCGTTTACCTCGATATTCGCACAAGTATGCTTCGCGGCCCTTTCCGGAAGCGGACTATGGGTTAGAAGACGGCGCATATCTATGCCGGGAAGGTTATCGTTCTGAATGGTTCCTTTGATCATTCGCGATACGAACCTTGGCTCCGCCGCGCCGGTTGGTTGGGCGCTTACCCACCCAGCGTTCGCATAGGCGCGAAGAGAACCCGGCGATGCTTTGTCTAACAACGCCTCCGAGTTGCTTGCCGGGCGTCCGTCCCCCACGGGGCGGGAAGCTTCGGGTGCGGAATAAAGGCGCCATCCGTTATGGCAGGCTTCATTAAAGACGATGGGCACTGTTCCCCTGGCGTTGTGGATTCTTACGCGGTAGGCCACCGGAGACAGACGCCGGAATTCGATCACCGGCGCCATGTCCTGGCCGTCATCTGAAATCGTGGTCACCGGGGGGGTAGGCTCATTGACAATCGCAAACCGGCGACCGTCGCCGGACAATTGAATGACGGTTCGGAGGTCCAGAGCATCCCCTGCCATACGCCACACCTTTTCGACCGTGTACCACTTTGGCATAAAATACCGCTCGGGAATGGCGTCTACCTTGAAATAACGATTGTCGATCCAGGATTTCAGCCGGGGATCATCGATCTCGTATTTCGTTCGATAGTGGTTTGCTTGGCGGTCCTTGATGTCTTTGTGTGAAATAATATTGCGAAAATTAAAAAGTCCCAGCATTGCCAAGAGATCAGGGTCGCCCCTGTTGATAGCCTCCACCAATTGGCGTTCAAGTTCTGTGCCGAAGTTCACTACGAACAGGGGTTTGGTCAGCATTAGGCGAACAAAATCGCCGCCCCTGTAGCCGCCGTTCTTCCACGACAGTGCGTAACTGTAGGTGTGGGGTAAGGGCAGTGACAGGTAGCGGGAATCTAAGGGCCGTTTCCTGTCTTTTTTGCCGAGGCCTATGTATTCCTCCGGTATACTGACATTGTAGCCCGCCAGATATTTTCCTTCCGGTTTGATCAGGGCGCCATCGTAGAAGGGGGCTGCGACATATCCCACGAAAAGGAAGCTCGACACGCCGACAAGCCAACCCTTAGTCTTGTTGGTGGCGTTTGAGCTCATGAACCCGTCCAGCCAGTGCCCGGCCAACAGCGCAATAGGCAACGCCAAAAGGGTGCCTAGCTTCAAATAGATTGCCCGGAAGGCGCGCAATACCATTTCGTTGGAGAGCAGGACGGTGTTGATCCATCCAAAAATACCACCGATTTTAAATCCGGCGTTAATTTGAAGAGCAAAGACAAGAAGTATCCCCAAAAAAAGAATTTCCATCCTGAACTTCTTGTGCAAATCCACCAGCGCCAGAACGGCCATAAGCGGCAAAGCATAACTGATGATCGTATAGGGGACGCCAAGCAGCGTTTCATGGAAGGCGAAATAGTAATCGTATTGCTCGCCGCCCTGGATAGTCCAGAAACCGATCATCCGGAAAGCGTCTTGGATCGCGACACTGTTCAGGTTCGCGGTCCGGATATCGTTGGCTTGCCAGCTGACGGTACTGTTCGCGATTTGGAATTGATCTTGGAAATCCGTGGCGAAGGGCACTATGAAATCTGCGTTTAGCAGGAAAAGGAGGGCAATGAAGGCAATGGCGCCGGCGGTAACGCTGATACGGCGGATGCTTGTTGCAAAAGCGCTCAGGAAAAAAAGAAGTAGCAGACCAAAATATGCAATTAAATACGCCGGGTTTGCAAACGACATGGACAACAGGGACAAACCGGAAGCGAGACCAAACCCGGCTTTTGACCATACAGGTGTTTCCGGCGCGATAAATCGCATAAAAAGAAACAGGTTAAAGGGCAAGAACGCATAGAACGGAAAGGAGAACCCATAGACGGGGTTCCACACGGCAATGGCGGCATAGGGGCTGAACATATAGATAATGCCTGCCAGCAGAGCGGCGCGCGGCGGCCAATTCCATTGCCGAGCCAGCAGATACGGACCTATGCCTGAAAAAAGGAACGAAACATAGAAAAAAGCGAACTGAACCCAATGCTGGGACAGCCCTGTTTTCGCTAAAAGTGTGCCAAGGACAGCATAAGGATAGGCCGATGCAAGCTGACGTGACGCCACATACCCCAAATTTACCGAGCTGTCCCAAAGATACAGAGTTTTCTCAAGAAAGGCTGCGAAATCGGTAGGCCAAGCAAAGCTCCCGGCCATGACGAGAGTGCCGTCGGGGCTCCACGTCAGAACCACGAGACTGAGGATAGGGAACCATACCCAGGCGTAATTCCCGGTCGTGAATTTCAGAGCCGAGAGATATCGTGAGTTCACGACGGCCCCTTCCCATCGACGGACTGCTTCACATAAATACACTCATAATTCAACGTCATGTCCTTTTTACGGTCAAGGTTGTCGAGCAGCGTGCATAGGCCGTTGAAAAGAAGGATAGGGACGGCAAACAAAATCCCATATGCATAGTAAGCGATTGTATCACGTTGAAGGAAAATCTTGATCGGAAGAGTCGAGACAATCAACGCCAATACTTGGAAAACTCCGCCATGGGGGGCAATGCGTTCAACTTTGAACCCTGTAGCCTCGCCAAGCCACCGCAAGCCGTATCGTGTGAACCGGAAATAGTCGTAAGGGATTAAATGTTCCTCGAAAATCAAATGGGTCGTCAGGTAAAGCCGCCCTCCGGGGCGGAGCATCCGGAAACATTCTTTGTAAACGGTCTCGGGGCGGCATAAGTGTTCAAGGACCTGGAAAGAAATGATGACGTCGAAGGATTCGTCGGCGATATTTTCAAGTCCCTGGTTGATATCCCCGAGAATGGCGATGGTGCCTTCGTCGTTCTGATGAATGTCCTGAGCGACGTACTCGGCCTGTGAAAAATATTTCCGGTAGGGCGAAGTTCCCGCGCCTATATCGAGAATCCGAACCCCTGGTCTGTTGTGCAGGGAAGCGGTTTCCTTGACGAATTGCTCGATTCTAAACAAATGGTTTCGCATGATCCGTATGGGGAACACCATCCAATAGATTTTATGCAAGACTGATATCATGGGCGCCACATCGTCAACCGGCGGGCTCGCGCCCATACCGCAATGAATATCCAGGCTAGACCGGCAAATCCCGCGAACCCAATCACAGCGCCTTGCAGCAAACGCCCGATAGTTGCCAATCGATCGGGCTCGAACTCGATGGTCAGGTCCACATCCCATGTACCATCGTCGCGCTTGACGCAGCTACCTGGCGCGTCCGCGCAGACGGCGGCGGTATCGACCATCCATGTGTTGACCATCAAGTTGCCGCAAATGTTCGGTGTTTTCGTATCGATCGGATCACGAAACCACGTCTCAAACATACTCCCTTCGGGAAGGTTGTTGTTTTGAACGCTGCCCGCCAGCAAGCGGGACACGAACCCCGGCACAATACCGTTTGCGGGAAGCGTTACGGCGCCTTTACGCAGAAGGCCTCTCAATTCCCGGTCCGATATGACGTCCGGATCGTATCCCGGGTGCGGAACGACGTTCAGGGACGTGGGAACGGAAGAGCTTCGCGACGGAGTTGGATACATATTCCATCCGGAGTGACAGGCTTCATTGAATACAACTGGAACCAACCCGCTGGCCCCACGAAGCCTTACGGCGTATCGAGAGCCATTCACACGACGAAATTCTGTGGTGACGGACTGATCAATGGGGCCCGCAGGGACGGGCTCTCCCTTCGGCAGAAGAAGAAACGGCGCCTTATTGTCATGCCTCCGCAATAAGCCCATTAACGTTTGGATGGTATCGTCACCCTGAACAACGGAACGGGCGGGATAGACGCGCGGACGGAACAAATTGTCGGGAACTGTGGATCCTCGCAAGTAACGATTATTGAACCACGGTTTGAGGTTGGGGCTATCGACGGATCGATGGGTCCTGTATTGGCGTTCCTGCCCTTGCTGAATGTCCTTATGCTGTATGACATAGCGGATACCGAACAGACCGAAAAGGTCAGGTGACTCTGGAGAATCCTTGTTTACCGCTTCAATGATGGCGTTGTTCAAAGGGGTGCCGAAATAAACGTAAAACAAAGGCTTGCTGAGAAGATATCGAAGGAAACCGCCGCCTAGGTAGCCACCGTGTTCCCACCAATAGGTATAATTGTAGCTAAGTGGAAGAGGTAGCGCGAGGTAGCTCCCTTCCAATCGCCGTTGTGCATCTCGTCCCGAAAGGATGAAATATTCCTGGGGAATTCGGACGTTGTATCCGGCAAGAACCTTGCCGGAGGGTTTGATGACGTCGCCGGTAAAGAAAGGTTGCGCCGAGAAAAATACAAAGGCGCTCATGGCGCCTAGCGCGACAATCGAACGCAGGCCCGTAAAAACGAACCCCTGGAAACGGGGAAACGCCAAATCGAACCATCGTCCGGCAATCAGAGCGAGGGCAAAGGCCGGAACGGGACCGATTTTTAAAAATAGCGCTCGAAATCCCCTAAGAACGAACGGCGTGCCGAACATGATTTCGTTCGGTAGGGAAATTAACGGACCCGATGTGAACCCGAAAATGATGTATGTGCCTAATAGGAACATAGTGACCACGGCCAAGAAAAGGGAACCGGTGACGCCTCGACGCGCAAGCAGCGTCAGCGCCGCAAGAACGGCAACGGCGTAGGTGGCGACTGTTTGGTTGTAGATATACGATGCCGTGCGCCAGGGATAGTAGGCTTCACCTTCCTGTCCGCTGTTAACCACCCAAAAACCGCTCATACGAAATGCGTCCTGAACGTTCACGCTGTTCAACCGGGCGGTCTGGTAATCACCCATCAAGCCCGCCAGTTTATTTGATGAAATGGCGAATTGGTATTGCGCGTCAGCTATGAATGACATGATCAACGGCGCATTGATTGCCAGGAAAAACGCAAAGAATACGGCGGTGTTCAGTAAAAGGCGCGGACGCTTTTCGCTATTGGAAAAAGCGAATAGGAAAAACAGCAAGACCAGCCCCAAAAACACCACCAGATACGAAATGTTCGCGAATGATATGCCGAACGGCGTTACCGCAAACAAGAAAAGCCAAAGCGCTTTTTCCATCCATCGCCCGCGGGGCTCGATCACTTTTAGATAGAAAAATATGCTCAACGGCAGAAATGTATAGAACGGAAAGGTGAGGCCGAATGCCGGGTTCCAGGAAATAAACATGGAAAAAGGGCCGAACATGTAAAGGGCGCCGGCGGCGAGCCCGCCGGCAATGCCGAACCGGAGGCGCCGAGCCAAAATGTACATGCCCAGCCCGGAAAAAGTGAAGGCGATATAGAAAAATGTGGCCTGAACCCAGTAAGGATGCAGCCCCGTCAATTCCAGCGCACGGCCCCATACGGCGAAGGGGAAAAACGATGCGACCTGTCGGGCGGCCGAATAGCCCAAATTGATGCTGTCATCCCAGGTATGGGCCGTGAATTCAAAAAAGTGGCGGAAAATGACGGGCCAACCAAAATCGCCGGAAAGGACAAGCATACCCTTCGGGGTCCAACGCAGGACAACAAGCCCCACCAAAGGAAAAATAAGCCAAAGGGATGCAAACAGATAGTGTGCGGTTTTTCCAAACCACGTTCGTTCGATAAAGTTATTTGCCGCGCCTATGGCCCTGACTACAGCCAGAACACGCTCGATAGCCCGTCTTGCCAAAGACCATTTCCGAGGCGACATTGGATCATCGCTAATGGCTTTTGCGCTATTTGCAAAATCTCCCTCGTTCATGTTTGTCCTGCCGCCCCGTGTGTCAATCCGACGCTCCCCTCAAAAGACGCGCCGATCAGTTTTTCAGCACATCCGTCCGCACTTCCTCAAGCTTCCTGCGGTCGCCTTTCCAGATCGACTGGCATCTGAAGGTGTTGATCGTGCTGTCCAGCACCATGCCAAACCCTTTGCCGACCAGTCGCGAAGCATACATAAAATCTTCAAAATCTTTAATTTTTCGTAATATGTGTACAGGGTTAATAAATCTCTTTGCGCGTGAGCGGAAGAATTTCCTATAGGCCATAGCCAGGAAATTATTCAATTCCTCAGACGTGAAATACGTTGTATTCACGCCACCGCTCGCCAGGCTCTCGCCGATGGTTTCGAAATCCTCGTCCTTTTGCGAATAGGTCGGATCGAGAATATGATCGAAGTTCAGCAGGCCTTCTTTCTTGAAGGATTCGTACACTTTGGTCCCCGGAAACGGGGCCAGCAGATAGAACACCGCCATGTCGGTGGAACAGTCCGCCGCATAGTCGATAGTTTCCATGATTGCCTTTTCATCCTCGAACGGGAAGCCGAGGATGAAAGTGCTGATGGTCCACATGCCAAGCTTGTTGGCGTGGCGCAGCATGCGTTCGGCCTGCTCCAGCTTGAACGGCTTGCCCAGGAACTTACGGGTTTCCACGTTCCCGGATTCGATGCCAAAAGTAACCCGATAGCAACCTGACGCCTTCATCTTATCCAGGGTCTGTTCGTCCAGGTACCAGTGCGCGATGCCGTTCGGCACCGTCCACTTGATATCGATTTTGCGCTTGATGATCTCATCGCAGATCGCCTGTAGGCGCTTCTTGCGGGTTCCCGACGCATCGTCCAGCCAGGCGATCTCCTGGATGCCGTATTCCTTGTTCAGTACTTCGATCTCATCGACCACGTTTCCCGGACTGCGTTCGCGGAAATTTTTTGATCCCCAGACCTGCTTGATAGAGCAATAGACACAATCCTGCGGGCAGCCGCGGCTGGTTATCATGATCGAAGACGGCGCGCGCATGTGATAGGTATGAGGCTTGTCATTCTTGTACATATTCATATCGATCAGATGGCGAGCAGGAAACGGAATGCTGTCCATATCTTTAATGAAAGGACGCTTTTCGGACTTGAGTATCTTGCCGTCCGGCCCGCGATAGCTGATGCCCGCTACCTTGGTGATGTTATTGCCTTGTTCGTAGGTTCGGACCAGTTCCAGCATGGTTTCCTCGCCTTCGAAGTGAGACACCACATCCACGTTACGGTCTTTCAGAACCAGTTCGGGGAATGACGACGCGTGGGCGCCGCCGAAGATGACGTGAATGTTCGGGTTCTTAACCTTGATGATTCGAGCCAAGTTGTGGGCGTCGCCGGAATAGGCGGTATACATGACCGAAATGCCGACGATGTCAGGATTGATTTCATCCAGCTTCGCGATGAATTCTTCATCGGTCAAACCGTAAAGGGCGCGGTTTCCTTTGCGAATCACGCGTTTCCCCGACAATGAGCGGGCATCAAGCAGGTGGACGTCGTTGTAACCGTGCTTCTGTAGATAGCCCGCAACATAGGCGAGCCCCAACGGCGGCAAGACGCCGGGGAGAGTAGGGTCGTTTCCATAAATGGTGGATGGAGGAAATACTAGAAGAACTTTCATTTTACCTCACCTCCTGTCACAAGCCCTATCGCCGGATGGCGATATCCCCCCACAAAGGATTTGTAGATGTCTCAAAGTTACTTGTTTCTATAGGGCACCTCGAACAATGCCCTTCTCCACGAAGATTAGGCCGATCTCGGCCTGATATGAAGCCGTTTTGTTATGGCTTCATGGTTATGTCCCGCTCCAGC
>ENA-ORDP01001165-ORDP01001165.1-marine-sediment-metagenome-genome-assembly--contig:-NODE-1165-length-14917-cov-7.641973_pt1 | contig 14917 bp, 14 predicted proteins | sample MGYA00248627_ERZ508539 | MGnify/ENA primary metagenome ERZ508539 (study PRJEB26208, sample SAMN05571518) | marine sediment metagenome | biome: deep sea; feature: Hydrothermal vent; material...
ATGCCGGGTTTGATTTACCCGATGCGGTATTATTCCCCTGCTACGGGTAAACCCTGATGAGCGTCCCGGTGTTGTAAATTCTTTACAGTTTGTCGGAAAAATTTACAAGATTTTCCTTTGGCTGCCCGGTATATTTTGATAATTAATCTCAAAGGAATCAATGCTTTGTCATTTTACTGTAGTACTGTCGAACTATAGTAAGTCCCATCCGGTGTCAGTAATATTTACATAATGAAAATACAGAACCTGGCGTGTTTGAATAAGCGCTTGTTTTGTAACAGAAAATATTAAATGGAACAGAATTTGCAGCAATTGAGCCATAACCAGATGATTTAGGGATTTTACCTACGACTAATTGGCTATAGTGTATTGACAATGGGTTTACTACAATATGTTTAAAATTACTGCAAACAGAAATGACAGGGGAGTCCCACAATGTGTATAACAAACTATTTTAAAAGTGTACTCGCAGGCTTTGGCATGCTTTTGCTCGCATTCAACGTCTCGGCCTATCCTCAGCTTACGTTTGATGGTGCAATAAATTATTCTTATACTGTTGAATTCGGTGGACAGTTTGATGTCCAGGGTACTCTCACAGGCTCACAGGACATCAATTCGCCGCTTCAACTCCCTGGAAGCAAATTTAACTTTAGTGGTCTGCTTGACTCTGTGTCAACTAATCCTGGCAGTACGCTGGGGACTTTCACCGGGACACATCTTAGCGTTATCGATGGCGGCCTGACCCCTACTACATTTCTGTCGGGCTGGCTGCTGTGTTTACTCCGACTACCGGATCTCTTGTGAGTAAATTTAACACGGGTACGAGACTTTTTGCTTTGCAGCTGACACTAAAAACGCCTTTTGATCCTAAAATGTTTGGTCAAAGCTTTAAGGGCAGAGTAGATGGTTGGCTTGCCCCTGCTTCAGTATCCGTTCCGGAACCCGGTGTGCTGGTTCTGTTTTTGTTGGGGTTGGGCATGCTGGTCATGACTACGAGCAAGAAATCCGGACAGAAATTCAGGCATCATGTCAGCTAACTATCAATAATTTTAATTAAGTAAATGGAGAGGTGGGATGAAAATGTGGCATAAAATAATTAAAGCAGGTATTCCCGTGGCGGCTGGTCTACTGTTTACAGCAGCGGCGAATGCGGCAGTCGTATATCCTATGCTGGATATTCAGCAATATGGTAGTGGTACCGACGTGACTAGTACTGCGACCAGTTTGGTGATGGATGGAACCGCGTTTGCCATTATTTATTCTGCTACGAGCAATTGGCCTGGTTTTCCCGATCAACCTTTTTCTCTGAGTTCTGATGCAAGTGGAGTGGGTACTCTGAGCGTTGGTAATGGTTCCATTTTAAGCGCTAGTTTTTCAAAGCTGAACATGAATCCTACAGCCACGGGTGTTGGTTATTTTACTGCGGATTTAACTTTTACCGGTGGCAGCATGGCAACCACCAGCATGACAGGGCGGATCGAAGGTTCTTTTTTTAATGCTACCGGTCCCGGTCCTATTGCGCTAGGTAGTACTTTCTATGCGGATAATCTGATAGCCAAAATCGGTAAGGTACAGACTGTTCCCGTCCCGGCTGCCGTGTGGCTGTTTGGTTCGGGTCTGCTCGGTTTGCTCGGCATAGCCAAACGAAAGAAAGCCGCCTGAAGCGAAGAAAACCATTCAAGTCTCTCCTTCTGACAGAAGACCCGCCTCAAGGCGGGTTTTTTTGTTTTAAGCTACTGTAAAACAAAAAGAACTCCTTCTGTTCTATGGTCTTCGGCTTTCACTTTCCCCCATGAACTGCTAAGCTCCCGGCTTTTGTCGCGGGCGGCGTTCATTGCGCATACGAATCAAAATATGTGGCATCACCCGGATTGAGGATGCGTTGGCGGCCGTGCGGCTGGGTGCCGATGCCCTGGGGCTGGTATTTTATCCTGCGAGTCCGCGTGCAGTGACAGCCGAACAGGCGCGGACCATCATCGCCGCCTTACCGCCTTTCGTGACCACGGTAGGTCTGTTCGTCAATGAGACGCAGACCACCATCCGCACCTTGCTGAGCCAGGTGCCGCTGGACTTGTTACAGTTCCACGGCGATGAATCCGAGGCAGATTGTCGTCGCTATAACCGGCCTTATATCAAGGCTTTGCGCATGAAAGACGGTGTGGATATTGAGTATCAGGCCCGCCAATACCCAAGCGCAGCCGGTATTTTGCTGGACAGTTATCAGCCGGGCCTGCCGGGGGGGACCGGCCAGGCCTTTGACTGGACTCGCATTCCCGTCCTGGAGCAGCCGCTGATCCTGGCCGGCGGTCTGAATCCGGCGAATGTTCGTGCAGCGATACAGTCAGCGCACCCTTATGCCGTGGATGTCAGTGGCGGGGTAGAAGCGGCAAAAGGTATTAAGGATCATCTCAAAATGGCAGCATTTATCAATGAGGCAGGTAGTTTTGCAGGCAATGGATAATCAATCAGTTCGATACTCGATGCCGGACGACAAGGGGCATTTCGGCATTTATGGCGGCATGTTCGTAGCGGAAACCCTGATGGGACCCCTGGCGGCATTGCGTGAAGCCTATGAGAAATACCTGCAGGATGCCGATTTTCTCGCTGAGCTGGATTATGAACTGCAGCAGTATGTCGGGCGACCCAGCCCGCTGTATTTTGCCGAACGCTGGAGCCAGCGACTGGGTGGCGCGCGTATTTATCTGAAACGGGAAGATCTGAATCACACCGGCGCGCACAAGATTAACAACACGGTAGGTCAGGCGCTACTGGCCAAACGCATGGGCAAGACGCGCATCATTGCCGAGACCGGCGCCGGTCAGCATGGCGTGGCCAGCGCCACGGTGGCGGCCCGTCTGGGGCTTGAATGCGTGGTGTACATGGGCGCGGAGGATATCCAGCGCCAGGCCATGAACGTCTTTCGGATGAAATTACTGGGCGCCACCGTAGTGCCGGTGGAGTCTGGCTCGCGTACCCTGAAAGACGCGCTCAATGAAGCCATGCGCGACTGGGTGACCAATATCGACGATACCTTTTATATTATTGGCACGGTTGCCGGGCCGCATCCTTATCCGGCTATGGTGCGTGACTTTCAGACCATTATCGGGCGCGAGGCCCGCGCCCAGATTCTGGAACAGGAAGGCCGATTGCCCGATGCGCTGCTCGCCTGTGTCGGGGGCGGCTCTAATGCCATGGGTCTGTTTTATCCCTTTATTGAAGACAACGATGTGGCGTTCTACGGCGTCGAGGCTGCCGGGAATGGGCTGGAGACCGGCCGCCATGCTGCCCCGCTGTGCGCGGGTCAGCCGGGCGTCCTGCATGGTAACCGTACCTACTTGATGGAAGATGCGCATGGCCAGATCATTCCTACGCATTCTATTTCTGCCGGGCTGGACTATCCTGGAGTGGGGCCGGAGCATGCCTGGTTGAAGGATACCGGTCGGGCAAACTATGTGACGATTGATGATAATGAGGCCCTCCAGGGCTTTCATGATTTGACCCGCATCGAAGGCATTATTCCAGCGCTGGAATCCAGTCACGCACTGGCCTATGCGACAAAACTGGCGCCAACGATGACAACGGAGCAAATTATTATTGTTAATTTATCAGGCCGGGGCGACAAGGATATACATACGGTGGCCGAGCATGAGGGGATCACCCTGTGAGTCGTCTGGCAGCGTGTTTTGAAGAATTACGCATGGTCGGCAACAAGGCTCTTGTTCCCTATGTCACGGCCGGTGATCCTGAGCCGGGGGTGACGGTTTCACTGATGCACGCGATGGTCGCAGCCGGGGCTGATATTATTGAGCTGGGCGTGCCGTTTTCTGATCCCATGGCCGAAGGGCCGGTAATCCAGCGGGCCATGGAGCGGGCGCTGAAACATGGGGTCTCGCTGGACGATGTGCTGGAAATGGTGCACACATTTCGTCAGACTGATGCCGACACACCCGTGGTGCTGATGGGCTATCTGAATCCGGTAGAAGTCAAAGGTTATGCTGAGTTCGCACGCGAGGCCCAGGCAGCCGGTGTCGATGCGGTGTTGCTGGTGGACATGCCGCCCGAGGAAGCGGATGATTTATTATCAGCGTTATATGCGCATGATCTGGATATGATTTTCCTGGTCGCTCCGACGACCGATGCCGCGCGGATTAAGGCGATTACCGCGGCCGGTCGTGGCTTTATCTACTATGTTTCCCTGAAGGGAGTTACCGGCGCCGGTCATCTGGATGTCTCGGGAGTCACTGAACAGGTCGCAAAGATCCGGGCGCAGACGAGCCTGCCCATTGGTGTGGGCTTTGGCATCAAGGATGCTGAGTCTGCGGCCAGTATCGCCCGCGTAGCGGACGCGGTGGTGGTTGGCAGCGCACTGGTGCGCAAGATAGAGGAAAATACAGGTTCTGGTGACAGAATCAATAGTGCGGTTGCCGGGCTGCTGGCTGAAATGCGCACAGCGATGGATGGATGTTAGTATTAATCGTTGCATAAGTATTTGCACCATAGCCCCCTCTCCCTCTGGGAGAGGGTGGGGGTGAGGGGATAAAATACATGCAAATACTTATGCAACGATTAATATAATTATCAGCTCAGTAGGGTGGGCACGGGTTTTGTGCCCACGTGGAAAAACAAAGTAACGCGTGGGCACAAAACCCGTGCCCACAAAGGCTGATATCGGTCGTGGTCATAGTAAAATTATCGGTAATCAAAATCATACAATCTTTGTGTTCTCCGCGTTAATTATCCATTATTATGGATGAGCGTTAGCTTGATGTTGCTGCAATAAGGTTTCTCAGATGAACTGGTTTAACAAATTATTACCCTCACGAATCCGTACCGAAGGCGGCGCCAAAAAAAATGTGCCCGAGGGGCTGTGGACGAAGTGCAGCGCCTGCAGCGCGGTGCTTTATCGTGCGGAAATGGAACGCAACTATAATGTCTGTCCAAAATGCGAGCACCATATGCGTATTGCTGCCCGCTTTCGTCTGGACAGGTTTCTCGATGAAGAGGCGCGTGAGGAAATCGGCGCTAATCTCAAACCGCTTGACGTACTCAAGTTCCGCGATCTGAAAAAATACCGGGATCGCATCAGTCAGGCGCAAAAAAATACCGGTGAAACGGATGCCTTAGTGGCCATCAAGGGCAAGGTCAAAGGCGTGCCGCTGGTTGCGCTGGCTTTTGAATTCAAATTCATGGGTGGCTCTATGGGATCAGTGGTGGGTGAACGTTTTGTTCGTGCTGCCAATGTCTGTCTTGAACAGAATATCCCACTGCTCTGTTTTTCCTCCAGCGGCGGCGCGCGTATGCAGGAAGCGCTGTTCTCCCTGATGCAGATGGCCAAAACCAGCGCCGTGATTGCGCGTCTGAACAGGCGCGGGATCCCGTTTATTTCAGTTATGACTGATCCCACCATGGGCGGCGTCTCCGCCAGTCTGGCGATGCTGGGTGATATCAATATTGCCGAACCCCATGCCCTGATCGGTTTTGCAGGTCCGCGGGTGATTGAACAGACTGTGCGTGAAACCCTGCCGGAAGGTTTCCAGCGCAGTGAGTTTCTGCTGGAGCATGGCGCCATCGATATGATCGTGGACCGCCGCGATATGCGCGACAAGGTCGCCAGCCTGCTTTCCATACTGATGCACCAGTCAGCGGCCTGAGGGGAAAAACCCTGACCGGGTTCACTCGTCCATACCCAGCGCGTCATGATGATATTTCCCTCTCGCTGATGTCCGCCCGATTTGATAATCTGCATGACTGGCTCCACTGGCAGGAGACGCTGCATCCCGAAGAGATCGAACTGGGACTGGCGCGGATAGCAAGCGTCTTTCGGCGTCTGCGGACAAAAAGCTTTAGTTGTCCCGTGATCACTATTGCCGGTACCAACGGCAAGGGTTCCAGCCTGCGTATGCTGGAGTCGATTTATCGTGCCGACGGTTATCGCACCTGTGCCTACAGTTCGCCGCATCTTCTGCGCTACAACGAACGCATTCGCATCAACGGCGTGGAGGCTGCGGATGCCGACATTGTGGCTGCCTTTGCGCGTATTGATGCGGCGCGGGCCGATGTTTCCCTGACCTACTTCGAATTTGGCACCCTCGCGGCGCTGGATATTTTCATGCACCAGAAAGCGGATGTTGTCTTGCTGGAAGTGGGACTGGGGGGGCGGCTGGATGCGGTGAATATTATCGATGCCGATGTGGCGCTGCTGACCGCCATCAGCCTGGATCATACCGCCTGGCTGGGGGAGGATCGTGACGCGATCGGCTATGAAAAGGCGGGTATTCTGCGTCCCGGCAAGCCGGCGGTTTGCAGCGATCCGGACTTGCCGCCGTCCGTGTGCGCACACGCTCATAAACTGGATTGCCCGCTTTTCCGATTGGGACATAATTTTGATTTCAAGGTCGATCCTCAGGGCTGGCATTGGCGTGAGGGGAAGGGGCAGGCGTTGGACCTACCGCATCCCGGCCTGCGGGGAGCACACCAGTACCGCAACGCGGCGGGCGTCCTCATGGCGCTGATGCTGTTACAGTCACGGTTGCCCGTATCACGCTCTGCGATTCGTCGTGGCCTGCTGGAAGCGTATCTGCCAGGGCGCTTTCAATTTGTGTCTGGCCAGTCTCTGCCGGATCCGTCTTTGCCCGGCTCGTCTGCTGCGGGCAGGGTAAGCTGGATCTACGATGTGGCGCACAATCCGGATAGCGTGCAGCAGTTGGCGCAGATGCTGGTGGAAGCGAAACAACCGGGACGCACGTTTGCTTTACTGGGGATGTTGGCGGACAAGGACAGCAGAACGGCGTTGAGGCATATTCATTCACAGATAACGGATTGGCATATCGCTTCGCTAAACACTCTTCGTAGCGAAAAACCTGAAAATCTGAAGCACATTATCCATTCACTGGGGCGCTCTTCGGCTTGTGTCCATACTTCGGTGGCCGAAGCCTGGAACGCGATTGAAAGCTCGGCCAAAGCAGGGGATCGTGTCGTGGTGTTTGGTTCTTTTTATACCGTTTCCGAAGCCATGGTGGTAGCGCAGGCACATGGGCAGCGAATATAATAGACGTTTGCAGTGAGGCCGAGCGTACAGGCCGGGGACTGAAAAATCAGGTGGAACAATCTCGATTCAAACAGCGGCTGGTGGGGGCTATCGTGCTGGTGGCGCTGGGCGTCATTTTTATTCCCATGATTCTGAATGGAGAGCGGAAGCCGGGTTTTGTCGCCAATGGCAGCAGTATTCCGGCTAAACCGGCAGAAATTAAAAGTATTCGCCAGATTGAATTCGCCACAGGCGATTCAGCCAGCAGGCAGGGTGCCGGGCAAAGTGGCATGCGTATTCCCATCGACAAACGTTCTGCGCCCCTGTCTGCAGTCGTGAAGGAGCCTGCTTCGGCCAATAAAGAAAAAACCGCTAAAGCCAAAGCCGCTAAGAAATCCCCTGGGCGGATTGAACAGCCGCTACCGCCAACTGCCGCTAAAAAGAAAACGTTCTCGGCTGTACCCGCCATCCAGGCCTGGGCCGTGCAGGTCGGCAGTTTCAAACAGAAAAGCCATGCCTTCAAATTGCGCGATGAATTGCGAAAGCAGAAATACCACGCCTTTGTCGAAGGGATAGGCAGCGGCAATGCGACATTAATTTACCGGGTCAGGTTGGGGCCTTATATCAGCCGTGCCGGGGCAAAACAGGTGCGTGACCGTCTTCTGGTGCGGCAGAAAATAAAAGGCCTGCTGGTCAGGCACCCCTGAATAATAATGGTGTCGTTGGGCGCCTGTTTTGAGACGAGAGGTATAGAGGTATAAATGATTGGTATTGACTATGCAATTCTTGGAGTATTGTTAATTTCCTCCTTTATCAGCCTCATCCGGGGGTTTGTTAAAGAAGCGCTTTCGCTGGGAGGCTGGATGCTGTCCTTCTGGGTATCACTCACCTTTTCCGGCGGTTTGTCAGAAATGCTGGCGTCCAGCATTGAAAATTCGTCTTTTCGCCTTATTATTGCTTTTGTGGTTCTGTTTGTGATGTCACTTATCGTTTCCACCGTGATAAATTTCTTTGCCGTACGGCTGGTGCAGCGTACCGGCCTGAGCGGAACAGATCGCTTTCTTGGGGTTATCTTTGGTTTCCTGCGGGGTGTATTGCTGGTCTCGGTACTGGTGTTGTTGTCTGGCTTAACCGAGCTTCCCAAACAGCCCATGTGGCAGAATTCGGCCCTGTTGTTTCGCTTTCAGGCCATTGCGGTGCGGATGCGGGATTTCCTGCCGGACAGTGTGGCGGACAATTTTCATTTTTAGCAGTCTCTGATTTTTATTAGTTGAGGAAACGATCATGTGTGGGATCATCGGTATTGTCGCTAAAACTCCGGTTAATCAGGCCCTCTATGATGGTCTGACCATGCTTCAGCATCGGGGACAGGATGCCGCAGGCATTATTACCTGCGATCAGAATCGTATGTATATGCGTAAGGACAACGGTTTGGTGCGTGATGTTTTTCGTACCCGTCATATGCTGCGCCTTAAAGGCAATATCGGTATCGGACACGTGCGTTATCCTACGGCAGGTTGTTTTACCTCGGCTGAAGCTCAGCCCTTTTATGTGAATTCACCCTTCGGCATTGCGCTCGCGCACAACGGCAATCTGACTAATGCTGAAGAACTCAAGCATGAACTATTTGTTCAGGATCGTCGGCATATCAATACGGATTCCGATTCGGAAATCCTGCTCAATGTGCTGGCGCATGAACTGGGTATGGCCAGCCAGTTGCAGCTGTGTCCTGAAGACGCCTTTAAAGCGGTGGCGGCCTTGCATAAGCGCTGCCGGGGAGCCTACGCCGTCGTCACGATGATTACCGGGCGAGGCATTCTGGCCTTTCGCGATCCCCATGGTATTCGACCACTGGCGATAGGTGTGCGTGATTCAGATAAAGGCAGGGAATATGCGGTGGCATCGGAAAGCGTCGCACTGGGTATAATTGGCTATGAGCTGCTGCGTGACGTGGCCCCCGGCGAGGCCGTGTTTATTGACATAGACGGCACGCTACAGGCGCAACAGTGCGCCGAGAATCCGGAACTGACACCCTGCATATTCGAACACGTTTACTTTGCCCGGCCGGATTCGATGATCGATGGCATCTCAGTGTACAAGGCGCGTATGCGCATGGGGGATTATCTGGCGGCGAAAATAAAACGTCTGAAACCGGACTATGACATCGATGTGGTACTGCCCATCCCCGATACCAGTCGCACCGCAGCATTGCAATTGTCTTATGCGCTGAATATTAATTACAGCGAAGGTTTTATCAAGAATCGCTATATTGGTCGAACCTTCATCATGCCGGGACAAACCGAACGCAAGAAATCCGTACGCCAGAAGCTCAATCCCATCGAGCTGGAATTCCGTGGCAAGAATGTATTGCTGGTAGATGATTCTATTGTGCGTGGCACGACTTCGAAACAGCTCATACAGATGGCGCGTGACTCAGGTGCGAAAAAAGTTTACTTCGCCTCGGCTGCACCCCCGGTGCGCTACCCGAACGTATACGGCATCGATATGCCCGCCGCCCACGAGCTGATTGGATATGGCCGCAATGAAGAGGAAATTGCCGAGGTCATCGGCGCGGACTGGCTGATTTATCAGGATCTGGAGGATCTGGTTAAGGCAGTTCGCAAGAAAGCCAAAGGCATCAAGCGCTTCGATACGTCTGTCTTTAACGGCGAGTATATCACCGGCGACGTGAATCAGGCTTATCTTGAACACATTGAAGTGTTACGCAATGATGGTGCACGCTCAACGGATGACAAGGAAAATGAAGTTATGGAAATCTACAATAGCATGTAACTATTCAATCTCTTTGGGTTTAATTCCCCGCTGCTTGCGGCGAAAAACAGTAGGATGGGTAGAGCGAAGCGCGAAGTCCAGAGGGGAAACCCATCAGCAGGGTACGGTTTAATACCCCGTCCGCTTGCGGCGGGGTTGTTTAATAACGGTGTACTTTAGTGGAAAAGACTTTTATTATTTTGTATCCCGAGTTCAGGTTAATTAGACATAATGCGTAAACAAGGTCAGGCGAGAATATATTTTCTTCTTGTTATTTTAGCATGGTATTCATCGGTGCATGCTCAAGAAGAGATGCAAGTCAATATCCTCAATCAGGAACTTTCCATAACACGTTATCGTGCGTCGGGTGAATATCTTATTTTGTGGATTGCACCCAGTGTTGGATCACATGAACGTGAATTTAAAATGTCTGATGAGTTTGTAAGCAGGGGCATTGAAGTATGGCATATTGATTTGGCGGAAAATTTGTTTTTGCCAAAAGGGACATCGGCAATGCGCAGTCTTACGGGAAAGTATATTGCAGGGTTAATAGCGTATGCGCATAAAAAAACAGGCAAGAAAATAGCGTTGCTTGCCCGTTCATACGGGGCTATACCTCTTTTACGCGGTGCGCGATTATGGCAGGCGAATCAAAAAGAAAAAATCGACAAAAACAGAATTAAAAGGTCACAAGCGGGTTATCTAACGGGTGCGATCCTGTTTTCTCCCGAGCTATACAGTACTATTCCGGCATTAGGCAGGCAGCCTGTTTACGAGCCGATTATTTACGCAACCAATATACCGATCATGTTATATCAAGGCGCTTTACGCGGTAACCGCTGGCGGTTGAATTCTGTAGTGAAGAATCTGCAAGAAGGGGGGGCGCAGGTGTATGTGAAAGTGCAGCAGGGGGTAACAGGGTTGTTCTATAAGAAAGACAGCTCGCCTGTCACATTGAAGGCATTAAAGATATTTCCTGACAGAATCAAGGCCATCCTCAGTTTGTTGGACAGGACGAAGACACCTCTGTTTGCTCAGGCCTTGCCAGCATTAGAGAAGGTGAAAAATAACGGACTTGATAGTGTATTACGACCCTATAGAGGTAACGAAAAACCGTTGCCAATTAATCTTATGACCATCAAAGGGAAGCGGCTAATAAGAAAAAACTATAGAGGGAAAGTCACCATAGTGAATTACTGGGCAACATGGTGCCCGCCATGCGTTAAGGAAATACCTTCATTAAATCACCTGCGTAAAATCATGAAGGGTAAGAAGTTTGAATTGATCTCTATAAATTATGCGCAAAATAAACAGCAGATAAAGCAATTTCTCGATAAGGTGAATGTTGATTTCCCGGTACTGTTGGATGAGGGTGGCCGTGTCTCGTCCAAATGGAATGTGCTGGTTTTTCCTTCCACTTTTGTTATTGGTCCGGATGGAAAAATAAAGTATGGCGTGAATGCCGCTATCCATTGGGACAGCCCTGAAGTCATTAAGAAAATAAACGATCTTCTGCAATAAATAGCGTACCTGTACCGAGGACTACAGGGTAATGCCAGTTTTAATCCGTTCGACCAGCGTAGCGAGTGATGCCAGCCTCGTGTTCAAACGCTTTTCTTCGTCATTTGCCTCTGCACTGCTTGCGGCAGCAAGCTCGAGACCTTTTTTCACCGCACCCCCGATATGCGCCAGAGCCACCGCGAGTTGTTTTCGCATGCTCTTTTCGAAGATCCGCATGCTCTCGTCGAGCCGCTGTGCGAAGTCATAGCGTACCCGGCCTGCCTGAGTATCGACCAGTTCCCGTGCGTATTTCCTGGCTTCCCTTAGAATCAAGCGATCACCTAATAACTTGGGTAAGGCGTGGAGGAATGAGGTGGTCATCAGCCGGATACTCCCCGACGCCTCCCAGAACTTGTAATAGAATCTCGACTGGATACCCCAGTTCGAGTCTGCGGCCACGGCGTCGAAAGGAATGGCAAAGAGATCCGAGGAGAAACGGTAAAGCTCATCCACCGTCGCGTTGATTTTTCCGCTGAATCGGGTGCAAATCCGGTTAAAGGTGGCTTGCAGCTTCTCATCCTCATCCCGGCGGAAACGATCCCAACTGGTGCGCACCTCCTCTATCGCGTATTGCCGTAGCGACTCATCCAGTTTACCCGAGGGGAGATGGCGCACGCTGTCGAAGTGTCTGATCACCTGGGTCTCGATTTCCCTGGTCAAGCTGACCTTAAAATTTTCCACATCCTCCATGACATCATGATCCGCCAGATGCTTGACCTCGGCCTTCAGCAGGATGCTGAAATCATGTTCTTCCTGCGCCATTTCATCGTGTTTGTTTTCGAATGCCTCCACCTTATGGCGCAATTCATCCACCGGTATGGCCAGTGAAGAGAGTGTCAGCTCCGTACTGAACGTTGTTTGGGAGAGGAGGCGCAGCAGTCCCCTGGCCAGGGAGGCGACCAGAGCATTACCCTTGTCTTGTGCGAGAAAAAGTTTCAACGCCTCGGTGAAAGCGGTGAATCCACTTTGAGCTAACTGTTCCGCTGAATCGTTCTTGCGCCCCGCCAGAGCCAGCCGTGCGGAGAACGGGAAGAGTGTCGCGGGACAACTCATGGCCTCTTCGATGACCTGCGAGGTGAAGGCCTGTGATTCGGTGAGATCGGCCGCCGTCAGCAGATCCGTCTTGTTGAGCAGGAAGAATATGCGGCCGGCATAATCCTGGACCTGTTTGAGGAAGTCGTATTCAACCTGCCCGATGGGCTGATCCACAGAAAGCACCAGCAATACCGCATCGGCGCGCGGCAGCAGGCCGTAAGTCACCGCGCTGTTGTGCTGGTGGACCGATCCGATTCCCGGTGTATCGATCAGGCGCACGCCGCTCCTCAACCAGGGCGAAGGCCAGCTGACATGTACTTCACTGACCCCCTTTTCGTTGTTGGGATTGCCCTTTTCTGTTGCGAAATCCCACAATGCCCGCACATCAGCCTGTGTCTCGGTGCCGTCCTGAAACAGGATCCGGATAGCGGGTTCTTCGCCGTATTCGAGGATCGTGGCGATGGCCGTCAGGGGCACCACTCCCACCGGCAGTACATCATCACCGATGAGCGCGTTGATGACACTGCTTTTCCCCCGCTTGAATTCCCCCATGACCACCAGATTGAACACATTGGATTCAAGCCGCTGGCGGAGCGTTTGTATCTCGACCGGGGTGATACATTCCAGCGCTTCGGCGTCGGTAAGGCATTGCCGGAAGTAATCGGGCAGGGAAATGGGTTGGACAGGTGACGACATGATCCAGTGTTTCCTCATGTGCACTAAACACTATGACTTTTTATATCGTAATATGTTGAAAGTGGAAATGCCATGCCTTCACAGGTTTAAACGAAAAAAATGACAGCAAACCCTCCCCTTCATCCATGCCAGCTATTAATCGTTGCAACAGTATTTGCATCATAGCCCCCTCTCCCTCTGGGAGAGGGTGGGGGTGAGGGGATAAAATACATGCAAATACTGTTGCAATGATTGATATGCAGGCATTTACCCGATTCAACCTAGAAACCTTATGGTAGTTTCATAGAAAAACCATTAGCCTTTCTGTTCTTTTTTTGCCTTTTCCCGGCTCTCTTGTTCAGTGAACATCACCAGCAGATTTTCTGCCAGTGCTTCATAGACCGGTTTTCTGCAAATCAGTTTCGAAGTTCCTGCCGCTATTAAAGCCGTTGCCATCATGGCCATGACCAAATCCTGGTTATCCGTCATTTCCATTACAATCACAAACGCGGTAATCGGAGTTTGCACAACACCGGTGAAATAACCGATCATGCCCAGTATCACGATGGTTGAAGTCAGTTGGGCGGGGAACAACATCGCCAGATCACTCCCCAGCCCGGCGCCACTGGCCAGCGATGGCGCAAACAGGCCCCCTGGTAATGAGGTGAGATAGGTGGCGATGGTGGCGAATATTTTATAGATCGGATACAGCAGACTGACATTCGCAGTACAGCTGTCAACCCCGGCACAGACAACAATCTGTTTGGCCTCGATATAACCGGTTCCAAAGGCATTGCCGTTACTAAGCAGACCCAGTACAGCCACAATCAACCCGCAAACGATGGCTATCTTTGCCCAGTGATCCGGCATCAGCGGCCCCAGTTTCTTTGATCCAACGACTAAGATTTTACTGAACATCCCACCTAGTGCGCCTCCCACTACACCGCAGAGGAGAACCGCCAGCCAAACCCAACTGAAATCAATGTTGGCCGGTAACCGTCCGTAATAATGATAGTTATCCTGATATACGACCACGGCCGCCATCCCGGCAACAATCACTCCGATCATAATCATGCTACTGTAACGCCGGTCAAATGAGCGCGCCATTTCTTCAATCGCAAACATCACGCCAGCCAGTGGTGTATTGAAGGCGGCGGCAATCCCGGCACCCCCACCCGTAAGAATTAATCCCCGTTTTACATGTTTGGAGGTCAGGTGGGTATAACGTCCCAGCGAATGCATAATCGCCGCACCCAGATGTACGGTGGGGCCTTCCCGGCCCATGGAACCACCACAAAACAGCGCCATTACCGTCAGGAATACTTTACCCACGACCATACGCATTGATAACAGGCGATTACTTATGCCCTCACCCGAGGCATCCAGTGCAATCAGTGCCTGCGGAATACCGCTGCCTTCAGCACCGCTGAAATATTTTCGTGTCAAATAAACACCAATGACAAAACCGACCGGAGTCACCAGCAGTGGTAGATATTGATTGTAGTGCACCAGTGCACGAAAAAAATCATCCGCCTTTGAACCCAGCATGGCAAACACCGCTGCCACCGCGCCAACCAATATGCCCCCCCCCCAGAAAATCAATTGCATATGCAATGGTCTGGGACGTAGAAAACGAAATTTTATTCGACGAATATGACGGCGCATGATAGCTCGATACAGTGCAAAACTCGTATTTTAACAGATACTAAAATGTGTGGAGTAGTTTATTTATGAGCAGGGGGCTAAATTAGCCAACCCCCCGTGTCGGGAAATAACACCCAAAGAGATTTGAAAATTTAATCTCTTTGGGTTTAATTCCCCGCTGCTTGCAGCGAAAAACAGTAGGAT
>ENA-ORDP01001166-ORDP01001166.1-marine-sediment-metagenome-genome-assembly--contig:-NODE-1166-length-14915-cov-34.675707_pt1 | contig 14915 bp, 10 predicted proteins | sample MGYA00248627_ERZ508539 | MGnify/ENA primary metagenome ERZ508539 (study PRJEB26208, sample SAMN05571518) | marine sediment metagenome | biome: deep sea; feature: Hydrothermal vent; material...
ATACTTTCTCCTGCGCCTTCTCCCGGATAGAACAGGTGTTGAGCAGCAACACATCCGCTTCTTGCGCCGATCGCGCCAGTTCCAGGCCGTGTGCAGCCGCCAGCACGTCCACCATTTTGGCGGAGTCGTACTCATTCATCTGACAACCATGGGTTTTTATAAATACTTTGCCAGCCATTTAGGGGCATTCTACAGGAAATTTCAGGTGTAATCAGTAGATTAACCCCATGCTGATGGCTCCGTCATACTCTCACACTGCACGAGTCACTGGTTCAATCCCGGTATCACCCACCAATCAAATCAACTAGTTAGAAACCACGACTCATCTGAAAACGAAGAATTCAGGCAGGGTCTTTCCGGTGTGGCATCAACGCCACGTTCCCTTCCACGTCTGGTACTGGGATGGGCGCAAACGGTAACGCGCAATATTTCCTTCATGAAGGCTCATTACTTCCGTCTCTACCACCTCGATAAAGCGCGCTTGATCCCCCTGTGGCACGCCCTCCGTAGCGCGCAGCTTGATGAAAGCTGCTGCTGCCTTCTTATCCATGCCACCGTGAACGATCTCAGCAACAATCTCTGCCATTAATGTACGATATCTCAAACGAAACGGATCAGGTTCTCCCAACGACTGGCGAACGGCCGAATAACGTGCACAAGAACGTCGGTAGGCCCAAACGTAAACATCACGCAGATACTCCACCCTGTTCAACTCGTACACGCCGATGAGTGCATTGACGTAATCTTTTTGTGACACATCGACAAAAGAAAGCGGGCACAGGTTATGCCTGATCAGGGGTATGTTGGCGGCCAGGCGGGAAACTCGTTTGTTAACGTCCTCGAATGGCTGAAGATACGGCAGGTGCACCATAATAAAGAAACTCTGCTCATAGGCATTTTCGATGACATCTGCCATTGCAATTACCTGCAAATACCGCTCTTCGATCATCTGGAGCGCTTCCAGAGGATGAAACACGGTACCGGAAATACCCACCGGTTTAACGCGGACGCGCCCACAAGCGGCGGGGTCAACCAGCAGGTTGTCCGAGAGCAAAGCATGCAGGTTGCAGATCGTATAGCGATTAAAACCAATTTCATCCGCCTGATTTACCAGCATCTCAATAGCAGCTTTGTGGTTCAAAATCATCTGGGCTTCTTCGGCATCTTTCCCTTCAGCGTTTTCACCAAGCTCGAGCAGAAGCTGCGTCTCCAGCAAAGAGTAAGTATTGCCCTCCAGGCGGCTGGAGTTCCAGGACAGATCAATCAACAACCGGTTGTACACCTGACGCACATAGGTACCAGCCGGCAATTCGGCCTGCCCGGACTGCCCAATAGCAAGTAACTGCTGCCGAAGCTCTAATGACAGGTAAGCCGTTACATTGGGCTGATAGTCATCCAGAAAATCCGCCTGGTAACCTATGGGTGTGCGAACGGATACCGGGCGACTGATGTTTTTTCTAATCTCCCCGCCTTCCCGGGAAAGTTTGATGCCACTCGATACCGTTGGGGGGGCGAAGGTTGTTTTTACTCTGTCCGCAGAGGGAGTCCCCGGGAAATACCGGGTTCCTTTCCCTGTTCCGCTGACTACGATTCTGCCCTGCTCTGCGAGCAAGTTCAGACGGCGCTGCAGCATCCGGGGTGGAAGATCGAAATCCAGTCCTTCACGAATGATCCCGACTTGCACGCCGGCCGGATGATCCGCCACAATCACTGCAATGGCCCCAAGCTCCTGTTCGGAAATCTTTTTAGGCATGCGTTAGATTATATGTCGCTAAAATCATTTTAGCGACATATAAACACTTTATTTGTCGCTTATTTTTCGTATTTGTCGTGAGATTGGGTTTAAACGTCGCAAACCTAGCTGACCTATAAGAGTCTAGCCCGCAGGAAATTCACAACCTGCAACAGGCGATCACACCCAATGTGCGCGAAATTCACGCCTACTGGCTGGCACGCCGGGCAGACCAGGCACCTTCAACGCCGATCAGACACTCTGATCCTAAAGTCGGCCGCAACGACCCCTGCCCCTGTGGCAGCGGCAAGAAATACAAAGAGGAAGTCGGCCTGTAAGCCGGGTTCTGTCGTGGACAACCATTCATCTGGGATGCACGTCGCCATGCACCTCAAGCGACCTACCCGGGAACGACGCGGGCCACGCCAATGTTCCCCTATTTGGTCTTGCTCCGGGTGGGGTTTACCCTGCCACGGCTGTTGCCAGCCGCGCGGTGCGCTCTTACCGCACCATTTCACCCTTACCTGTGCGAGCACAGGCGGTATATTTTCTGTGGCACTTTCCGTAGGCTCGCGCCTCCCAGGCGTTACCTGGCACCCTGCCCTGTGGAGCCCGGACTTTCCTCCGTGACTGATGTCACCGCGGTTGCCCGGCCGACTTCCACGCGCAAGGTACCCTCGAATTGGTGCGACCTCAAGGAAATATTGCCGGGACCGGCCGGGGCGCGATGCATCGCTACAGCCGCTCAGCCAAGCCTTCGCGCGCCGCTATCTTCCGGTAAGTCATTTTCCCAAGCCACTTGTTGAGCAGGTTTTCTCTCTTCAGGAACACCAGGCAGGGCCGGCGGCGCAGCCTGATTGTCTTTTTCAATGCCAGAAGCCCTTCGTGACGGGGTTCAAGGCGCAGCCCTTGATCCAGAGCGTCACAGACACGTTTGCGGTGGTTGAATTTCAGCTCGGCGAGCACCAGGTTCTGAAATATCGTGGCCTGGATACCTTTTCGTGTGGCTGCACGCCGACACAGGTTCAGGCCGCTGACGTCCTTGTTGTAGACAAGCGCCAACCCGTGCCAGGAGCTATACAGGTGCAGCTGCAGGTCTTTGCGTGGTGCGCGCTTTTCCGCCAGTGAAAAATGCTGCGTAGCGATGTGCCACTGCTTCCTTTTGAAAAATATCAACCCGAGCTGATATTCCTCTTCCGCCTCACGGATACGCGCGGCGGATAGGCGTGCTGCCTGTGTAGTCATAATGTCACTCCCTGTGGTGTTACCTGGCAATCCATTTGCCAATTTATGGTTACTTTCGGTTCCTTCGGTAATAGTCCAGCAGGCCGTGCGTCGAGGCATCGTGCTCATTCTGCGCCTGCGGATCATCCAGTTCCTGCTGAATCACCTTTGCCAATTGTTTGCCCAGTTCTACACCCCACTGGTCGAAAGAATTAATCCGCCAGATAACGCCCTGCACAAAAATCTTGTGTTCATACAAGGCAATAAGCATCCCGAGCAGACGCGGCGTTAACCCGGGGTACAGCAGCGAGTTACTGGGCTTGTTCCCCGGGAAAACCTTGTGTGGCAACAGCCGTTTGATTTCAGCTTCGTCCAGCCCGTCCGCCACCAGCTCTGCCCGAACCTCGGCAGCGTTTTTGCCACGCATCAATGCCTCGCTCTGGGCGATGTAATTGGAAAAAAGGATCTGATGTTGTTCAGCCAGGGTGTGGTGCGGATTTACTGCAATCAGAAAATCTGCGGGGATCAGCAGCGTACCCTGGTGGACCAGCTGGAAGAATGCGTGCTGGCCGTTAGTGCCCGGTTCGCCCCATATAATCGGGCCGGTTGCATAACGGGTTACTTCGCCATTGCGGGTTATGCGTTTTCCGTTGCTCTCCATATCCGCTTGCTGCAAGTAGGCCGGCAGGCGGTGCAGGTGTTCGTCATAAGGAAAGATAGCATGGCTGTCGGCGCCAAAAAAGTTGTGGTTCCAGATCCCCAGCAGGGCCAGCACCACCGGCATATTCTGCTCCAGTGGTGCGGAGTTAAAATGCATATCCATCTCGTGTGCGCCGGCCAACAGTTCTTCAAAGCGGTCCATGCCGATATACAGCGCGATTGACAGTCCGATGGCTGACCACAGCGAATAGCGTCCCCCGACCCAGTCCCAGAATTCGAACATATTGGCCGGATCGATACCGAAGGCCTGTACGGCTTCGCGGTTTGTCGACATGGCGACAAAGTGCCTGGCGACGGCGTTGTTATCCGGTGCTGACTCCAGCAACCAGCGGCGCGCCTGTGTGGCATTGGTTAGGGTTTCCTGGGTCGTAAAGGTTTTTGACGCCACCAGGAACAGCGTGGTCTCCGGATTTAATCCGGCCAGCGTATCGCTGATCTGGCTACCGTCGATGTTTGAAACAAAGTGTACGGCCAGCTTGTCACCGTAAGGACGCAGCGCCTCGGTCACCATCACCGGACCGAGATCCGAACCACCGATACCTATATTAACGACATCGGTTATCACCTGTCCGTTGTAGCCTTTCCATTCCCCGCTACGCACCCCTTCGGTAAATGCCCGCATCTGTGCCAGCACACGGTTGACTTCCGGCATCACGTCCTCGCCATCGACATAAACCGGTGTATTGCTGCGGTTGCGTAAGGCGGTGTGCAACACCGCACGCTGTTCGGTGAAGTTGATGGGTTCACCATCAAACATGCGCTTTATCCAGGCGGGCAGTTCACTGTCTCCGGCCAGTATGAACAGCAGCTGCAGAGTCTCGTCCGTGATTCGGTTCTTGGAATAGTCGAGCAGCAATTCTCCAGCCTGCAAAGAATAACGCTCAAAGCGTTGCGGATCGTCGGCGAACAGATCCCGCATATGCAAGTCCTGCATCCGCTCGCAGTGCTTTTTCAACGCCTTCCAGGCGGGCATTTTTTCAAGTTCTGTCATTGCTCGCTGCTTTCCGGGCCCCGGTCAGGCGTCTTCATCTTCGAGTGTATTCCGCCAGCGCTGATCCTGCCTGACAAACAGGCGATCCGCTTCCGCCGGACCCCAGCTGCCGGAAGGATAAGTATGAATGAAATCACGCTCCATCGCCCAGTTTTTAAGAATCGGATCGACCACCTTCCACGCCCAGTTCACTTCATCGTAACGCAGAAACAGGGAGTGATCGCCATCAATCACATCCAGCAGCAACGCTTCATAGGCATCCAGCGAACCCGGGTTTATGCCACAGTAGCTGGCATCCAGCCGAGTCGTTTCCGCACGCAGTTCCAGGCCTGCCTGCTTGACCTGCATTTCCATACGAATACATTCGTTGGGCTGCAGGTTCAGGAGGATCCAGTTGGGTTTGAGACGCTCGATCTGGGTCTCGCGAAACAGTTGCTGGGGTGGGTGCTTGAAACGAATCGACACCATAGAATTGCCTTTCGCCATGCGTTTGCCGGTACGCAGGTAAAAAGGAACATTACGCCAGCGCCAGTTATCGATCATCAGCTTCAGCGCTACGTAAGTTTCGGTCACACTGTCTTTCGGCACATCCGGCTCGTTCAGGTAACCGGGCACCTTCTCGCCATTGACCTCACCGGCTGCATACTGGGCACGAAAGGCATGGGCATTCACCGCACTCGACGGGATCGGCCGAATTGAGCGCAGTACTTTCACTTTTTCATCACGCAGCGATTCGGCGTCCAGGCTGGCCGGCGGCTCCATCGCCACCAGGGTCAGCAACTGCAGCAGGTGACTCTGGATCATGTCACGCAATGCTCCTGCGCCATCGTAATAGCCGGCCCGGCCCTCCGTGCCCAATGATTCCGAGTGCGTAATCTGCACATGGTCGATATAGTTGCGGTTCCAGAGCGGTTCCAGCATCAGGTTGGCAAAACGGAACACCAGCACATTCTGCACCGTGCCCTTGCCGAGGTAATGATCGATACGATAGATCTGGTCTTCCTGGAACTCCTGGTTGAGACGCCGGTTAAGGCTCTCCGCACTCTCCAGGTCATAACCAAACGGCTTTTCGATCACCAGCCGGCGCCAGCCGCCATCCTCGCGATTAAGCGCCACCGCACCCAGCTGGCGGCTGACCGGTCCAAAATCAGCCGGCCGGATCGCCATGTAGAAAATCAGGTTGGGGGAAAACTGTGAATCACCAAGAAGGTAATCCCGTAGCGCGGGATACACCGCGTCATCACCCAGATCACCGCGATAGAAAAACAGGCGTGCGCAGAAGCGTTCCAGCACGTCCGGGTCGGTCGGTTTACCGGCCAGGCTTTCGCGCACCTGGCCACGCCAGTGCTCGTCGTCCCAGTCACGCCGCCCGAAACCAACCACCTTGAGTCCCCCGGGCAAGCGGCCGGCAGCATCCAGGTTATAAAGCGCCGGAAGCAACTTTATCCTGGCGAGGTTACCTGTCGCACCGAAAATGACGTACGTGCAATCTTCCATGTCTTTCAAAACGGCCCCTTATTTCAGTTTAGTCAATGCAACTTGACGCTGACCCTGCGTTAACGCAACCTACATCATAAAAGGGTCGGGTACCAGTCATGGATATTCTGTTTGCCGCCAGTGAGGCGCACCCCCTCGTCAAAACCGGCGGGCTTGCCGATGTGGCCGGCAGTCTGCCGCGCGCCATAAAAAATTCACAGACGGAAATCCGCCTGATTCTGCCCGCCTATCCCGCCGCAATCACCAACGCCGGCAAACTGAAACCTGTTGCTGAACTCAAGTTGCCCGGAACCACAACACCGGTTCGCCTGCTGCAAGGCTGGCTTCCACACACCCGGGTACGCCTGTATCTGGTCGACGCCCCGGAGTACTTTGATCGCCCCGGTGGACTCTACAGCGCGCCGCAAGGTGGTGACTGGCCGGATAACGCCGATCGTTTTGCGCTGTTTGCACGCGCCGTGTGCAGCGTCGCCATGAACCGCACCGGACTGGAGTGGCAACCCGGCGTCGTTCACTGTAACGACTGGCAGACCGGACTGGTACCCGCTTTGCTGTCCCTGGAAAAGGAGCGGCCGGCAACACTGTTCACTGTCCACAACCTGGCTTATCAGGGTCTGTTTGAGCGGGACCGGTTCCAGGCCTTGCGGTTACCGGATGACTGGTGGTCCATGGATAAACTGGAATTTCACCATCAAGTGTCCTTTATCAAGGGCGGCCTGGTGTTCGCCGACCGTATCAATACAGTGAGTCCGGCCTATGCGCAGGAAATCCGCACAGCGGAGTTTGGCTGCGGACTGGAAGGCCTGCTGGAATATCGCAGCAACACGCTCACCGGCATTCTAAATGGTGTCGACTACCAGGTATGGAGCCCGGGCCGCGACTCATCGCTGCCTTACGCCTACACTGCACACCGACCGGCGGCAAAACTCAAAAACAAATGTGCGTTGCAAAAAGCCTTCGGGCTGCCCGTTGAACCCGGGCTACTCCTGTTCGGCCACGTAGGTCGCCTGGTCGAACAAAAAGGTATTGACCTGATTCTGCAACTGGTTCCGAAATTGTTACAGCGCTCTATGCAGCTGGTAATCCTGGGTACCGGCCACCGGGATCTGGAAAACCTTTTGCGCCAGGCTAACAGTTTGCACCCCGAGCACATCGGTATACGTATCGACTACGATGAGAAACTCGCCCACCTGCTTGAGGCAGGTTCGGACAGCTTCCTTATGCCGTCCCGCTTCGAACCCTGCGGCCTGAACCAGCTCTACAGCCTGCGCTACGGTACTCCGCCTGTTGTGCGCAGCACGGGCGGACTGGCTGATTCGGTGGTAGACGCCACCGACGCGAACCTGTTGCAGGGCGCGGCGACCGGTTTTGTCTTTAAGAACGCCAACAGCCGTGACCTGTTGCAGGCCATTGACCGCGCGCTGGAGCTCTATGCCAGGCCTGATGCGTGGAAGACTCTGATGCAGACCGGCATGCGCGAGGACTTCTCCTGGACCCGCAGCGCCGCCGCTTACAGGGATCTCTATACCCGACTGCTCGACCCATAAAATACCGTTCCGGCACACGGGTTCGGAAACAGGTACAATGGCGCGCCCGTTTCCGGGGGGGGCTTCCCCGACAAATTGCAGGCGGCTCTTGATGGATATGCCAGTGCCACACAGTGTGACCCCTCCACCCCGAGACAAGGAACTGCGTTCCCGCGTACGTCTGTTCGGTAATCTGCTCGGCGAAGTGCTGGCAGCACAAGCCGGGCTGGAAGTGCTCGCGGCTGTCGAAAAACTGCGCAAGGGTTACATACGTCTGCGCAAGGAAGACAATCCGGCACTGCGCAGACGCATGGCGAACACCATAGACAAACTGGATCCCGCGACCCTGAGTCACGTAGTGCGTGCCTTCAATATTTATTTCAGCCTGGTCAACATTGCGGAAGAGTCTTTCCAGCACAAGGAACGACGACGTCACGCACACATGGGGGGGCCTCTGTGGTGTGGCTCCTTTGACCACACGCTGCGTGAATTCCACGATACGGGAATCGATGCTGAACAGATTCAGACGCTGCTCGATAGTGCCCTGTATCTGCCGGTATTCACTGCGCACCCCACGGAATCGAAACGCCGTGCCGTCATGCACACCCTGCGCGGAATCTTCATCACTGCCGAGCAACTCGATGGACCCCGCCTGGGGAAACAGGAACGCGTCGATATCATTGACGCATTACGCAACCAGATCCAGATTCTGTGGAAGACGGATGAAGTGCGTGTACACAAGCCGAGTGTGCATGACGAAATCCGTAATGGGCTGTTTTATTTCCGCGAATGCCTGTTCCAGGCAGTACCACGCGTTTACCGCTATCTGGATAGCTCTATCCAGCGCGTCTACGGCCGGGTCGACATACACCTTCCCAGCCTGCTGCAATTCGGTTCCTGGATCGGTGGCGACCGCGATGGCAACCCGTTCGTGAAGCCCGCAACCACCGAATACGCATTGCGCATGCACATGCACGAAGTCCTGTGCGAGTACCTGCGTCGGGTCGAAGACCTGCGCAGCACGCTGACCTATTCCAGCCGCCTGGTACGGACCAGTCGGGCATTCCAGGACAAACTGGAACGCGACATAGACCGCTACCCGCAGGTGCTGGGAGACCGCCCCGAGCAATTTTCACACGAACCTTATCGCCGCATGCTGTTCATCATGCGCAACCGCCTGAGTCATAATATCGAACTGACAAGTGAGCGGATTGATCACCCGGGATCCGCTGACCCGGGCAAATACCCGTACCGTTATCGCAACGAGCAGGAATTCCTGGAAGATCTGAAGCTGATCGAAGCATCGCTGATTTCACATGGTGACCGGAACATCGCCCGGGGCGAACTACTGGACCTGATCCGGCTGGCGGAAACGTTCGGCTTTTTCCTGCTGCACCTGGATATCCGCCAGGAATCAACGCGACACAGTGAGGCGGTTCACGAATTGTGTGCGCAGATAACGAGTCGCAGTGACTACAGTGCGCTTGACGAAAACGCGCGCATCCAGTTGCTCTGTAACATGCTTAACCGGCCGGCCGTCACTATTGACAGAGATTCGCTCAGCGAAGCAACTGTCGAAACGTTGCAGGTGCTGGACGTCATGTCGCATATGCGCGATGAGGTCAGTGCCAATGCCTTCGGCACCTACGTCATCTCTATGACCCACAATGCCAGTCATGTGCTGGAGTTAATGTGGCTGGCGTCATTGTGCGGGCTGGCGGGCCGCAACGGCGATGACTGGTTCTGTCATATCCGCATCAGCCCGCTGTTCGAAACCATTGATGATCTGGCGCACATCGAACAGGTCATGACGCGCTTGTTCGACGAACCCGTCTATCGCAGTCTGTTGCAAGCGTCCGGCAACCTGCAGGAAATCATGCTCGGGTATTCGGACTCCTGCAAGGACGGCGGCATACTCGCCTCCGGCTGGAGTCTGTACCAGGCACAGCAGAAAATTATCCGCATTTCCAGGGCGCACGATGTTGAATGCCGACTATTCCACGGCCGCGGCGGCACCCTGGGCCGCGGCGGTGGCCCCACCCACGACGCCATCCTGTCACAGCCGGCGGGCACGGTGCACGGCCAGATCAAGTTCACGGAACAGGGTGAAGTGCTGTCCTACAAGTACAGCAATGAAGAAACCGCTGTGTACGAACTGTCCATGGGCGTTACCGGTTTGCTGAAAGCCAGCCGCAACGTGGTACAGCCACACAGTGAAGATAGCGAAGACTATGCCACCATCATGACGCAGCTCGCGCGCCAGGGTGAGCAGACCTACCGTGGCCTGATAGACGAAACCGAGGGCCTGCTGGACTATTTCTACGAAGCCACGCCGGTAGTAGAAATCGGCCTGCTAAATATCGGCTCCCGCCCCAGCCATCGCAAAAAACAGGACCGTTCAAAAAATTCCATCCGCGCCATTCCCTGGGTGTTTGGCTGGGCACAATCACGTCATACACTACCGGCCTGGTTCGGTATTGGCAGTGCCCTGATGGAATTCACCAGGCAACAGGATGGCAACCTGGAAAAACTGCGTCAAATCTACCACGACTGGCCCTACTTCAGAGCCATGCTCAGCAATACACAGATGTCACTGGCAAAAGCAGAAATGGACATTGCGCGTGAATACACAAGCCTGGCTGAAAACCAGGCAATGGCTGATACGGTATATAGACGTATCCGCGAAGAACACGACCGAACCCTGGACATGGTTAAAAAAGTCGCCGGCATCGGCTGCGTGCTAGAGGAAAATCCTGTTCTCGCCCTGTCACTGTCGCGCCGCGACCCTTACCTGGACCCTCTGAATCATATCCAGGTCAAGTTATTGAACCGCGTTCGCAACACGAAATTGGGGGAAGAAGAACGGGACCGGTGGATGGAACCGCTGCTGCGCTCGATCAATGCTATTGCCAGCGGCATGCGCAACACTGGATAGGCCGAGCCTGGCCTGATTCCGGCGCCGGTAGCGTACACACACTTTAATTGCCGGTGATGCCTACTTTTCTCGCAACCTGAAAAGAACATAGGCTCAGTTGGACAGCTTGGGCTTGAACCGTTCCTAACTTTCGATGCTTAGAAAAATAACTTCTTACAGGTTATGTGGGTTCCAAGGGCTTTCAGCGGCTGTGAACGGCCATCTTCAAAATGGGATTGAACCACCCCTGAAAGCATGTCAGAAAACTGTACATTATGGCTACAAGAGCTATCGCATGGGATCGTATTTAGTATTGTACTCACCTCCTTATCAAACCAGAGAATAGTCTGTAGATAATCGTGCAAACTATTTCCGCTCTGCACCTTTATCGATCGTGGATCAGGCACAAAACTGACAAAATCAAAATTTGCCATCTCATCAATCAACAAAAGCCGGATCATGTAGTTATAAAGCTTATTAGGATCCCTACGGATATGCTCTTGCACGTTGCGCTTTTTAACAGTGATAGCAACATATTTTATTTCGTTGGTATCACTGGAGATCTTGTGAGCCTTTTCAGCAAAGGCAACCCGCTCGCTGAGGCGCATGTCCGCCCATTTTCTCTCAACGCCTGAAGGCCAGCCATGTTTTTGGTACAACTTTTTGATTAAGCGCTTCGGCAAGTGCTTTTTTTCCGGGGTAGTGATGAGGGCCGCTATAGTTAGATGCTGGCTGGATCCACCGCGCCGATACGGCTTATCTAAGGTCCAACCCAAATCGCCACTTTCATCCAGGCAAATGGTCGCAGAGGACAATAGTTTTTCAATTCCTTTGAAGAACGGGTTAATTTTTTCAGGCAAAAAAAAAGTGGACCCTGGGGCCGACGCTCTTAAAGAGCGCTTACGATACCTTCCGGCGTCGCGGCTTACCCAGGATTTACCCACCGTAAGCTATTATCGCCCAAATGGCCTGGGAATTGAAATAAATACCCGGAAAAATCGCTCTTGGCCTCGCTTATTTGCTACCCGCATCCCTACCCACAAATACTTAGGCTGCCTGGGATAAATATAAGCTATTGATTTACATGGTGCCGGAGAGAGGAATTGAACCCCCGACCTTCTCATTACGAGTGAGCTGCTCTACCGACTGAGCTACTCCGGCATGGACTTTCTGTACGACAACTTTGACTGCCGCAGGGGCATGTTGCAAAGAAGCCGCATGTTACCGGGAATTGACAGTATTTACACCCCGCCAGGGAAACCCTGATCAAATCGTCATACCGGCGTATGCCGGTATCCAACTCATTGAAACCACTGGATTCCGGCATACGCCAGAATGACGGGAAACAACTTATTCAGAGCATCCCTAGCTGAATATTCCCTTGAGCGTAAAGAAAAACAGGATAGACAACAGGCCGCCAGCCGGCAGTGTCACGATCCAGGACATGAAGATATTGCGCACTACTGTCAGATTCAATGCCTCCATACCGCGCGCCAGGCCTACGCCAAGGACCGCGCCTACCAGCGTATGTGTCGTCGAGATCGGCAGGCCGGTGCCTGACGCGAGGACGACTGTCGAGGCAGCAGCAAGTGTTGCCGCAAATCCGCGGCTCGGCGTAAGTTCTGTGATGCTGTTACCGACGGTCGCAATGACTCGTCGACCGTACGTTGCCAAACCGAGCACGATCCCCGCCCCCCCAAGCAGCAAGATCCAGTATGGCAAAGCCGATTTCGCCGCGACCTCGCCACCACTGCTGACAATGCTCACGACGGCTGCGACCGGACCAATAGCATTTGCCACGTCATTGGACCCGTGCGCGAATGCCATGGCGCAAGCGGTAACAATCATTAATACGCTGAAGACACGCTCCACGTTGGCATAGTGAAAGTCCTTGTCTGCCGAAGGATCGAGTTTTATCCTGCCTACGAAGTACTTGCCTGCCAGCATCATCACCCCGCCCGCGATCAGGGCGTACACGAAGGTCTCAAACGTATTGTTTTCCAGGCCTATGTGTTTCAGACCTTTCAGGAATGTAACCAGCGCAATAATAAAACCGACCAGGAACATATAATATGGAACGTATTTCTTGGCGTTGTTGAACGGATCATCAGTATTCAGAATAAGGCTCTGGACGCTGCGAAACAGGCCGTACGATAAAAGTCCCGCCAGCAATGGCGACACCACCCAACTGGCAATGATATAACCCACCTTGCCCCACTTGACCGCATCCATACCGACGCCCACCATGGCGAACCCGACAAGGGCACCGACAATGGAATGCGTTGTCGAAACCGGCCAGCCGTTTCTGGAGGCGATCAGCAGCCAGACGCCGGCTGCCAGTAACGCAGCCAGCATGCCGTAGATCAACAGCTCGGGTGATGCGACCAGCAGGTCTGCATCAACGATACCTTTACGAATGGTCCTGGTCACCTGGCCACCGGCCAGAAAAGCGCCGGCGAATTCGAATACCGCCGCGATGAGAATCGCCTGTTTGATCGTCAGCGCCCTGGATCCCACAGACGTCGCCATAGCATTGGCTACATCATTGGCGCCAATGCCCCAGGCCATGAACAGGCCGAATACGCCGGCAAGAATAAGGAATACAGCACCGTAGCTGACAATAATATCCATGCGCCCTCCGTGACTAACGCGCCAGCATCAATTGCAAGCGGCTACCGACACGCTGGGCGCGATCTGCGACATCACCAGTCCATTCGATAATTTCGTACAGGAACATGACGTCGACCGGCGGCAACTCTTTTTCGACCGCAAATAACTGCAAGCGTATATCCGCCTGCCAGCTATCTGTATCGCTCTCAATAGCATCGAGCTTCTGAATCATTTCAACGACCAGCTTGATTTCCTGACCGCTGAAGCCGGTACCCACCAGTTCATCGAGTTCGTTAATGGCGCGATTGGCCTGTTCACAGGCATCCACACAACGGCGCACATACTTTTTGTAGTTATCGTGGATTATGGCGGGAAACACCATGTGCCGACCCACAATCACCCCGGCAATATCCTTGGCACGGTTGGCTATCTTGTCCTGCATGGTCAGTACTTCGAGCAGATCCTGCCGCGATACCGGCATGAACAGGCCTTTCGGCAGCTGCATGCGCAGTTCCTTCTTCAGCACATCCGCTTCTTTTTCCAGTGTGGAGATTTTCTGCTGGGAGGCAGCGACGCTGTCCCAGTCTTCCCGGAAAACAGCCTCAAAGAGCGGGATAAGTTCTGAAACACAGGCCAGCACTCTGGCCATGTGTTGCTGCATGGGTTTGACGGGCGAACTGCCAAAAATCCCGGTCATGTAACCGCCAGCGGCCATAAAACTCTCCTTCCGGCAACCGTTGCAGGAAAAGTCTGATGTGTGTCCAGGGGACTCTGACTAATTCAATAACCGTCATTCTGGCGCATGCCAGAATCCAGAAAAATCAGCGTGTTGGATTCCGGCATACGCCGGAATGACGAATTAATCAGAGCCTCACCAGGAATTTGCCCGCATTTTACTGCGAGTCAAAGAAAAATCCAGAGATTTCTAGACGTCCGGGATTGACTGCTGACGAACGCGAATAATGACCTCTACACTATCAATCACACTGCCTTCAGGTGCCTCCGGCAACTGGTCGACTAAAATCCGGCCGGGGTCAATATCAGACAGTTCGCCACTGTCGATGTTGTAGAAATGGTGGTGCTCACTGTTATTGGTATCATAGAAAACGCGGTTGGGATCAACCTTTACCTCGCGCAGAATACCCTTGTCGGCAAATAATCCCAGCGTATTGTAGACCGTCGCCTTGGAGACCCCGCTGCCTGCTGCCTTGACCTTGCCCAGCACCTGATCTGCACAAAGATGTTGATCACCCGCCAGCAAAACCCGGGCAATCTGTACCCTCTGCCGGGTGGGCAAAATGTCATAGTCGCACAGCCGCTTCGCGACCCCGGCATCGTCCAGGGTGGTGAGTGTTACCGAATGACTCATAATAATCGAGTATACGCTGGCAATTTAGACAAAGTCCAGATTGCTCACATTGAACCTGTATCAAATAGTGTCCGTCCATAAACAGTAAGCTCTTGCCAAGGCGCAAAGCACGCGAAGTATTAACTGATTGTTTTAACTTTGCGAGAAAATAACCGGTGTTTATGGACGGACACTAACTATGTTTTCAGGCAAATAGGGATCCCGTGCAATAACTTCAGGACGCCCGAGAACATGGTCTGCCAGCATCCTGGCTGTCGCCGGGGCTAAAACCACACCATTCCGGAAATGACCTGCATTGATGTAAAGATTGTCGATACCCGGATGCGGTCCCA
>ENA-ORDP01001167-ORDP01001167.1-marine-sediment-metagenome-genome-assembly--contig:-NODE-1167-length-14898-cov-9.224820_pt1 | contig 14898 bp, 12 predicted proteins | sample MGYA00248627_ERZ508539 | MGnify/ENA primary metagenome ERZ508539 (study PRJEB26208, sample SAMN05571518) | marine sediment metagenome | biome: deep sea; feature: Hydrothermal vent; material...
CTGCTTGACAGTCTGCGCCATATCGGCTATCATGCGGGTGATTCCAGTGGTCTTTGTTCAACCCATGAGACATATTCCCTGGTAAACTATGTTGATCTCGAGGAGAGGTGATCGTCATTCCGATCATTCAGTCGTCCCAGAAGCGCCTGCGCCAGAGTCAGAGACGCCATGAGCGCAATCTGCAGCGCAAGAAAAAGTTCAAGCAGCTCCTGCGCCAGATCCGGCGCCACAGCCTGGCCGGGCAGACGGCCGAGGCCCAGGAGCTCCTGCCCCAGTTGATGCAGGCGGTGGACAAGGCAGCCCGACATCACACCATCCATTCCAATCGTGCGGCCCGGATCAAATCTCGCCTGATGCGCCGACTGCAACGACCTCGGCCGTAGCAGCACGCACTCGACCACCCGGCTGCTAACTGTCCTGAGCAGTTGAGGCGGCCGAAGCGATGGAATCACTCACGGGGCAAAAACGATGGCAGTTGGCCAGACCGGCCCCTGCCCAGGTGGAACGGCTGAGGTCCCAACTGGGCTGCTCGCCCACCTTCGCCTGCCTGCTGGCCCTGCGCGCCGCCGACCGGGATCCAGACCTTTTTCTGCATAATGACCTGGGCAGCCTGGGTTCACCCTGGCAACTGAAGGGGATGGCCGAGGCGACCCAGCGGATAGTCCAAGCCCTGCAAGCGGGTGAGCGCATCTTCATCCACGGCGACTTCGACGTGGATGGCCTAACCAGCTCGGCCATGCTCTATAGGGCCTTGCGCGCTTTGGGTGGCCGGACGATCAAGGTGGAGATCGAGGACCGCCGGCGCGGCCACGGCCTGAACCAGGTGATAGCCGAGCGCATCGCTGCCGAAGGCTTCCAGCTTTTGATCACCACCGACTGCGGTTCCTCCGATGTCAAGCCGATTCGTCGCTTGCAACAGGCTGGGGTGGAGGTGATCGTCACCGATCATCACCGGACGCCGGAGGTGCTGCCTGCGGCGGTGGCTCTGATCAACCCCCAGCAACCGGGCTGCTCCTCGCCGCCCAGCCGCTTGGCCGGGGTGGGGGTGGCCTATCAGTTGGTCCGGGCGCTCTATGAGCGACTGGGCCGCACGGCGGAGCTGGGCGAGCGCTACCTCGACCTGGTGATGTTCGGCACCGTGGCCGATCTGGTGCCGTTGGTGCAGGAGAGCCAGGCGGAGAACAAGATCTTGGTGGCCAACGGCTTACGGCTGCTGGCGCGGGGCGAGGGTAGCTTGGGGTTGCGGGTGCTGCTCAAGGTGCTGCGACTCGATCCGACGCGCCTGAGCACTGCGGACCTGGGCTATATCGTCGCCCCCAAGCTCAACGCGGCCAATCGGGTGGGCGATCCCCGGGTGGCCTTTCTGCTGCTTACCACCGAAGACCCAGCGCGGGCCGAGTATTTGACCGAGGTGCTGCTGGACTACAACGCCGATCGCCGCTTGGCCCAGGAGAACCTGCGCGACCAGGCGCTGGCCCTGGCTGGGCAAGAGTTCGATCGCCAGCGCGACCGGATCATCATCCTAAGCGGGCAGGGTTGGAATCCTGGAGTGATCGGCTTGGTGGCCTCTGCCTTAGTAGATCGCTTTTATCTACCTACAATCTTGATCGCTCAAGGGGAGAAGATCGTCCGTGGCTCAGGCCGCAGCATCCGGGAGTTCAACCTGGTCGCAGCCCTGAGCCGGGTGCAGCACCTCTTCCAGCGCTACGGTGGTCACCAGATGGCCGCCGGTTTTTCGATAGCCAACGAGAATATCCCCGCGCTCAAGGAGGAGCTGGGCGCTTATGCCCGCCGGGAGCTGGCCGACTTGGAGGCCCCCACCGGCAGGATAGACGCCGTGCTGCAGGCCGATGAGATCAATCTGGAGCTTTACGAGGAACTACAACGCTTGGCCCCCTTTGGGGTGGGCAACCCGGAGCCGCGTTTTCTCCTGCCTCAGGCGCAGCTCATCGAGGCCCATGCGGTCGGCGCCGACGGGCGCCACCTCAAGCTGCAGTTGGCTGCCGCCCAGCGCCACTTGGAGGCGATCGGCTTCAATATGGCCGAGCTGCTGCCGCAGCTAGGCAGTGGCCAACTGCTGAACCCGGTCTTCAAGCTGAGTCGCAATGACTGGAGGGGGCACGCCAGAGTGGAGCTGGAATTGGAGGACCTGTTAGCCGCCGACTAACGAGCACCGGCGCGAGCCAAGCGCCGAGAGGGTCGGCGGGCCAGCCGCAACGCCGCCCGGGAGCGGGCGCGGTGCAGCTTGGTTAGCCGTCGTAGTTTACGTAAACGCTCTTTGGAACTCATCCTTCACCCCGCTAGGGCCGGAGATGAGCTCCAGCCGGCGTCTAGCCTAAGCTATTTCGCCGGATGAGTCGGTAATTTGCAATACCACTATCCCGCTTCTCTTCGCTGGGTCGGTGGCAAGTAGCCGCGCTCACTCGCGGTGGAACAGCAATCGCGTCAGCGAGAGTCGGCCTGGTCCGGCGAAGATCAAGGCCAATATCCCACCCAGGATGGTTACATTGATTTGTGCGCCTGTCGGGGCGGTGAAGCTGGCGTGAATGGTCACCGTGAAGATGGCCACGACCATGACGATGCCGATGAGCAAGGCGGCGATGCGGGTGAAAAGACCCAGGACCAGCGCGATCCCTCCGATGAATTCGATCAGCGCCACCACCCAGGCCGAGAGGAGCGGCAGCGGGATGCCGATGGGGGTGAAGAGCTTGGCGGCCACCATATCCGGCCCCATGATGAAGAGCTTAACATACCCTTGGGCGATGCAGACTGCTGCTAGCGCCAATCGTAGCAGCAGCAGGCCCCAATCGCTGCTAGCGATGCGATCAGACAGATGACTCAAAACGACCACCTCCGCTAAAGATGAACAATTGTCATTTTACTCTGTCCGCCGGTCCGGGTTGATCTCATAGCGATGACTAAGCTGCACCTGGGAGTTGAGCGTGTGAGCCACCATGCAATAGCGCTCCATCGAGAGATCGATCGCCTTCTCCAGCTTAGTCGCGTTTATCTCCTCGCCCCAGATGCGGTAGATCATCTCGATCTTTTCAAATGACTTAGGATATTCTGCTCTACGCTCTGCCTTTAATCCCACTTCAAAGCGATCAAAGGCCACCTGCATCCTGTTCAAGATCGAGACCACATCCATACCGCTGCAACCGCCCAAGGAGAGCAGGAGCAACTCACCCGGCCGCGCTGCCGCGTCAAAGCCGTTGACATCACGATCGGTGTCGATCAAGACCCCATGACCGCTCTTGCCCGTCCCCACGAACTGCAATCCGTCAACCCAGCGCACTACCGCATTCATGTACGACCTCCTATGCTCATTATTGTCGAGTTTAATGGCGCAGCTTACTATCATGGCCGTCGGTTTGTCAACGAGCCAGTACTACTCCACCCGGATCCTCTATTTGTCAAACCTAGCCATCCATCGTACAATAGCTTCGATCAATGGGGAATGGGGAAAGTCCATATTCAACCTTGAGGAGGCCGATCTCGATGCAACGTAACTGTCGCTGGTTGTTTGTCTTGCTCTTTGCACTTTTAGTCGGCGGCTGGCAGGGGCAAGCCATGTTACCCCGTAGCGAGTGGAATCCGGGTCCCATCAACGCGCATTACAAATGGCTGCTCAAATCGCCGGCGCGATCTTATCTCTCATCCGCGGCGCAGGAGTACTTGTATCTGCTCTACGGGCCACAAGCTCCCCTAGGTGGAGAACGTGATCGTCTACGTGGTCTCGATCAGATCATCAACAACCGTGCAGAGGATAAAAGGCCATCAATCACAACGCAGAGCGAGACGACCATCGCCGTCTCCGGCTCGCATCTGGTGGCCGGCTTTAACGATGATGGCCAATTCTTCTCTACCATGAGTTTCAATGGCTACAGTTATTCGACCGATGGCGGCCAAACTTGGACCGATGGCGGGGTCGTCCCGGCTCCCTCCAAGGGCGGGCTCTTTGGGGATCCCGATGTGAAGGTTGACCGGGCCGGGAACTTCTACTACTCCAGTCTAGGTAGTCGGGCCGGTGGGATCTCAACGGTAGAGGTCGCCAAATCGACCGATGGAGGGCGAACCTTCGGCGTGCCGGTCGAGGCCAGCGTGGGAGCCAGCAACCCCGCCGACTTCCAAGATAAAGAATTCATGACCGTAGATAACTCCGGCGGCCCCCACGATGGAACTATTTATGTGACCTGGACCGACTTTTTGGCCAATCCGCCGCCGGGAACATTTGATCAGATCATGCTCTCCCGCTCGACCAACGGGGGGCGCACCTTCTCCAAGGCGATCCCCGTCTCACCGCCGGGAGGCTTTCAGGCCTCCATGCCGCGCGTCGGCCCTGATGGAGAGCTCTATGTACTCTATGCAGACTTCGACCTCTCCGGCATGCGCCTCTCCAAGTCGACCGATGGGGGGCGCAGCTTCGGGGCCGATGGCCTGGACAACACCTGGATCGGCGGCTTCGATCTGATCGGCACGCCCAACCTCAACTGCGGTCGGCGGGTGCTGAAGGGCAACCTGCGCACCTGGGAGATCCCCACGTTGGCCGTCAGCCCAGTTAATGGTGATGTCTACGTGGCCTATGCCTCCAACCCTCCCGGCCCGGATGAGTCGGACATCTATCTGATTCGCTCCACCGATGGTGGGGTGAGATGGAGCCGGCCGGTGCGGGTGAACGACGACGCCACCCAGAACGATCAGTTCTTCTCTTTTGTGACCGTCGCCCCCGATGGCACGATCGGCATCAGTTTCTATGACAGACGCAACGATCCAGCTAACTTGAAGATTGACAAATACTTGGCGATATCACGCGACGGCGGGCGGACCTTCGAGCCCAATATCCGGCTGAGCTCGGTCTCATCACCCATCCCCTCTATCGAGCCGATGTTCGACCCGGTGATCGCCCCCTGCTACATGAGCGACTATGACCAAGTTGTGGCTGACGGGCAGTATTTCTATGCCACCTGGGGAGACAATCGCGATCAGGTGCTCACCTGGCGCACCCGTTCTCGCATGCCCCGGCCGCGTGAGGGAGCGACCGTAGTCGGCGTGGGCAACTCTGTCCTGGCCATTGGAGGCTACTTCACCGACCTGCCCACCGTGGCCGACACCGGGACCAACCAGGCATATTTACCCTCAGCCAATCGTTGGACCACCCTAGCGCCCGATCCGACGGCGCGCGCCGATGCCGCCGCCGTGACCCAGGGCCTCTCCGTCTACCTGGCCGGTGGGCGCTCGCTGCCCTCCGGGGATATTTTAAATAGCTTCGAGCGCTACAATCTGCTCACCAACCGCTGGCAGAAGCTGCCCTCTCTGCCCACCGCCAGAGCCGGCTTGGGCCTGGCAGTGGTGGGAGATACGATCTACGCCCTCGGTGGGCGAAACTGCATCTTCGCCGCCTGTGGTCGGGCGCTCGACCTCAATGAAGCCTACAATCTCAAGACCGGCCGCTGGCAGGTCAAGCGACCGATGCCCATCGCCCGCATGGACGCCTCCGTGGTGGCGGTCAAGGGCAAAATCTATGTCATTGGCGGCTATAACCAACGCTTCCAGGGCGGGCAACTACACAGCGTGGAGATCTACGATCCGGCCTCCGATAGCTGGAGCAAGGGGGCCAAGCTGCCCTCGGCGCGCTCCAGCGCGGGGGCGGCAGTCTGTGCGGACAAGATCGTGGTCTTCGGCGGTTATACCGCTTCGTTTAACGTGCGCAGCAGCGTCTGGATCTATGACACGGTGAGCGACCATTGGCAGCCGGGGCCTTGGCTGAAGGTCCCGCGCGCCGAATTGCAGGGGGCGCAGGCCGCCGGGAAGCTCTATGCCATTGGAGGCGATCCGGCCAATCCGCGCTATGTGGGCTTCAACGAGGCCTTCCCCTGTCAGACGATGGGAGCGGCCCGTCCCGACCCGGATGTCTACTTTGCCCGCGTGCCGCTGCATGGCAACTCTGGGGCGACTGCTCTGAAGGCCAGCTCGGCCTTGCGCTTGCAAGTTCGGGCCTTTTCCACTAGGCAACAGCCGGGCCGGCTGGTAGTACAGGCCCAAGGCACAGGGGTCGAGACCATCGGCTTGCAGCTCTATGATCTGAGCGGGCAACGCATCCTGCAGCGCTCGGCTCAGGGCCAACGGCTGACGATCTCGCTGGCGGACCGCGCCGGCAGGCCGCTGGCCAACGGGGTCTACCTCTATGTAATTACCGTGCAAGGCGCTGATGGGCAGAGCGCGCAGAGCGAGGTGCGCAAACTGGTGGTGCTGCGCTAGTCCGGAGGGCAATGCAGCAGGGTCAGGTCGCCCCTACCAGAGTATCACGAGGAGGCCGAAGATGGGCAAACGCGAAGTGCTGGGTAGCGTCTTGGACCAGATCAAGAAACGCTACGGCGAAGGCTCAATCATGTGGTTGGGCGAGCAGGGCCACCTGGATGTCGAGACCATCCCCAGCGGCTCGCTGGCCCTGGACATCGCTCTGGGCATCGGCGGCATACCCCGCGGGCGGATCATCGAGGTCTACGGCCCCGAATCCTCGGGCAAGACAACTCTGGCGCTGCACATGATCGCCGAGGCGCAGAAGGCTGGGGGCGTGGCGGCATTCATCGACGCCGAGCATGCCCTCGATCCTACCTATGCGCGCAATATCGGCGTTGATCTGGACCAGCTCCTGCTCTCCCAGCCCAGCTCCGGTGAGCAGGCGCTGGAGATCACCGAGCAGTTGGTGCGCAGCGGGGCGATAGATATTATCGTGATAGATTCGGTGGCGGCGCTGGTGCCGGAGGCCGAGATTGCCGGGGCGATGGGCGATGCGCAGGTGGGGTTGCAGGCGCGGCTGATGAGCCAGGCGATGCGCAAGCTGACCGGCGTGACCAGCCAATCTAAGACCACCGTCGTCTTCATCAACCAGATCCGCACCCGCATCGGGGGAGGCCCTTGGGGACCGTCTACCACCACCAGCGGTGGCTTGGCGCTCAAGTTTTACGCTTCGGCCCGCCTGGAGATCCGCCGCATCGGGGGACTCGAGGAAGGCGTCGGGGCGGACAAGACCAAGATCGGCAATAAGACGCGGGTCAAGGTGGTCAAGAACAAAGTCGCGCCGCCCTTCAAGGAGGCCTACTTTGATATAGTTTATGGGTCCGGCATCGTGCGCCAGCGGGAGCTGGTGACCCTGGGTGAGCAGCTAGGACTGGTGAAGAAAAGCGGCGCCTGGTACTCCTATGGGGAGACGCAACTGGGCCAAGGCTTGAGCAACAGCGCGGCTGCCCTGAAGGAGAACGGCAAGCTGGCCCAGCAAATCGAGGCGCAAATTCTGGAGACGGCCGGCCTGAAAGCCCGCCCATCGCCTGCCGTCGTCCCGGCCGATGAAGAGCCGGCGCCTCAGGCACAGAAGAGCTCGCGCAAGCGCGATGCCGGCCAGCAGCATTAATGCCGAGCTGCCTCCCGCTGAGGCCCTGGTCCGCGCTGCTCACGATCTGGAACGTCTGCTGCGTTATCGCCCCCGCAGCCAGCGCGAGGCGGAACAGCGGCTGCTCCGCAAGGGCTATCGGGCAGAAACGGTCCGGCAGGTGTTGGACAAGGCCCAAGAGCGCGGCTGGCTCGATGACGAAGCCTTCGCCCGGCTCTGGATCAGCGACCGCCTGCTGACCAAACCCAAGGGGGCGCGGGCCCTACGCTCCGAGCTACGGGCCAAAGGGGTGCCCGACCGGATCATCGAGCGGGCTTTGGAGCGGGCCGAGCTGGACGAGACGGCGCTGGCCCGCCAACTGCTGCAAGCGCGCCTAGCTTGCTATGCTGCCGATGATCCCCAGAGCCGCGAACGCAAACTGACTGCCTTCTTGGCCCGACGCGGCTTTGCTTATCCGGTGATCCGGGCGGTGCTGCACGAGCTGGCTCAGTAGGGGCACACGGCCAGCGCGCCCCTACAGGGGAATGTTCCCGTGCTTCTTCCAGGGATTGTGATCCCGCTTGGAAGAGAGCATCTCCAGGGCACCGCTGAGCACCGCGCGCGTCTGGGGCGGATCTATCACGTCATCAATGTAGCCCCGCTCGGCGGCGATGTAGGGATTGGCGAACTTCTGGCGGTACTCGGCGGTGAACTTCTCTATCAGGGCCTGGGGGTCTTCGGCCTGGGCGATCTCCTGGCGATAGATGATCTCCACCGCGCCCGGCGGGCCCATCACCGCGATCTCGGCGGTGGGCCAGGCGAAGTTGAAATCCCCGCGGATATGCTTGGAGCTCATCACGTCATAGGCTCCGCCGTAGGCCTTGCGGGTGATCATCGTCAGCTTGGGCACGGTGGCCTCGGCATAGGCGTAGAGGAGCTTCGCGCCATGTTTGATGATCCCACGCCATTCTTGGTCGGTACCGGGCAAGAAGCCGGGCACATCTACGAAGGTGATGATCGGAATATTGAAGCAATCGCAAAAGCGCACGAAGCGCGCCGCCTTGAGCGAGGCGTCAATGTCCAGCACACCGGCGAACACATCGGGCTGGTTGGCCACCAGGCCCACCGAACGCCCGTTTAAATGGCCAAGACCCACGATGATATTGCGCGCATAGTCCCGGTGAACTTCCAAGAAGCGTCCCTCGTCCAGCACAGCGCTGAGCACCTGATGCATATCGTAAGGTTGGTTGGGCTGCGCGGGGATGAGTGTGGCCAGCTCGGAAACCAGGCGCTCAGGGGGGTCATCGCTGGGGCAGCGGGGTGGCTCGACGCGATTGTTGGAGGGCAGATAGCCCAACAGCTCGCGCACCCGCTCCAAGCAGGCGATGTCATTATCCTCCACGAAGTGCGCCACGCCGCTCTTGCTGCCGTGCACCTGCGCGCCGCCCAGCTCCTGGTGGCTAATCTCCTCGTGGGTGACCGTCTTGACCACCTTGGGACCGGTGACATAGAGCGTGCTGGTCTCGGCGGTCATCAGGATGAAGTCGGTGATCGCCGGGGAGTAGACCGCGCCGCCGGCGCAGGGCCCTAGTACCGCTGATATTTGTGGGATCACCCCGGAGCAGAGCGTATTGCGCAGAAAAATATCGGCATAGCCGCCCAGGCTGACCACTCCTTCTTGAATGCGCGCCCCGCCGGAGTCGTTGAGCCCGATGAGCGGCAGGCCGGCCTTGAGCGCCCGATCCATGATCTTGCAGATTTTCTGGGCGTGGGCCAGGGAGAGCGAGCCGCCGAAGACGGTGAAATCCTGCGAGAAGACGTAAACTTTGCGGCCCTCGATCAGCCCGTAGCCGGTGACCACCCCATCGCCGGGAATCTGCCGACTGCCGAACTCACCGGGGGGTGAGGTGACGAACATATCCAGCTCATGGAACGATCCCTCGTCCAGCAGGACCTCTAAGCGCTCGCGCGCGGTCAGCTTGCCGGCCCGGTGCTGGCGCTCGATGCGCTCTGGGCCCCCGCCCAGGCGGGCTGCCTCGCGCCGCTGCTCCAACTCTCTGCGCACGCCGTCTCCCGCGGTAGCCATGATGCTTGGCCAGAGTTTAGCAGCTTCGGTGACCCGCCTGCAATGCCGGCAAAGGGCCGGGCGGTCGCCCGAGGACGACCGCCCGTTGCGGTGAGGAATGGGAGGGGTTGCCCTAAAGGAGGTTATTAGACCGTTTAGCTTGCTTTAGATTGAGCTTTAAGGCTGCTTGGCCCTCCGCGCTGAACTACAACTCGGCCGTGAGAAAAGTTTCAACGGCGGGCCGGCGGAGGGTGCTAGCGACCACTCCCGGATATGCAAAGCGCTTGGTTAGGCAAGGCTGGCCGACCGTGGTATACTTGATTAGCTTAATCTGAGAGAGATGTTCACCAAGACCGCTGAAGCTATCGGTCAGGTGACTCCAGAGTGAACGTGACTAAAATTTGGTATGAAACTACTTACCGTCGTGGGGGCTCGCCCCCAGTTCATCAAGGCCGCGCCGCTCTCGCGAGCCATCGAGCGCCATAACCGGCAAAACCCGGAGCGCCTGCTGCGCGAGACGCTATTGCACACGGGGCAGCATTATGATGCAGCGATGTCCCAGGTCTTCTTCGATGAGCTGGAGCTGCGCCAGCCAGATTACAACCTGGGCATCGGCTCCGGCCCGCACGGGCGGCAGACCGGACGGATGCTGGAAGCCATCGAGACGGTTTTGTTAACCGAAAAACCCGACCTGGTCCTGGTCTATGGCGATACCAACTCGACGCTGGCCGGGGCCCTGGCTGCCGCCAAATTGCATATTCCCCTGGCCCACGTCGAGGCCGGCCTGCGCAGTTTCAATCGCCGGATGCCCGAGGAGATCAATCGGGTGCTCGCCGATCACCTGGCAACTTGGCTCTTCTGCCCCACGCGGACGGCCGTCGAAAACTTGGCGCGCGAGGGAATCACCCGAGGTGTTCACCAGGTGGGCGATGTGATGTATGATTCGCTGCGCTACAACGCGCAATTGGCCCAGAAGCGCTCTCGGGTGCTAGCCAGGCTCAAGCTAACGCCTCAGGGTTATGCGTTGGCCACGGTGCATCGCGCAGAAAACACCGACGATCCGGAGCGCCTCAGCTCGATCACCCGTGCCCTAGAAGCGCTCGCTGGCGAGGGTCTGCCGGTGATTCTGCCGCTGCACCCTCGCACGCGCGCAGCACTGCGGGTCGCGGGCCTGTCGCCTGAGCAGCTTCGGCTGATCGCACCGGTTTCATATCTAGACATGCTGCTCTTGGAGAAGCATGCCCGGCTGATCTTGACCGATTCGGGCGGGGTGCAGAAGGAGGCCTTTTTCTTTCGGGTGCCCTGCATCACGCTCCGCCAGGAGACCGAGTGGCTGGAGACGGTGCAATCCGGCTGGAACGTGCTGGCCGGCTTTGAGACCGAGCGGATCATCCGGGCTGCCGGGGCGGCGGGGCCGGGCTCTGGGGGCGAGTCTCCCTACGGCGACGGGCGGGCGGCCGAGCGGATTGTGGAGATCATTGTGCAGGCTTCGTGAATCCGAGCCGGCGCATGTGCGAGAGCCCAGGTAGCGTGCCCGGCCACTGAAGTGGCGGGCTGAAATTACCAAGCCTGCCTCCGCAGGCTAGCCCCATAGGGGCTTTGTAAGCCTAGCCCGTGGCTTCAGCCACCGGGCGATTCTTCCCACAACCTCATCGCTGCAGGTACCGCTCGAGATCGCGGTAGAAGTTCTCATGCCCGCCTACGGCCAGGAATGTCACAACTTGCGCTTTGTGATCGGTCAGATAAGCTAACAGGTAGAGCTGGTTGACCATTCTGAACTTGTGCACCCGCACCTTTTCCAGTTCTCCGCTCTTCACCTCTCCGATCAAGGGGTTGCTTGCTATCAGATCCTCTTGACGATTCAGTTCCTTTTGCAGGGGCTGAGGAAGTTTCTTTTTTAGGGAGTTGTATTTGGAATAGGCCCGCTGCTGATAAGCCAAAGCCTACTCCTTCCAAACGGGTTCAACTTGCCCTGCTTGCGTCCCTGCCAGAGCCTCTCTGATGTCTGCCACGAATTGAGGATGGAGCAGCTCACGCTGCGCAAGCCAGTCATCTAGGGCGATTTGCGCCAAGTTGTTAAGACTGCGTCGCTCCTCTTTGGCCGCTTCCTCCAGGCGCTCCCGTAAGGATTTAGGCAAACTCAGGGTCAAACTCACACGTTTAGCCATACGATCACCTTTCACAGTATACAACAAAACGAAATCATCAGCAAGTGTTTTACGTGCTTACCCTTGTTCGGCAAGCCTTCCAATTTCAGGCCGCCGGTTTGAACCGGCGCACCGTTGCGTGCTAAGCTGTTTTAGTGAGCACCGAGCTCCAGGGGGAATCTTTCGATTCATGTGCGGCATCGCCGGTTTCTTGCAACAGAATAACAATACGGTCGGCCTGGAGGCGTTGCGGCGCATGGGGCGCAGCTTGAAACACAGAGGGCCCGACGACGAGGGGCTTTTCATCGTGGACGCCCGGCGCGATCACCAAGGGGATTTTATGCAGTCCCAGGGGACCGTCGGCCTGGCCCAGCAGCGGCTCTCGATCCTCGACCTCTCGCCCAAGGGTCACCAGCCCATGTCCGATCAAGCGCGTGAAACCTGGGTCAACTTCAACGGGGAGATATATAATTTCTGGGAGATCCGCCGGGAGCTGGAAGACCTGGGCTATTGCTTTCAGAGCCGCTCGGACACTGAAGTGATCGTCTACGCCTATCGCCAGTGGGGCATTGCTTGCCTGGAGCGCTTCAATGGCATGTTCGCCCTCTCGATCTGGGATGGGCGCCGCAAAAAACTCTATTTGGCCCGCGATCGCCTCGGGATCAAGCCACTCTATTATTATTATCAGGAGGGCAACTTCGCCTTCGGCTCGGAGCTCAAGGCCCTGCGGGAGTATCCCTATTTTGAAGCTGAGATCGATCTGGAGAGCCTCTATGATTACTTGCAGTTCCAGTACGTGCCAACCCCGCGCGCCATCTATCGGAACACCTATAAATTAACGCCCGGCCATTATCTCGCGCTGGATCTGGCCGGTGGCCTGGAAGAGCGGTGCTACTGGGACCCGATCGAGCGTTTTCGGTCCCTGAGCGGCGCAGGACAGCAACTCTCCGAAGCAGAAGCGTTGGCGCAATTGGAAGAGCTCTTGCAGAGCTCGGTGCGCTATCGCATGATCAGCGATGTGCCGCTGGGGGTACTGCTCTCCGGCGGGATTGACTCTAGCACGGTGGCTGCGCTAATGCAGCGGCTGAGCGACCGGCCCATCCAAACTTTTTCGATCGGCTTCTCCGAAGCGAGCTATAACGAGGCGCACCACGCCCAGGCCATTGCCCGGCATCTGGGCACCGAGCATCATGAGCTCTACGTCAGCCCGCGCGAAGCGCAAAGCGTCATTCCGCAATTGCCCCTCTTTTATGACGAGCCTTTCGCCGACTCTTCGGCCATCCCTACTTATCTAGTGGCTAAACTGGCTCGCGGTCAGGTCAAAGTAGCTCTCTCCGGCGACGGGGGCGATGAGCTTTTCTGCGGCTACACCCGTTATGACTGGATGAGGCGCTTTGCGGGGCTGGGCCGAGTGCCTCGCCCGCTGCGGCAAGGACTGGCCGGCGCGCTGGGGGTCTTCCCGCCCAAGTTGGTTGAGCAAGCTTATCGGCTGGTCAGGCCGATCACCCCTGAGAAGCTGCGCGTCTCGAACGTAGCCGAAAAATTCGCCAAGTTCCGCGGGGTGCTGGGCTCGCGCGAGCTGATCGAGCTCTATCCCATCACGGTGGGAATTTGGAATCGGCCTGAGCTGGAAGCGCTACTGCCCGGAAGAGATGGCCCTGACGAACAACTGGCCTTCTATCGGGCTTTTCGGGCGGTGCCCCAGGCTGAGCTGATGAGCAAACTGATGCTGGTAGATCTGGTGACTTATCTAGTAGACGATATACTCACTAAGGTGGACCGGGCCAGCATGGCCGTCTCGCTGGAGGCGCGGGTGCCGCTGCTCGATCACCGGGTGGTCGAGTTCGCTCTGGGCCTACCGCTGGCGTACAAGCATCGCCAGGGTATCCAAAAATATCTGCTGAAGAAGCTCTTGGCCAAGCTCGTGCCACCGGAGCTCTTCCGACGACCGAAGCAGGGCTTTGGGGTGCCGCTAGGCGACTGGCTGCGCCATGATCTAAAATATCTGCTCGATGAGTATCTCAACCGGTCTCGCATCGAACGCGAGGGCTTTTTCGCTTGGCCGGCGGTCGAGCGGGTGGTGCGCGAGCATCTGAGCGGGAAGCGCGTTCATACAGGTCGGCTCTGGGCACTACTCTCTTTCGAGATGTGGCAGGAGAAGTATGGGTAACCTGACCACCGGCCTGCTGGGTGCACTGGTCATTGGGGGCTTGGGCAGTTGGCTCTTCTTGTGGACTGCTAAGCGCGAAGGAGAGCGCTGGCTGGGGTATCTCCTCATCGCTTCGCTGGCGCTCAAGCTGCTGGTAGTCTTCGTGGTCAGTCCAGTTTATTACGGTCATTACACGGTCAACGATAGCAACGGTTATGATGCGCTAGCGATCACCTTCGCCCAGCACCTCAAGCAAGGGCAATGGATTCCGCCAAACGTCGGCTTTAATGTGGCCATCTACTCCTATCTAACAGGCATGGTCTACGCCCTCTTTGGGCCATCGCGCTGGCTGATGGAGGTGCTGAACGCCTTCATCAGCACTTTAGGAGTGCTCTTCTTCTATAAAGGACTCAAGCTAGCTCTGCCCCCCAGGCAAGTTAAACCGGCGATCTATCTAATTGCTCTGATGCCATCGCTCTTGCTCTGGAACAGTCTCCACCTAAGAGATCCGTGGATGTTTTTTTCGGTCGGCTTATTCACTTATGGTGCCGCCATGAGCATGGGCAAGCGCTGGCTGCGGCCATTGGTAGTTTTGGTGCTTGCTCTGGTCAGTATGCGCCTCTTCCGCTGTTATGTGGGTGGGGTGGGCGTGGTAGCGGCTATTCCACTCATCATCCTGTTTAAGAGCCGAGACCGTGGCAGGCGAGCGTTGGTTATACACGTTTTTGGCAGTGTGATCCTAGGTCTGATAGGGGTTTATCTTTTCTGGGGAGCTTGGACCTGTACCGTTGGAAGCCAAGGCCTTTCTCCAGAACTCCTGCAGCAGACCCAGAACGCGCTGGCCACAGGGAGATCCGCGCTCATCTTCGGCCGCTTTGCTTCGTGGTGGGATCTCCTGCGCTATCTTCCACAAGGGTTGATCAATGTGCTCTTCCGGCCTTTCCCCTGGGAGGCGTACAACTTGCCTGGCCTGCTGGCTTCGCTGGAAAACGTCTTGCTCTTCGTCTTGCTCATCATCTCACTTCCGCGGTGGCTCCAGCTTCTCCACCGAGAGGGACGGCCGCTCTGGCCTGGCTGGGTTTTCCTGATCCTCCTGACCGGCCTATTCGCTATTTTTGAGGGCAATCTGGGGACGATCTTTCGCCAGAAGGCGCAACTGATGCCCTTC
>ENA-ORDP01001168-ORDP01001168.1-marine-sediment-metagenome-genome-assembly--contig:-NODE-1168-length-14891-cov-11.928957_pt1 | contig 14891 bp, 15 predicted proteins | sample MGYA00248627_ERZ508539 | MGnify/ENA primary metagenome ERZ508539 (study PRJEB26208, sample SAMN05571518) | marine sediment metagenome | biome: deep sea; feature: Hydrothermal vent; material...
TTCAAGATGTCATCTTGAAGGTGCTATCTTGATTTCTCTCAACCGCCCGCTACTTCGAGACAACCTCTCTGCATTCAACGAGAAGTTGGTGGACTGGTTGCTGTGGTACAACATCACCGGTCATCATGAGTCATTCGGCATAATCTCTCTCTTGATGTACGCTGTATCAGCATTAACAGCGCGGGAGTGCCATAGGTGGTGGACGCGTACAGCAGCTTGCATATCTCCAGCGCGCTGTGCTATCCTGTATCTCACAGATGGATATACTCACTATTTTACCGTACGCAGAAATCGTCCTCTCGTTGCTGATTACTCTTGCAATTGTGCTTCAGCAGCGCGGCGCCAGCCTCGGCGGCGCTTTCGGGGGCGATAACTTTGCGTCAACATTCTACAAGCGCCGCGGCGCGGAGCTTTTCCTTTTCCGCGTGACAATCGTGCTTGCGGTACTACTCGTTGGTACGGCTATAGTGAGCTTCCTTCTGCGAGGAGCATGAACGACCGTTTTACGCGATTTGCTACGGAAGCAACGCGCCGGCGTGAGTGGAAACCGCTCGCCCGCCTTGGCACTTATGTGCGCACTCTCTCACTCGGTGATAAGGCCATCCTTGGTATTCTCGCGGTAGCGATAGTTATTGCAAGCATTGTCGGTCTACGCGTGCTTGAGCGATCATTTTTGGTATCGGTACCCACAAACGGCGGCACACTTGTTGAGGGCGATCTTGGTTCACCTCGCTATGTAAATCCATTGCTTGCAATCTCGGATGCCGATCGTGATATAACCACCCTTACCTATGCCGGACTTATGGGTCTTTCCGGAAAAGGAACACTGGTGCCGGTTTTAGCAAAAAGCTACACGCTTTCACCGGATGGTAAAATCTATACTTTCACTATTCGTAAGAATGCTCGGTTTTCTGACGGAACGCCGGTAACAGCAAGTGATGTTGTTTTTACGGTTGAAAAAGCACAAGACCCAGCCCTTAGAAGTCCACAGTTTTCTAATTGGAGTGGAGTGAAAGTAGCCGCAGTAAATGCGCGAACAGTGCGCTTTACACTACCGAAACCCTACGCACCCTTTTTAGAAAATGCGACACTGGGAATATTGCCGGCGGCGCGGTGGCGCGGTATTTCGGATGCACAATTTCCATTTGTGAGCCTTGAGATAGATCCTGTGGGAGCCGGTCCGTTTGTGGTTCGGAATATTGTTCGCTCAAATAAACTAATCACGGAATACGACCTTGTTGCGTCAAATGAGTATGTGCTCGGTCGTCCGTACCTAAATGGGCTCACAATAAAATTCTATCCGCAGCAGTCCGCTCTCACTGCCGCCCTAAAAAATGGGACTGTGCAGAGTGCTTATAGCACACCGGCACATGGGGCGCGAGTAATAAGCGCACCTTTCTCGGATGTGTTTGGTATTTTCTTCAATGCAAATAAAGATCCGGTTCTAACTCACAAAGAAGTACGAAAGGCGCTTTCGCTTGCGATTAACCGGAACTACATTGTCAATACTGTTTTGCGAGGATATGCAACGGCGATTGCCGGACCCATTCCACCCGGCACCGGGGTAACACAAACAGCGGTGCCCTCAAGCATACACACAATCAAAAATGCGGCGAAGGTACTTGAAGACGCGGGCTGGGTTTACGACGGCAATGCGCGCGCGTGGAAAAATGCGCGAAAGAAACTTTCTTTCAGTAAAGTCACCATCAAGACCTCAAATGCGCCGGAGCTAAGGGCGGTCGCAAAGGCAATTCGCAGTGATTGGAGGAAGCTCGGTATTTCTGTTTCTATTGAACTGTATGAGCGTGGGGATTTAAACCAAAATGTCATTCGTCCGCGGAGTTACGAAGCACTTTTGTTTGGAATGGTTATCGGACACGACCAAGACCTCTACGCATTTTGGGATTCATCAGAACGGAGCGACCCCGGACTAAATATCGCGCTTTATGCCAACAATACCGTTGATAGTTTACTTGAAGATGCACGCGCAACGAGTAGCCCGAAACAACGCTTGGTGGATTTAAATGGTATAGAAAAAATGGTGAGTGCCGATTATCCCGCCGCCTTCCTTTATACTCCAAAGTTCGTGTACGCAGTTCCTTCTTCTTTGCGCGGCATTACTTTGCCGCAAATCGCCCTGCCTTCGGATCGTTTCGCTTCGGTTGCTTCGTGGTATGAGAAAACCGATCTTGTGTGGCCATTTCTTACGCGCTACGCCAAATAATGTCCATCGGCGTACGCTCTTAATTTATTTTCGTACGGGCTTTGCCCTTCATTAACTTAGTAATCTATTCATCACTATAAAAACAATATGAATTTTGCATCTGCACCAGCACCGGCTCCAACGCCGGACAACAAACCTACAGGAAATCCTCCGCAACAGCGAACGGAACAACGACCGGAGCGACGCCCGCAACAGCGACCATTTCGCAGTGCTCCTCGTGGAGGCGGCAGTGGCGCCCCGCACACTGCGCGGGGCGCGCGGGGCGCGCGCCCCGGCGGCGCTTCGCGCCGCATCCAGCGCATCCTCCGGCGCCCGAGCGCAACAACACCGCGCACTCCGCGCGTAGCTGATTATTTCCCGGAAGCGCCGCCGGAAAATGTCGCGCGTATCGTGCTTCTCGGTGGCGTGGAAGAAGTTGGCCGAAATATGGTTGCGATTGATGTCAATGGCGATATATTCGTTATGGATGTCGGCTTTCAATTTGTTTCCGAGGAAGGCGCGCCGGGAGTTGATTATATTCTCCCGAATACAAAATTTCTTGAAAAAAACAAAAACCGTATTCGCGCCGTTATTATCACGCACGGACACCTTGACCATATCGGAGGTATTCCGTTTCTTATGAACCGTTTTGGCAATCCACCAATCTACACCCAAAACTTGACGGCCGTTATGATTGCGCGTCGACAGGAAGAGTATCCGGATGTGCCTAAGCCGGAGATTATTATTGTTGAACCGAATACTGTACGCACAATCGCGCACACGCGAGTAAAATTCTTTCCGGTCACACACTCTATTCCGGACGCTATGGGTGTCTCTCTTGAGACGCCACAAGGGAATGTTGTTGTGTCGGGAGACCTGAAGCTTGACCACGAAGACGGTATTCCCACGGCAAAAGAAAAAAAGATCTGGGGCGACCTTGGCAAAGACAAAAATATATTTTTCATCGGCGACTCAACAAATGCTGAAAAGGGCGGTTTCTCAATTACTGAAAAACGCGTGCATCAAACACTTGAAGAGATAATCAAGACAGTTTCCGGTCGTCTCATTATTGGAACCTTCGCTTCACAATTTGAACGCATTGTGCGTATTGTTGAAATTACCGAGGCATACGGAAAGAAAATTGTCACCGAGGGACGGTCAATCCGCACCAATATAGAAATTGCACAAAAGGTGGGCTTGCTAAATGTAAAAAAAGAAACGATTATCCCCGCACAAGATATTGGTGACTATCCACCGGATAAAATTGTCATTCTCGCTACCGGTGCGCAAGGCGAAGAATTTGCCGCACTTATGCGCATCGCAACCAAGCAGCATAAGTTTATTCAGCTGCAAGAACGCGATACGATTGTACTTTCATCCTCAGTTATCCCGGGAAATGAGATTTCTGTGCAAAAATTAAAAGATAATCTTTATCGCCACAATGTGACAATTATTCATTATCGTTCAAGCGATGTACACTCAACCGGACACGGAAATGCCGGTGAATTAGTGTGGGTCAACCAACAAGTGAATGCGAAATTCTTTATGCCAAGCTATGGCTATCGCTCAATGACCACCTGCCACGCAAAAGCGGTTGAGCAAGCCGGCCGGCCGAAAGATACTATTATCATTCCGGACAACGGAAATGTTATTGATATCATTGACGGGAAAGAGATGGTCGTGCATAAAGAAAAGGTACCTTCCTCGCCGCTTATGGTTGATGGCTTTTCAATCGGCGATATGCAAGAAGTGGTTATTCGCGATCGCCAGATGCTCGCGAAAGATGGTATGTTCGTCATTATCGCGACCATACAACTCAAAACAGGCAAGCTGCGCAAATCGCCAGACATAATTTCCCGCGGCTTTATCTACTTGCGCGAGTCGCAAGACCTTCTAAATCAAGCGCGAATTCTCATTAAGAAAAGCGTGGAGGATTCCACCCGCAATATGAATCCGGTTGATTTGGACTATGTGAAAAATGTCCTCACCGACACCGTTGCGAGTTTCCTCTTCACGCGTACTAACAAAGCGCCGATGGTAATTCCGGTTTTGATTGGTGTGTAAAAAGACACACCAATCCATCTCAAATGTGCGACTTACGAAGTCGCACATCAAATTATAACACAAGTACAAATACCCGACTTCGTAAGTCGGGTATTTGTACTTGTGTTATAATTTAGTGGCTTCACGAAATGAAGGAGCCCAAAAACACGCGCCGCCCCGCGGCGCGTGTTTTTTTGTATGGTACATTCTAAGATAATGCATCCGCGTATTACGCTTTCCACCTCAAATTTTTTCTTGGGTTTTTCATTCGCAATCTCGTTCTATGTTGTACTTCCCTACCTGACAAGTTTTATGCCGGCACGCACTACCGGCTTTGTAGTCGCACTCGGATCAGCGGTTGCTATCGGTGCATTTTTCTATTTACCAAAACTTGTCGCACGCATTGGTGCGCAACAGGCTGCCATACTCCTATCAATTGCACAAATGTTCGCTTTCTTTGCACTTGCGGCAAAACCAAATATATTTGCAGCTGTCCCACTGATTGCGATTATTATCGCACTACAACCATTCCTCACCTATACGCTTGATGTGCTTCTTGAAGCAACCGTAAAAGAAGAAAACATTACCGGGCAAGTGAGAACGCTGTTTCTCTCCGCGTGGAATATCGCGGAAATTGCCGCACCACTCGTACTTGGAGCACTCCTCAACACAGGAAATGACTATAGTCGCATATTTCTTGCCGCAGCCGTTGCACTTGTTCCAGTCATTGTTATTCTTTCAACCCGTAAGCTACCGAGTGGGAAGGCACCACGCCTCGCGCATGCAAAAGAAACATTCTTGGAAATCATACACAACCGTGACCTCACAGCAGTTTCATTGGGGCATTTTATCCTGTACTTATTTTATATATGGGCATCACTGTATGCCCCATTCTATCTTCATAATATTCTCCACATCCCATGGAGTACCTTGGGATGGGTTTTCACAATCATATTTCTGCCATTTATCTTCATTGAATATCCAGCAGGATTTATTGCAGATAATTATCTTGGAGATAAAGAACTTATGGTACTTGGCTTTATTATTATGGGTGGCTCTTTTGCGGCCATGGCATTTATTACTAACACGACCTCTATTGCGCTTATCGTTGGAATACTTTTACTTTCTCGTGTCGGCGCAGCGCTCGTGGAAGCAATGACCGAGGCGCACTTCTTCAGGCGAGTATCGGAAACAGATATTGAGACAATTGCTTTTTACAGAATTCTTTGGCCGGCTTCAGGACTTATTGCACCACTTATCGGAAGTGCATTGCTTTTCATTGATGGTTTTTCTTTACTTTTTCTCGTGACTGGTAGCGGTATTGTTGTTTTCGGTACGCTCGCCGCACTCTCCATTAAAGATTTCCGCTAAAAACGAATAAAAAATGGGGGACTTCGTAAGTCGCGCCTCCTAATTATAACACAAATACAAATACCCGACTTCGTAAGTCGGGTATTTGTATTTGTGTTATAATTAATTTGGAAGGAAATAATACATTCCTTTTTTCTCAATGAGTCCTTCTGCCAGAAGAGCAGCGAGCGCCGCGCGCATTTGCGCGCGGCGCGGAGCACCCAAAAGTGCAGTGAGTGTAGACGCGCGATGTGGCAGACCATCGGTAAGTGCGCGCAGTAAAGCGCCGCGCGCTTGGCGTGGTGAACCCGTAAAAGATTTTTGTGTATGATAGTGTGCCGATTGTTTATTGAGATGCACCCCGCGGCGCTTTAAATAGGCACCGTAGTCCATAAGTGCGCCATACCATTCCCGCGCGCGATTCTTTGGAAGCATGCACAAAAGGAGGGCTTCAATTTCTTTGTCCTGTACAACTCTGCGCCGCGGAAAAAAGTGATGCAAGACAGCTGTTCGCACATTTGTCTCCACGAAAACATATTCTTCATTAAAAGCAAAAACACTCACTGCGCGGGCACTATAGCGGCCAATACCCGGAAGTGTTTCAAGTAAAGAAGGGTCGCGCGGCACGACTCCGCCGTGCCGCTCCGCCACAAGTATCTGCGCCGCCTCCAAAAGCATTTTTGCGCGGCGATTGTAGCCAAGTCCCTGCCACGCCGTAAGTACCTCGGCAAGCTCTGCACGCGCGAGCGCGCGCAGACTCGGAAACTTTTTCAAAAATGTTCTGTAGAGTGGCACTACTCGCGACACTTGGGTTTGCTGCAGCATCACTTCCGACACAAGCACACGATACGGATTACGCGTCTTTCGCCACGGCAAATTATTTCGTCCCTGTATCTTTCCGTAATGCCACACTATCCGCCGAAATGATGCATAATCCTGTTTCTCAAAACTCATACACGACATCCTTGCGCTCCACAACTATTTTCCATCCGTTTCGCTTCGCTTCGCGATATAAAAGTTTGTTTGGATTAAACGCAATTGATGTTTCGGCAAGTTCAAGCATTGGCAAATCACTCTCCGTATCACCCACCCCAACAGAACCGGTAAGAGTGAGGTTGTTTTTTCGTACCGCCCTTTGCAAAATAGTGCCCTTGTTCATAATGAGCTCTTCATCTTCAATATTGCCGGTAAAACATCCCGTCGCACCCGTCTCAAAGAAACTCCCATATGTTTTATCAAATCCAAGCTCATATCCAAATCCATCAACTATAAACTTTGGCGAGTGCGAGATTGCAAGCAGATAATAACCCTTCCCCTTAAGTTCTTGTACAAGATTGCGCGTATAGCGATACACTCGACCGCGCATCTCCTCTATAATTTCTCCAGCGGCATCGGCAACAACGGTATACGAAACACCTTTCAACTGTTTGACAAACGCCTCAACGACCCTGCTAACATACACATCGTAATCGCCTCTGCGATCAAGCCATTCAAGGTGTTCACGCGCGTACACATCGCGAGTTTCGCGAGAGAATACTTCGCGCTCAATAAGTCGCTCTACAAGCTCAATCAAAAGCGAGGAGCGAAAAATTGTGCCATCAATATCAAATGCTGCCACCGGTCGCTTCTTTTCCATACCCCTATACTACCGCACCTGCACGAAGTGTGTGTGATAGCCCATCCCAAAAACAGCATACAAAAAGTGACTAAGACTTGGCCTCCGCAGCCGCACAGCAGGCACAGCGAAAAAAGTGACTAAGACTTGGCCAAGCGGCCCGGAGTGGTCACTTTTTTCGCTGTGCCTGCTGTGCGGTTTATACATAGAGCCGCTTCTGCGAGAAAAGTGACTAAGACTTGGCCAAGTCGTCTTACCGTGTCCTGTGGAAAGGAGGAAGTCCGACTTCCTCCTCATCCGGAGCGCTTCTAGCCCCAGAGCAGAATGTGTGCAGAAGGCAGTAGGACTTGGCCAAGCGTCCCGGAGCGCTGCCTTCTGCACACATTCTGCTCTGGGGCTTCTCTGTGACTGCGATAAAACTGTATCTGGGGCTGCTCTGTAACTGAGGCAAAACTGCATCACCTCGCCTTCGGCCAGCGAGCGGCGGCACTTGGCCAAAGTTTTGTAAGTGGATGTGCAGCGCATTCGTGTGGGAATGCCGGACACACATATCTGCCATAAAGCACAAAGCCGTTATTTACATATTTCCAATCTTTTTTTGGGATGAGCGCCTCAAGATCTTTAGAGATTTTTGTGAGATCTGTGTTATCAGTAAGATCAAAACGAAGTGCGAAGCGCCTAACATGAGTATCGGTCGCAATGCCATCCCATATTTGAAAAAGCTCTCCCAACACCACATGCGCCGTTTTGTATCCGATACCGGGCAATGTGGTAAGCTCTCGCTCTGTACGAGGAACTTTCCCACCAAAACATTCTTTTATTTCTCGGGCAGTAGCGATGATATTTTTCGCCTTAGCTCTGAAAAAAGTGATTGATGATATTTCTTCTGTGAAAGTATCAAAATCTGCACTCGCAAAATCTTCTACCGTTTTATATTTTTTGAATAATTTCTCGGTGCAGGCATTCACTTTTTTATCGGTACATTGCGCGGAAAGAATGACTGCAACAACAAACTGAAATGGCGTCTTGTAGTGAAGCTCGCTTTTTGGTTTCGGATACGCGATCCGCAAAGCGGCGACTATCTTTTTTGCGCGCGCACGACGCTTTTCATCCACATTGGTCATACATTCGTACGCGACCCGGGTCCCAAACTTCCGGGCTGATAGAGCTCAAGCGGAACCTCCTTCCAAGCTGCAAGTATTGGGGTAATGTAGTGCCACGCCGCCTGCACTTCATCGGTACTGGTAAAAAGAGTTTGGTCACCACGAATACAGTCGTAGAGTACGCGCTCATACGCATCCGGAACGCGCTCTGGCACAGTACCGTCTTGATATGAAAAATGCAGTGTACGCCGCTCAAGCTCCTGCGAAAAACCGGGCTTTTTCGCAAAAAAGAAAATGGTAATTCCCTCCTTAGGTTTTATTTCAAATACCAATGCGTTTTGACACTCATTTTCTCCATCTATCGCGCACGGTACGCGCGTTGCATTCTTAAAATAAATTGTAACGCGCGTAATGTCTTTTTTCATACGCTTGCCACTCTCAAGAAGAAACGGTACCCCGTCCCATACCGGATCATCAAGAAATACACGGAGTTTGAAATAGGTTTCCGTCTGCGAAGATGCTGCACCCGTCTCTTGTGCGAAGCCCTCATATTGACCGCGTACCACGCTGTGCAAAATGTCTTCCATCGGACGCAGCCGTGTAAGCACTTCTGCTCGCTTGGAACGAATTGATGCGGCATCAAGCTGTCCCGGGTTTTCCATTGCGATCATCGCCAAAAGCTGCAGGAGATGGTTTTGCCCCACATCACGCAAGGCGCCCGTGTCGCTGTAAAATGCACTGCGACCTTCAATCCCAAGAGTTTCAAGAAGCTCAATATGTACTCGTTCAATGCCGTTTTTGTTCCAGATGGAATCAAAAATAAAATTTGAGAAACGGAAGCTGATTATATTTTGCACGGTCTCTTTCGCAAGATAGTGATCAATTCTATAAATCTGTTCCTCCCGAAAAAGTGCTCCGAGTTTTGCGTCAAGCATATGTGCCGTCTCCGTATCACGACCAAACGGCTTCTCAACCAAAATACGCGGTGGGTGTGCCGCAAGCGGCACACCCACATCGGAACTCGCTAACCCGGAATTATGCAGCGCCTCAAAAACTTCTTCGTAGTGTATCGGCGCAATGGATAGATAAAAAATTCGGTTTGCCGGCGCACCTTGTGTGCGCTCCACGCTCTCAATATGCTTTGCAAGAGCGCGGTATTGTTCCGGCTCATCAAAATGTCCTTGTTGATATGAAAAACATTCCAGAAAATTCCGAACTGTGTCCGGCGGCGCGGAGGCAAGCGTTTCGCCGAGCGCCTCGCGCACAAAAATGCGTATCGCATTCCCGCTAAAATCGCGACGAGAGAAGCCGATGATTTGAAATGATGACGGTAATTTACCGGTGCGAAAAAGATGCCAAAGCGCCGGGAGGAGCTTACGCCGGCTTAAGTCACCGGTAATACCGAATATAATCAAAATGGTAGGTTCGTGAGCGTTCGTGTTTGTGTTGTTGATAGACATACTATTTTATTTTTTGTGATATGTATTGCTTTTTCGCTTTACACTAGAGCTCTGGTGTATGAATTCTCCCAAATGCAAAAGTATAGAAAAGAGAAACCAGTGCGCCTGCGGCAAGACAGGTTAAAAACAAAATGACAATGCTGCCAACGATAGGAACAACACCAATCAACATCAAAACAAGCATACCAAAAACGGCGTCGCGCCATGTGATGTAGGAACGATTCATAAATGCGCGCGCAAACGCACCGCCTGAAATAATTCCAGCGTACGAGAGTGCCAGAAATACAAGAAGCACATAGACCGCACCAAGAATAAATGCGATACCTAATCCGACGAAGGTAAGCGCGAGGAGAAAGATGAGTACCGGTGCTGCAACAAGTATTCCAAAACCGAGGAGTGTCAAAAGAAGCATATGACGAATTGACTTCCCGAGTACTTCTCCAGTTACACGATTTGTAAATACCGGAAAAAGTCCTGCGAAAAGACCGGCAACAATAAGTGCGCCCAAGATGCGTACGAGAAAGAATATGCCGATACCGGCAAGGGCGAACGCTTCAGCTTCTCGCGAGGTTGGAAGAAACGATGCGCCTGTGTAGGTAACCCCACCATCAATTTTCGCCGAGGATGGAATGTGTGCCACTTCTGAAGCTTCATAACGAAGCGTCCCGTGGATAATGGTGCGCGGTGCAAGAGTGAGTGTGTTGAGGGCGCTTATATGTACATTGCCATCAAATGTACCGGAAAGATACACTTCATTTCCATAAACCGTTACCTTGCCGCGCGAGCCGGACTCAAGCCGCACCGTGCCACCTATAATGAGTATTCGCCGCGCGTGTGCCGCATGGTCGTCAATTGATACGGCAACGGCCGCCAAATCACCACCAACGGGTGCTTGTACAGAAACCTGCCCGCCGGCGATGCGTGCATCGCCGGCGATGCGGCCATGAATAGAAACCGAGCCGCCCGCCAAAAGTGCATCACCGGCAACCGGTGCGGAAGTGATTACAGAACCGCCAATCGCAGTTAAATCTGCCGCACTGCTCGTCGCAACCGTAACATTACCACCAAACAGATAACTGTTTTGCGGCAATGTGGTTTTTGAAAATGCCGAGGTGTGTACTGCAGCAACAGCACCCATGGGCAAAAGCAGCACAGCGAACAAAACAAGGATACGCTTCATAACGGTCAGTATACCTCGCGTCTGTTTCAATGAGAAGCGCTACAGGGCACTCTCTTGCGAGAGAGTATTTTGTCGCCAAAATGCTGCAATTAGGATGAATACTGTGAGAGCAGCGGAGGTAACACAATAAAGACAGAGCGCTTTAATGAGAAAAATTTGTATGCCAATAAATGCGAGCGAAGCGAGTACACCGAACACCGCGAGCACTTGTATTGCTGTTTTCACTTTTTGATGTATCCATAAAAGAGCGACTGCTGAAAGTATGAAAAGAAGCGTATAAAATACTACTCCATACACACCGAGTGGAATGCCGAAAAGATGCGAGTAGGCGCTCTGCGCAACCGTTTTACATCCGTCAACACTTCCAAAACGACAGGTTGGGAGTACGCCGGTGAGTGCGCTATCCGCTAAATAAGCAGAATCGGCAATACCGAGAAATGAAAATATAAGGATAAGCCAACGAGATATGATGCTCATAGACATCATCCTACGACCAATGAGAAAAAGAGGCAACTACTCTTTCTTTTGTGCCTGTGTTTTATGAAAATAATTTGTACCCTCATCTTCTCGCTCATCAACGGACGGCTCATCAAGCCCAAATGCGTGTCCTATTTCGTGCCAAATAGTTTCGCGCACGGCAAGGCGCACCGCCGGCTCATCCGCTTGTCCGGAATGTGATTTTGCCGCCGCATACGCGAGTATCGGCATTTTATAGAGCGTGATGGTGTCAGGCACTGTCGCCCCGACACCGTATCCATCGCCGCGCGCATTTAATGGAACACCACGATACAGACCAAGCAGCGTGGTGCCACTTGTAAGCCCTTCTTCTTTTCGTGTAACCTCATTTGGTTCATTTTCAACAAGGAGCGCCACATTTTTTAGGCGCGCGGCAAAACGCTCCGGCACTCGCGCGAATTCTTCCGATGCAATATGTTCAAAAAGTTCTGTATCCATAGATATATATGATACCGCACCCTCTGAAAGAGGGTGCGGTATAGCAACGCGCGCCCGGACAATATATTGAGAAACGATTCGGCTCGCATCGAATCAGTTACTCTCCTTGTTCAAGCGCGCGAAGCGGTTTGTAAGGACGAACGCCCTTACATAATTTACTACGCTCACCTCGCGAAATTATTTCACTTGGTGGCGGAAGCGCAACAAGAGGTATTGGAGGCGTAAAAAATGATCCTCGTATTTCCCAAGGAAAAACAAAACACGCGTGGAATGGTGTGGTGGATGTTGCTGCGCGCGGCACTCCGACAACTCGCACGGTGCCACCGCGCGCAAGTATCGTAATATCTGCGGAGCGTAAGTCGGATGTGTTTATATGCCACAGCACACCGGAGCTGGTTTGTAATGTAAAAGAGGAAAAATCAGGTGAGAGTGTAACTATTCTCCCCATAAGTAATCCGTGACTTGTATCAAGCCACCACGAACGCTCCTGACCAAGAAATGGATGATAAAACGGTACATACGCACCAATGCCTTCCTCAACTTCTTGCCCAAATCCGGCGGTAAAAAGTACGGCACCGGAGAGAACAGAAAACAACACCACCATCGCGACAACGAGCGGAAGTGGGTAGCGATACCCGCGCGCAGTGTGACGAATGTTCCAATATCCGGCGACTATAAATAGAATTAATGCGACGAGCCATACACTCGGAAGCACGGCAAGTAAAAGCGCAAATGTATTGCCGTGTGTCGCTGGCGCGTAGCGCCAGCCGGCATTGGCAAGAATAAAAAGTATTGCCGCACTGGAAAGTGCCGCTATACCAAGCGCGAGCACCGCGGCAATCCAAAGAGCGCGATTACGAAATACATATCTCCAGCGCGGACGCGGCGTCATATGTTCGCGTGAAATTTTTGTGAGTACACGCTCCGCAAGTAGATGCGACTCGGAGTTCTTTTTTGTTGATGAAGAATTATCAATCATAGAATTATGGCAACCTATCTACGAGCTGCTTACGAAGGGCACACTTCGCACGATGTATCCTCGTTGAAACCGTACCAATCGGCATCTCAAGAATATCAGAAATTTCTGTGTAGGACCGCTCCTCAAAAAAATACAATGTGAGAATCTCGCGATACCTATCAGGGATTTTATCCATCGCGCGGGAAAGCTCTTCTGAAGAAAGTCGCCTCTCGGTATGAGCGCTCGTATCGGCATCCTCATCCTCAATAAAAGAAAAAAGTATTTCGTCCTCAATATTCAGTTTTACCTCCGGTCGTGCTTTTTTACGACGGAAAAAACTCATTGCTTCGTTATGCACAATACGATACATCCATGAAGAAAACGAAAGTGTCGGGTCAAAACTGTTAAGGTTACGGTACGCGTTCAGAAATGAGTTTTGCAAAATGTCCTCACGATCTTCTCGCACAAAAACACCGAGCCGTTCCAAGTAGCGCGCGAGTTTATCAGCATATCGCTCAATCAAAATCGCAAACTGCTCCTTATCGCGGAGTACGCGGTGCACGATTTGCTCGTCAGTAAAATCTTGTGTATCTATGCGAACTCCGCGCTTATTCATACGCTTTTTATGGTCGTTTGTTTCCATAGTGGTAAAATCATAGTATGCGGTATAGCTGCGTATAAAAGAAACATCAGACGCACAAATACGATACTATAGAAAAGTCATGCATATGAAATCATTTTTATTCCACTACTTAATCGCCACATCAGTATCTTTGTGGCTTTTGCCGTTTATAATTATTCCGAGCGTCGTGGTGCTTGAAGAATTAACGATTGCAGTCGTCGGCGTAGCTGCTGCCGACCACCAAATTTCACTCCTGCTTGGTATTGTGCTGCTTATCATCGGCATAATAATCGGTGACTCCCTTGCCTACTTAATCGGCCGCTTGGCAACCCACCATCGCTTCGCAAAGCGTATTGTTGAACACAAGCGCATTGAGCCGGTTCGTCTGCTGCTTCAGCATAAAGCCGGCTCAACCGTTTTCACCACTCGTTTCGTTCCCGGTTTTCGGCTTTCAATGTATATGGCGTGTGGTTTTTTTGGTGTGCCATACCGACGATTCTTGCCAGCTTCAGTAGCTAGCGCGATTGTGTGGGCGACAACGCTCGCAGTTCTTTCATTCTTATTTGGTTTCTATACCTTCCATGCGCTTGGTTTTTGGCGTTGGCCAATTCTTGCAGCAATAGTACTGTTGTTTTTTTATATTGGACATCGGCACTGGAAAAAGATAACCGCCGGCGCGCCTGCGCCGGCAGAAATAAAAAACGAACCGGTCAGTTAGCCGTCCTTGTCTATATTCGCGCCGCAAGTTCGGAAAGTGCCGCGATGAGCATATTTTTTGTATCTTCGTCAGTAAGTGTGCCATCATCGCTAAATTTTTGCTCCGCGTGATTTAAATAAAACTCCGGCTGTCCAATAACTCTCGCATCAAGAAAAAGCAAAATTTGTTTTAAATGCGCTTGTGCGAGTGCCGTACCGATAGCACTTGGCGAAGCACCAAGTGCTAAAACATGCTTGCCTGCAAGAGAATTCTTTCCCCACGGACGCGAAAGCCAATCCAATGCGTTTTTGAGTACACCGGAAAGTGAGCGATTAAATTCCGGTGTTGCGATTATAATTCCGTCTGCCGTCTCAACCGCCTCCTTGAGCGCAGTCGCTTCTGCTGGGAATTCTGTTTCAAGATCTTGATTATAAAGAGGAAGCGAGCTGATGTCGGCAATTGAAATATCCATACCATCCGGAGCGAGGTGCTTTGCAGCACGAATGAGTGCGGTGTTATAAGAGTCCTTTCGTAAACTACCTGAAAATGCGATTATGTTCATAGTGGTATTGTGTGATGAATAATACACTCTCTATAACACAGCCGGCGCCCCGCGCCGGCTGTGGATAACTTTTCTATGGGGGACTTCGTAAGTCCCCCATAGAAAACCAACATTACAACACAAACACAAATGTGCGACTTCGTA
>ENA-ORDP01001169-ORDP01001169.1-marine-sediment-metagenome-genome-assembly--contig:-NODE-1169-length-14887-cov-5.077602_pt1 | contig 14887 bp, 11 predicted proteins | sample MGYA00248627_ERZ508539 | MGnify/ENA primary metagenome ERZ508539 (study PRJEB26208, sample SAMN05571518) | marine sediment metagenome | biome: deep sea; feature: Hydrothermal vent; material...
GGGCGGCTCGCCAGGGCCGACCTTACGGCCATCGATTACGATACCGGACTTGAAATCCGTCAAGGGGCGTTCCCTTTGCGCTTATTGGTTATGAACAAGATCATGGACAATCCGCAGGTTTACGATGCCGTCATCAAGGCTGTTTGTGTTGGCGTCGCGCCGCTTTAGATGGTCCAGAAAATAGGCGGCGTCGCGCACATACATGGGCTCGACGAAGTTAAAGTCCGCCTTCCCCTTCATCGACGGAAGATCGTCGCGGTTATCTGCAAGGGCGCGTTTTTCCCACACATCCGTTTCAATGGAATAAACGCTGATGAACGGGTCCGGCGCGCTGTGGGTGAGCGTTCCCTTTTCAAACACCAGCTTGACCTCACCGGCATATTTTCGTTGCAGCATGTCGGTATGCAGGATGACCTGCGGCCCGGTCTCGAAATCCAGCACCATCTGGACGATATCGTCTGTGTCGATATCAAGGTTTGAGCGGCGGCTGCCGAGCGAGACAGAGCGTCGAACGTCGCCGAACAGATAGCGCAGCCATGAAACATCGCATATGGAATCCAGACCGCCCCCCATGGAGCGCTTCGATGGGTAATAGTCCGTGTAGGGTTCGTAGGGATGCCAATCGGGAAGCCACTCGCCGCGTTCCACAATCGCCGACATGATCCGGCCAAGCTCACCGGATTCTATAATACCCTTTAGTGCCTGGGTTTCCGCCGAGAACCGATGATTGTTGCTGACGTGGGTTATCAGGCCCTTGTCCTTTGCCCGTTTGCGGATCGAGGCGAGATTGTCGGGATGGTCGCTGATCGGTTGTTCGACCATGAAATGAACGCCGTGTTCGATGGCCCATTCCATATAGATTTCATGGTCCGATGGCGGCACGCAGATGAAAATAGCATCGGGTGCAAATTCCTGGAAATCCGCAACACCGTTCAGCCGGGTGACGTCGAATTTTTCCGACATTTCGTCCATGCGGTCATCGCGCAGGTCATAAACGGCGACCTCGCCGCCGGTCAGCTCCAGGGCGTGGCGAATACGGCGACGGCCCATGGACCCGCTGCCAACGACGATAAATTTAGTTTTCATAATTTACTTTTTCAAATGCGTGGTTATTTTTCCAGGTGCGGATAGCAGCACCGGCGACAAGCCTCGATGGAATAATAATCGCCTTCTGTGTGACGGCGGCGAATATCGGAAAACTTCTCACCATTCCAGATATCGACGAGACGCTCCTTGCGCCAGTCACCGACGACGATCTCGTCCCAGATGTCGGGACAGCAAACGGAGACCTTGCCGTTGATCTTCAAGACCATGCGTTGCAGGGGTTGCGAACACCACCATCCCTTGACTTCGGCAAACGGATCTTCGGTTTTTTTCTTCCACGAAACGACCGGCGAATATCCAAGGGAGTCGACCAGCCGCCCCCACATGACTTTCATGGCCTCGAACTGATCGCGCCACATCGGCTCGTCATACATCACCATCTGCATCTTGATCTGGCAGCCCGGATATTTCTCATTGCGCAGCTTGACGATGGAATAAACATTATCGATGACGATGCCGATGGTGGTGCCGACGCGGGCGTCTCCGTACAGATCGGGGGAAACGGCATCGAACGAAATGATCAACGTGTCCAGACCGGCGGCCAACAGGGGTTCGGCCTTCTTGCCTTTTAAAAGTGTCGCGTTGGTGTTTATCAAGACATCGACAATGCCCCGTTCCTTGGCATACTTGACATGCCAAACGACATCCTTGTGCGACAGGGGTTCGCCATCGTAATTGAGTTTGATCGCCTTTGCCCCATGCTCGACGCATTGATCGATCAGCGAAGAGTATTCTTCGCGCGTTATCATGCGTTCTTCAATCATGCCGATGTTGGCCTTGATGGTACGCGAACACATGGGACATTGCAGGTTGCAGACGTCCGTCGTCTCGATGTCGACGTTCAGGGGGAAATCGGTTTCGATCTTGTTCGCCGGCACATTTTCCCACATTTCACGGTAATCGAAATATTCCCGGGACCGGTGTTTCTTCCAGTCTTCGTTAATGATTTGATCCTGGAAATCCTTGTTGGCGTCAAAGCCGGAATCGTTGTTATCCATGGTATTTGCAGGGGCCTTTCCGTTTCAAATATATATCGGCGCGATCAATGGGCCGGCCATTGACGAGGATCGATCATGCGCTCGTCGTCACAGGCGTAAAGCGTATAATCAAGGTCGGAACCGCTTGTCGCGGCATCCAGAATTTCGCCATAATGCTCAAAACTATCGATGCCGACAATCATGTCATCGATAGCGGGTTGCGCGGCGATGAACTGAAGCGCCGCTTGAAGCAGCGTCAGTCCGGCGGTTTCGGCATCCTTGCGAAACCGTTCGAGCAATGGAAGCAGCGGCGAAAAATACGGTGGCAGCTTTTCCGGCGCCATCAACAGCAATCCTTGAAGAAAAACAGAGCGGGCGTGAATTTCGACATTATGGTTCTTGAGGGTGTCGAGATGGCCGCCGTCAATCAACCGCCGGTCAAACACGTTCAAGGGAAGCTGGACAATATCTAAGGTGCGGCTATCGGCCAAAAAATCCAGGTCGTCACCACCGTATATCGAAACGCCAATATTCCTGACCTTGCCTTGTTCCTTCAGACGCACGAGAACATCGATCAATTCATCGGCGTATGGGCCGCGAGCATCTTCGGGGTGGTGGATCAACAGGGCGTAAATTTCGTTCTGGCGCAGGGCCCGAAGAGATCCTTCCAGCCCATCCCTAACCGCCACACCGACGTCGGTGATGTCTGTTCGGGTGTGGAATACCGGCGTCTTGGTGACGATCCGGAAGGAATGACCGGGCCTAAGGGCGCGCCCTAGAACCTGTTCGCTATCGCCGTATGACGGCGCGGTGTCGATGACCACGCCGCCAAGGTTATCGGCACGGGAAAGAATCCTGGCGACCTCGTCGGGTCTTGTCACGCCCTTGTTATTGGCGATGCCGTAAGGAGTACCGAACTGCACGGTGCCGATACCAATTTTCAAGCCGTTTGCCATTTTCCGTCAGTCCCGGTCTGGAATCCGAAGCTGCTGCATGACGCGTTGGCGCTGCTCTTGTTCGAACGCATCGAAATCGATAATGTCCGCATAGTCCTCGTTTAGTGGGCTAATATGTTCGGATTGGCCGAGCCAACAATTTCCGCACAGGGTTCCCGACAAATCACCGGCCAGATGCCGTTTGCGGATCTCGCGGAAAGCCGGCGAGGCCCAGGCTTCCGTTACCGACATGTCATTGAGGTCGGCGACGGCAAGGTAATTCTGAAAATCGACGCAACACAGCGTCAGGTAACCTTCATAGGTCACGTGCAGGCGGTTGAACGGCATGTTGCAGACCGATCCTTCCGCAGCCCAGCTGACATCGGGAAAGGCCAGCGGCGTGCAGTGGTCGAAAGCAATTTCGTCAACCAGGGCCCCAAGCGTATTCTGTATGCCATCGACCTCATGTTCCATTTCCTGGGTCACGACGCAGGTAATATAAAGCTTCAGGTCCGGCGCATGGTCGCGACGATAGTTGGAAATATCACGCAGGTTTTTGATTACCAAATCCCATTCGTCACGGCCATGAATTTTGGCATAGGTTTCACGCGACCCGGCATTGATGGAAAACTTGATGCTGTCCATCCCGGCCTCGATGACTTCACTGGCCCGCTCGATGGTCGCCAGGGCGCCGTTGGTCGATATATAGATGTAATCGAAACCGATCCTTTTCGCCTCTGCCGTAAAGGCGGCAAGGCTCTTGTGAATAAAGGGCTCGCCTGTGGTGTAAAAACCGATGTCGGTGGCGCCGCCGACATGGGCCTCGGCCATGATCCGGAAGGTCAGCCCCTTGTCGATACGACCGACCTTCCGCTGCATGTCCGGGTTCGGGCAAAATACGCAGGCATGGTTACAGGCGTTCGACAGCTCGACCATCATGTTTTTCGGAAGCGGCGGAGATTCGCACAGAAAATCGCTCGTCTTGTCGGTAAAATACTGCGCTTCGGCACGCTTTTTCATACTCATGATCTGATTTCCATGTGAGAAGGCCAGGCGCCTCTATCAGGATATTTCCGGGACGGCCCGGGCCTTAGCGCCATCAGTTCGACAAGCTTACGGAAATTCAGGTTTCTCTGCGTCAATTCCGAAAACGTTCCGCTGTCGGCGATGGCCCCGCCTTCCATGTAAAAAATGCGGTCGCAGTGCATGACCGTGCTCAAGCGGTGGGCGATGATAATCGTCGTCTTGTCGCCGTGAAGCTTCCTGATAGGTTCGGTGACGGCCTCTTCAGTTTCGGCGTCAAGGGCCGACGTCGCCTCGTCCATGACCAGAATTTCCGGGTCGCCATACAGGGCGCGGGCGATGGAAACGCGCTGCTTTTGCCCGCCCGACAACCGAACGCCATGTTCGCCCAACTGGGTGTCCAGGCCCTCGGGAAGGGCATCGATTACCGGGCCCAGCTGGGCGGCGGTGGCGGCGCGTTCGATAGCTGCGGTGTCGGTATCGGAATGGCTGACGCCAAAGGCGATGTTGGCGCGCAGGGTATCGTCGATCAGGTAAATATCCTGGGGGATATAGCCGATTTTCGCTTGCCATGACCGGAACCCGCAATCGATCCGTTGGCCATCCACCGATATCGCGCCATCGGTTGGTTCAAGCAAACCGATGATCAGGTTCGCCAAGGTGGTTTTGCCGGCCCCCGAAGCCCCGACGAAGGCCACGGCCTCGCCTTTCTTGATCGTTAAAGAAATATCGTTCAGGCTGGCGACTTCGGATGAAGGATAAACATAACTCAGCCCTTTGATCTCAATCCGATCGGTAAACGCTATTTCACTTTCCGACATTCGCTCTTTTGTTTCTTTCCTGAATTCTTCAAACTTTAAAAGATCGTCGTGAAGCAGGTCGATGACGGCGCTGTTGTAGTGAAGATCGGCGACGTTCAGCGAGATATGGCTGGCCGATGGCATCAATCGGATGGCCGCCAGCGCGAACAACCCCATCACCGAAAGCAGTTCGTCGCTGCGCATGCCGTTTGCAATAAAATAATAGGCGCCGACGGCCATGATACTGACGACGACGATCTCGATCATCGCGCGCGGTATGGCCCTGACGACTTCCGCAAGAATTCGAAGCCGCGCCCATTTCATGCTGGTATCAAGAAACAGTTCCGTGAAAAAAGTTCCACTGTTCGACAACTTTATTTCCCGAACGGCATGCACCGACTGGGTCGTTTGCTTGAGCATCGAGCGAATGTATTCCTGGCGTTCACGTCCCCAACGAGTGAGACGTTCTTGAAACAAGCGGAAGAAAAACCAGATCGCGGTGATGACGATGGCCACCATGGCTGCGGTGGCTTCCGGCTGAACCGCCAGCAGCAGGGCGACGATGGCGATAACGTTAGCCAATTCCGTTATCAGCCGTAAAAACGGTCCGAGAAGAGATCCATAGACCTCTTTCGGCAACTCGATAATATTCCTGAGCAACGTCGAAGAATTATTCATCAAGTGAAACCGATAGGGACTGTTCAGGTATTCCTTGAACATTCTGACCGACAAGCGCGCCATGCCGCGAGAGAGGGTATGTTGTGTGAAAAAGACCGTTGCCAGCAAAATAAGATTCTTGAGGACGAATATTCCAGCCAGCATGGTGATGAAAACCATCAGCATGGATTCCGGGCTGCTTATCCCTATTAAACCGAAGATGGTGCTTATACCCGGTATTTCGGCGACCCGTGCGGGATTGGTAATGACCTGCATGATCGGAATAATCATGCCGACGCCGAGCGCCTCGAGAACGCCGCCAAGCAGAAACAAAAAGAGCAACAACCCCACGCGGCCGCGCACCGGGGCGTCGAGGATGTTCCATAATTTCTTCAGGGTAGCCGTCATGTGATCGGGTGTTCGTTCAATCCCAAAGGTTGTCTTTGACCCAGACGCCATCGACCCGGCGCCAGACACGGGGGTCGCGGAAGGTGTCGGCAATGCGGTCGAATTCGTCTTCCGTCATGCCGACATATTCCAGCCAGCGATTCAGATCGCGCGATTTGATATGATCGTGCTTGCGCACGAGTTCGACCGCCTTTTCACGGCTCATGTCGCCGGTGCGGATATCCTTCGAGGCATGGTCCGTGCAGCGCCCATAGCCGAATTTGATGAACTTCATATAATCATGCATCCCGTTTTCATGCATGTCGTCCAGATTGGAGCCGGTCCGGTAGGTGCGTTCGAACGGCTGGTCGTTTACTTCAAAGCCGTAATTTTCAATAACGAATTTCAGGTGTTCATTGCTTTTCCAGCGGATGTAATTTCCCAGATAGATTCCGCGCAGGCCAATGTTAAAAATTTCCTGATCGGATGGATACTGCCAGCAGATCAGATCCTGTTTCGTCAGTCCCTCGCGACCGACCATATAAGTCCATTCGAAATTACGCGCCTCATGTTCCAGGCGGTTGCGATAGGTGAATTCCAGAAAGTCGTTCATGGAAAACTGGCCGCTGATGTCGGTCTCTCCGTGTTCACCCCAGATGACCAGCGGAATTTTATTCTGCACGGCAATACGCATGGGGTTGGTGGTCAGGCCGACATGATTGTGCCAGTTCATGTCGCCCATGACGATGAAGCCAAGACGATTGAGCTTCTTCAGGGTTTCGACGCCGGGCTGGACAATAATATGATCGACATCGAAAACTTCTTTCATGCGGTACAGGTTGCGATGGCCGGCATCGGTGAAATTGTTTCCATAGTAGGTCACAAGCAACGGATTCAGGCCCATGACGTTCTTGATATAGTGGGTCTGGAAGTAACTGTCCTTACCGCCGCTTACGCCGATGACGCAATCGTGGCGCGACCCGTCCCGGCTCCGTGAATTTTCCAGGATGGTTTCCAGAATATCACGGCGGCGGGCCAATTCCGTCTTGTCGAAGCCCTTCCTGTCGCCGCCCGCCTGGCAGCCCGTACAAACGCCCTCTTCCGACATCTCAAGATACGACGCCGAAGACGACGGATAAACGCAAGCCGAACACCAGGTCACCCTGGCGGCGTTTTCGATGGTCCGCGCTGGACCCAATCCGGCTTTCGCCCGTTCGAGCCGTTTTTCGATAGCGGCGTCTTCGGAGGCCCGGTCATAGACCGGCTCGCGGGGAAAATACTTGCTGCCGAGACCGACCCCGCGCATCGTAAGACCCGCGTCAAGACAGGCTTTTTTCGCATAGGGATAGCTCAACTCGAAGAAATGAAAAATGTTCGCCGCCGCCGCCGCCGACGCGCCACCATCGATGACGGCGGTGGGCAGGTGCTCGTAGGCTCCAACCCCACCACAGGCGATGACCGGGATTGACACGGCTTCGCTAACGCTCCGGATAAGATCAATATCGTAACCGGACCCGGTACCGTCACGATCGATGCTGTTGAGGAAAATTTCGCCGGCGCCAAGACGTTCGGCCCGACCGGCCCAGTCGGCAGGCGTCATGCCGGTCGCCTCACGGCCGCCCCCGGTAAAGACCTCTAGCGCGCCATCGGCGTGGCGCAGGGCGTCGATTGAAACGACGATACATTGCGAGCCAAACTGGCGGGCGGACTCTTCGATAAATTCAGGCCGCCGCACGGCTTCGCTGTTGATGACGCATTTATCGGCGCCTGCGGCCAGTCGCTCTCTTATATCATCGGTGGTCCTGATACGCCCACCGAAGGCCAGCGGCATGAAACAGGCGTCGGCGATGTGGTGCAGAACATCGATGGTCGTCGAGCCATCATAGCGCACCCCGTGATCTTCGCGGCGGCGGTCGTGGAAATCTTCGCTGCTGATGTCCAGGACAACCAGTTCATCGACATTCCAGTTCGACAGGCGGGCAATGGTGGTGATCGGATTGCCAATAATCTGATGGGTCTTGAAGCCTTGGCTACGGACGATCAGGCCATTTTTAAGAAGGATACAGGGAATAAGGCGGTGCTGGTACATGGCTGTTATATCTGGATTTTTTCAATGAAAGCCGACAGCAGATCGAGGCCGTCGTCCTGGCTTTTTTCCGGGTGGAACTGAACCCCGTAGACGTTGCCGCGTTCGACCGCTCCGTTCACCGTTACACCGCAATAATCGAAAGTCGCGGCGCCGTGCGCAGGCGTTTCACAAACAAAATAATAGCTGTGTACGTAATAGAAACTTGCCGTCGGGCGGCCTGTGAACAAACGGCCATTACCGGTTGGTGTGGTTTCATGCCAGCCGATATTGGGCACCCGGCAGGGGCCGTCGGTATCGGGCAGGCGGATAATTTTTCCGGGAATCAGGCCGAGGCCATTATGCTTGCCGTGTTCCTCGCTATAATCGCCCAACAGCTGCATACCCAGGCAAATTCCCAATATGGGAACGTTGTCGGCGCTACGGCGGCGCAGGGCGTCTGCCATGCCCGTTTCGTTCAAATGCTCCATCGCATGTTCGAAGGCGCCGACGCCGGGCAGGACGATAGCGGTGGCGACGGCCAGGCCTTTGGGGTCTGAAATAACTTTCGTATCAACACCTAATTTGTTGAAGGCATTGATTACCGAACGAATATTGCCGGTTCGCGTTTCTATGATGCTTAGCATGTCGTTGCAGGGGGCCTAGAAATAGCCATATTTTTCCAGCTCCAGACCGGTTTTTTTACCGAGTTCCCTGTTGGCTTCTTTGTGAATATCGAGGATGGCTTTTTTCAGGTTATCATCGAAAGGATGCGCCGGAGACCAATACACTTTATCGACATATGTCTGAAGAATCCGACGAAGGTCCATGCGGCGGAAAACGCCATACGCCAGACGCGCCGCCCTGTTGTGTGTAATATGCGGGAGCAGACGATCACAGAACGGTCGATTGACAATAAATCCAAGTGGCGTTCCCTTTTGGCGCACGAACATGTTCAACACCCGCGCAACGGAAAATGAAAACTTCGAAAATGAGCGGTTTTCATATTTCCAATCGATATCAGCGGGCACGGCACAGTCGATAAATCCACACCACTTTTCAAGGTATTCCAGACGGTTTTCAACGAGTAACTCATAGGGTAAAACCAAAACATTATCCGCGCCGAAACGGCTTGTATAAAGATCCACGACTTCATTCCAGTCCAAATCCAAAACGGATATCTGAGGATTTGCCCTCCAACCTTTAAACGTGTAGGGATCAAACGCGCCCCCATTACGGTTTAAAAAATTATTAACACTGCCCCATCGATAATTATGAATGGTTTGAACATAAAGGCTTTCCGCAAAATCATCCTGCTTTCGAATGGTCATTAAAATTTTTGCGTCGGGGAAAATATCTTTCATCAGATCCGCAACCCGGTCTTGATTTAAAAATCCCAATAAAGGATGGCAGACGATTCCTTCCCATGAAAAAAGTGTTTTTCCATAGTTTGGCCCGTCACCTTCTTCCAAAGATTTAAAAAAATTTAACAGCTTTATTTTGGCCTCGTCAGCCGCCGCTTCGTTCCATTTCATGGATGACAGTTGACTCAGAACTTCTGTTGGTCCGGGCCCAACGTACTTAGGATCGTCAAAGTGGTGAACGCCCAGTTTCGGGATCACTTGCCTTTGCAGGAAAGTAGAGCCCGTTTTCATAAAGCCCACATGCAAAATTACCTTCATGGTTTTGCTCCCTTACGCTTTTTTCCCGGACCACGCCTTTAACGGACGGAAAAGACGGGTCGGATGATGGTGTCGCCGAGCCGCCGGTCGACATCGCCGCGTTTGATTTCCTCGGCGATGCGGGCCAGGGCGCGGTCGTATCCGGCCAGGACCGCGGCCAGGTCATGATCTTCATGGGCATAGCTCAGGTTATGGCTGCCTTGAATCAAAATACCGGCGTTCAGCATTTCGCCGATAAACAAGGTCCGGATGGCGTCCTTGCCGGCTTCCGGGTGATCGCCGATCGCCAGCAGCGTCCACGGCGGCTTTCCACAGACCGAAAGGCTATCAGCGAGTCCGTGTTCACCAATTCGTTTTTCGACGCCTTCTTTCAGCGTCGATCCCGAGCGCCATAGGGTTTCGATGACCGGCTCGCGCCTCATCTTATCGATGGTGGCGATGGCGGCGGCAAGCGAAAGGGCTTCGCCGCCGAACGTTGACGAGAAAAATATCTCCTCCATTTCCGCCATCAGATCGGCCCGCCCGACAACGGCGGAAACAGGCATGCCGTTGCCCATCGCCTTGCCGAAGGTTGCCAGATCGGGGGTTACGCCGAACAGTTCCTGCGCCCCGCCCAGGGCATAGCGAAATCCGGTGATGATTTCATCGAAAATAAACAGCGCGCCCTTATCGTGAGCCAGCTTGCGCACGTCTTCAAAATAGCCGTCGTCTGGTTCGGCAACATTCATGGGTTCCATGATGACCGCGGCGATACCGCCGTCGTGTTCCCGGAACAGGGCGTGCAGGGCATCAAGGTCATTGAAGGGGAAGGGATGTGTCATCGCCCGCGTCGCCTTGGGGACGCCCTTGTTGCGGGTCGTCGATCCGATGTACCAGTCCTGCCATCCATGATAGCCGCAAACGGCGACGTGATCGCGTCCGGTCGCGGCGCGGGCGATGCGGATCGCCGCCGACGTCGCGTCGCTGCCGTTCTTGCCGAAACGGACCATCTCGGCGCAAGGGATGATCTCGACCAGGCGTTCGGCCAATTCCGTTTCCAGTTCGCAGGCCAGGCTGAAGGTGATGCCCCGGTTCAACTGTTGTCGGATTGCCCCATCGACATCGGGATCGTTATAACCCAGAACTATCGGCAGCAGGCCGCCGACCATATCGACGAATTCATTGCCGTCGACATCCCACACCCGCCCGCCGCGTCCGTGCGACAAGAACAGCGGCGCCTGTCCTTGCGGGTACTGGATATGGCTTTTCGAAAACGTCTGCGAGGCCAGCGGGATGACCTTGCCGGCCCTCTTGAAAAGCGCCTGCGAAGCGTCGTAATGGGCTTCCCGGCTTTCGAGTTTTCGGTCCCACGGGCCCTTGCCGGAAAGCGGGCCGGTCGCGCGACCGTTGACGGCGGCGTATCGGTCGCTGGCGTCAAGGACATCCAGATAGGACGGCGGCCCATCGTCATCCAGGTGTTCGGCAACCAAAAGGATGAATTCGTAATCCCCCTGGGTGTCCAGCGTCCAGTGGCGATCTTGCAGGTCCGGCACCGGACAGGTGACATTGCCGGCGACAAACCGATGACGGTTGGCGCGGATAAAGGCGGTCACATGCTCGCGGTCAAACGGTTCGCTCGCTTCATCGGCGGCGGCCAGCAACGCCGTTGCCGTCATCGCCTCGCAATCCAGTCCGTCGGGCCAGGTCGGCGGATCGACATTGCAGGTATACTCGGCGTCGCTACGCAATAACAGCGCCAGCACGTCGCCGCATACTTTCGGGTCCAGGAACGGGCAGTCGGCGGTCAATCGCATGACCGCCGTCGCCTGTTCGGCGCGAACGGCCACGGCGAAGCGGTCCAGGACATCGTTTTCAGAGCCGCGATGACAGCTCACTCCTTCATTGGCGCACCACTCGGCGATGGCGTCATCGCCCGCCCCGTCGGATGTCGCGACGGCGACCCGGTCAACGCCGGGCACGGCCTTGGCGGCCCGGACAACCCAGCCGAGGACGGGACGGCCATGAAGGTCTTTCAAAACCTTCCCCGGCAGCCGCGACGAACCCATTCGAGCCTGGATCAAAACAAGGTTTGTCATGGTCAGATTTTTCTCAAAACGGATAACCAGTCAAGCCACCATAAACGCCGGGTGCGGGCGAATTCATGGCAGAATTTGGCGCGCGCGTCACGGACGGCGGGGCTCGACCACCATTTCTCGATGGTATCCCAGTTGGTGTTAATGAAGTCGGCCGCCGCCTCGGGCGAGGCGAAAAACATGTTACAGTCCCGCATGGCATCGAAAATGGGTTTGGCGTTGGAGGACAAGGCCCAGGTATCGTCATCCCACAGGCAAATGGTCGGGACGTTTGCCGCCATGGCTATGTTGAGTGTGGTTCCCGGGTGATCGAGCACGAGCAGCCGGCAGCGAAACATCGGCCCATGCAGGTCGCCCGTAAGAATTTTTATATTCGAGATATTCCGTTTAATGAAATGCTCGTTATCAAGCTCACCTATATTTGGCCGGATCACTTTGAAGGGGCGATAGATCGTTTCTTTGATAATATCCGGCTTTAAGGCTTTAACGAAGGAAACTTTCTGATCCCGCCAGGCAATAACCCGACTCGATCGTGGTCCGGAATAGATACGCTGCAATCCCGTCCAGAAAGCCGTGGTTACAATAACAAGAGAACGGTCCCGAAACCGATGGGTATTAGCGTATGAACTTAATAGCGGTGACGGTGCGGGGATATAACGCCGCCCTGGATAATTCTGGTTATCGGTCCAGCCCCAGGTCAGGAAGGCATGGCCAAAGTATTCGTTTTCGCCGGGCGACATGTAGGCCCGAAGCATGGCGTAGACGCCGCCATGCTGAACCTGCACCAACTTCTCGCCCGCTTCCAATCCGAGGGCGGCCTGGGCCCTTTCCTGGGTATTGCCGTAATCGAAGGTACCAAAGCGCACGCGTCCTTTTACAAATCGTGTCTGTTTGGCGCGCGCAATCAGAGGCGTGAAGCCGTCTCTCAAATATAGCGGCGTCGTTTCTTCGATAGTCGTTTCAAGAACGTCCAGAAAGGCTTGCGGAAAAACCGTCCGCGGATCGAAATCGTCTTCCAGCCACGCCGTCGGTTCGATCGGCGGCGCGTCTTTTTTTGGCAACAGATTGGCGAACAGGGCCAGGGGAATGGCCGAAATCCTGGCGCCGTTAATGAGCGTAAAGGCCAGCGATTCACGAATTCGGCGGACCAACTGGCGTGGCCCGGAAACGTTATAGCTTGCAGTTGCGGCGAACCGTAAGTTGTCTTCGATTTCAGCCGCCGTCGGGGAAGCGCCGATAAGGCGCCAACTGTTCGGGGCGATTACGCCGAGAATCCGCGAGCGCAGCCACCAATCGAAAAGCTGATGATACATACCGCGTGAATAGAAATCGGTTCCGCAGGAAAAATTCCAGTCATGCTCGCCCTGCCAGACCCTGACCGATAGTGGGCGATCGTGATGATCGGCTACGACGGCGTCTAGCAGCCGGTACATGGACCAGGCATATTGCAGGAGTTCCGATAGCCACGGTGTGACCATCATATACCAGAACCCACGGGAGTAATCGGTGCCATGCCGGTTGTTCAAGGCGCCGGCATGGCTGTTGATCCAATGGGCATTGAATTTCCGGATGGCTTCCGATGCTTCCTCGACCGCCTCAATGGTCGGGAACGGGTCGCGGAATTCAAGGCTTTGCCAATCGTCGAAACGATCTTCAAAGCCGGTAAAGCAGCTCAGGGAACAGACGACATCGCGACTGGCGTCATAATCGTCGTCCAGGCGCGATAGATACAGGCGGGGGTTGATGTCAGGCGCGGTCATTATGATCGTTTAATTTTTATTGGTTCGTACCTCTCTCGCATCCCAGATAGCGCCCTAAATTTCATCGATTAAGGAAAAGTTGAAGGCCGGCAAGAGCTTCCCACCGTTTCCGGTAGGGCGGGAAATAGACCGCGCGCCGAGCCATTTCAAAGTATCCGCATATGACGGATCTTCACTTTGCATTGAAGTTCCCCGTAATAATCGAACCATATGTCCGCCCCATGGGCATTCACGATAATTAATGCTCAGGTCTTGATCACTAAGGGCGCCAACGAGCATATGTTCGGCAGAAACCAGGCATGATATTTTGTGCGCATCATCATAAAACGTGGCGTTAAGGGCATTAACAACCGCTTGAAATTCCGTCTCATCAAGCAGCGCAATTTCACAAACCTCATGGTCATTGAGCACGGCATACCCAATTACGTTTCCATCCCGAACAACGGAAAGAAATCGCATCCCCAGGTTTTGAGCCACGGTTAGCAAGAAGCGCCAATGACGCTTATCCCTCTCCATCCACCCCAGTGTGGATGCGTAGCTTTTCCGATAGGCTTGATCAAATTGAGATAGGCACCCAGGGTCGGCAGGATGAAATTTGATTGCCACTTCACCATCGATACAGGGCGCGGACGTTACAAATACACGGTTGTAGGAAGAGACCCCCCAAAATCCAAATTTTGTGTAAAAGTGATCCAATTTCTTGCGGGCTATCAGGAAGGAAAAATCGAACCCCCGATTGTCTGCCGTTTCTATTGAAAACCGCATCAAGGGTAATGAATACCCCTTGCCCCGCAGGGCAGGGGCAATACAAACACTGCTGAAGCCTACGGAAGAAAAGGTCCGATCAGGGCCACGAAAGGTCCGGGGAATAAAGCGAACAAGGCCGACAATTTTCTGCGTATCGGTTTTTGCTAAAATTAGATTGTTCAGGGCATGGGTTGGATCCTCGAACCAGAGCTTCGCCTTTTTGTCAGTGTAATCTTCCATGGCGGAGTGCAGCGTAAAAACCTGCGCCGCCAAGTCAAAAGCCTCGTGCCATTCCTCAACAGTTTCAGCAACAACAAATTTCATCAAATAATCCCCCTCCGTTCAGGTGTTTGCGCGATCGGTCACGTTGAGCACCGCCCTGACTACCCGTTCCACATCTTCATCCTTCATCGCCGGGAACAGGGGCAGGGTCAGGGTGCGGGCATAATAGGAATCGGCGCCGGGCAGGTCGATCGGGCCGTAAAGGGCCTGATAATACGGCTGCCTGTGAACGGGTATGTAGTGGACCTGGGTGCCGATACCCATTTGACGCAGACCGTTCATAACCTCGGCGCGGCTTTTACCGAGCGTCTCGAAGTCGATCACCTCGACCACGTGGCGACGAAAGTTGGACACGTAGAGCACGTCGCCGTCTGGCGAGAACGCGCTCTCCACCGC
>ENA-ORDP01001170-ORDP01001170.1-marine-sediment-metagenome-genome-assembly--contig:-NODE-1170-length-14886-cov-4.102151_pt1 | contig 14886 bp, 15 predicted proteins | sample MGYA00248627_ERZ508539 | MGnify/ENA primary metagenome ERZ508539 (study PRJEB26208, sample SAMN05571518) | marine sediment metagenome | biome: deep sea; feature: Hydrothermal vent; material...
TAAACGACACGCCTTAATAGCGCCGAAATGTTGCAAATTACTGCCTGATCAGTAAACTACCCGATTCACTGGCTACTGTAGTATGTTTTTTGGTAGTCATTCCTTGCTTCACCGTGTTAATACCCATGTATTGGCGGCGGGAGGCATGAACCCAAAAGGAAGCACAAATGAGACACTATGAAATCGTGTTTCTGGTCCATCCTGACCAGAGCGAACAGGTACCTGCAATGATCGAACGGTACCGCAACACTATCGAAAGCCGTGGCGGCTCGATCCATCGCCTGGAAGACTGGGGTCGTCGTCAACTGGCATACACTATCCAGAAATTACACAAAGCGCACTACGTGCTGATGAATGTCGAGTGTAATGGCGAAGCACTGGCAGAGCTGGAACATGCATTCCGTTTCAATGATGCGGTACTGCGTAATCTGATTATCAAAACAGATCAGGCTATTACCGACGTATCACCAATGGCCAAGCCACGCGACGAGCGTTCAGGGTCAGACAACCGTGACGAAGCACCTGCTCGTCAGGCCGCAGAAAAGGCAGCACCGGAAGTCGAGGCTGAGGCAGCACCTGAAACCCCGGCAGATGATGCTGCAGACGAAGCACCTGCTGAATCCTGAAACAACTCATTTAGAAGGACATCAATATGTCACGTTTTTTCCGACGTAAAAAGTTCTGCCGCTTTACAGCAGACGGTGTAGTTTCGATCGATTACAAAGATCTGGCGACGCTGAAAAACTATATTACCGAAACCGGCAAGATTGTACCGAGTCGTATTACCGGTACCAAGGCGCGTTATCAGCGTCAGCTGACAACAGCCATCAAGCGTGCGCGCTTCCTGTCGCTGTTGCCTTATACGGATCAGCACTAGTCTACTGAACAGGTCGGTTATTCCCCGGGATAACCGAATAATCGTATGAAGGCACTGGTTGTATGAAGGCGCTGGCTCTGTATATTACCCGGGATGCATATAAGGCCATACTGGTTATATCTGCATTTGCGCTGCTGGGCCTGTTGGGGCCACCGCTGACATGGATATTCAGTGTCGCCAGCGGTGCGGCCATGACACTGGCCGCTTTTGTCTGGCAGGCTCGCCAGAGTATGTTGGTACTGATTGGCTCTACGCTGGCGACAGCCGCTTTTGCACTGCTTGCAGCAGGAACCGCTACACCAGCGATACTATTTGTCATAAGCCTGTGGTTACCGGTGTGGCTACTGGTGCAGGTATACAAGCGTACGGGCTCTTTGGTACTGGCTCTGGAAAGTGGAGTCTATCTGGCGATTGCGGCTGTATTTCTGGTATATGCCAGTGTGGACGATCCTGCCGCGATCTGGATACCGCTGCTGCAGCCATTCAAGGAAATGATGCAGGAGGTCTACCCGGATCTGCCGGCAGCCGATATTAAGCAATTAATTGCTATGGCGGCGCACCATATGACGGGTGCGGTAGTGGCCACTGTACTGGCCGGGTTGTTTGTTTGCATCTTGCTGGGGCGCTCATGGCTGGCGCTGGTTGACAAGGCCGCGCCGCTGGCAACCGACTTTAACGGTTTGCGTTTTGACTACGTAACGGCGCTGATAAGCATCGTGTTGCTGAGTGTAGCGGTTATGACAGACGCGCCGTCCGCATTGAATGCGTCGATAGTCATTGGAATGGCCTATGTTCTGCCCGGTCTGGCAGTGATACATGGCAGCGCGGCCAAAGCAGGTTTGAGTAATAGCTGGTTACTGGGTCTGTATATACTACTGGTGTTTGCCAGTCAGGTTATGGTCCCGCTACTGAGTGTGTTGGGACTGATCGATACCTGGGTAAATATACGTGCCAGGGTGAAAAATCGTGCGCAATAGCGCAATTATGATAGAAAAATGTGTCTCTGATCGATAACGCTACAAACTGATTATCGTTTTCGGGGTTGAAGATGCATAAACTGTAGAAGGGTGTGCGAGATGGAAATTATACTGTTAGAAAAAGTAGAGAATCTGGGTAACCTGGGCGACAAGGTTAATGTCAAACCTGGATATGGCCGTAACTACCTGATACCAGGCGGTAAGGCAAAGGCAGCCACTGAAACCAATATTGCCGAGTTTGAACAGCGCCGAGCCGAGCTGGAAAAGACAGCGGCAGAATCCCTCGCAGCGGCAGAGGCACGTATTGAAGCGCTAACCGCCCTGAGTATCACCATCACTGCCAAAGCGGGTGATGAAGGCAAGTTATTCGGTTCTATCGGTAACATTGATATTGCTGAGGCAGTGAACGCCGCTGGTGTTGCAGTTGAAAAGCGTGAAGTTCGTATGCCAGAGGGCCCGCTGCGTCACATAGGCGAGTTCGAAATCGGCTTTCACCTGCATACCGATGTGAATACCAGCATTACCGTCACAGTGGTTGCTGAGTAAAATACGCGCTGTACGCGCCCTGCAGGGCGCACAAAAAAGGGTTGCGTTAATTACATAGCGCAGCCCTTTTTTATTCGCGCTTTACTCTGGTTTTATTTCGGGCCGGATACATCACCTATTCAATAGCTTGCTTGATACATCTCTTTAAAGGTATGAGAAAACAGCTGCAACTTACCCATTCCTGTCCTATAAACTCCCTCTCCCATAGGGAGAGGGTTGGGGTGAGGGGATCATAATAGATAACTCATTGTTTTATTTATCCCCTCATCCTGTCCTTCTCCCTGAAGGAGAAGGGATTGCTTCGATTACCATGTTACGTAATTTCATGTCTTAAATGTCTTAGACATGGCTAGAACCTCACTCAATCAGAGGCTTGCTCAATATTTTTATTATGCTTATGGGGCAGGAATGCAACTGACCCGTAAAAATGCTTGAGTCACATGGCCACGCGATGCATTATAATAGCCAGTACCAGAGGCAGTAAAAATAACAAAGTTGACCATACCTATGCAGGAAATTGCACCTTATCCACCCGAGCTTGAAGACAGCCAGACCAGTGCGCTGAATATCCCGCCACATTCATTGTCTGCAGAACAGTCTGTGCTGGGTGGGCTGATGCTGGATAATGAGGCCTGGGATAAAATTGCCGACAAAGTAGCCGAAGACGATTTCTATCGTGCCGATCACCGGCTTATTTTTCGCGCACTGGCCGATCTGGCAGATGAAAGACGTCCGTTTGATGTGGTCACCCTGTCTGGCTGGCTGGAAAAGAACCAGACTCTGGAGCAGGCAGGAGGCCTCGCCTACCTGGGTACCCTGGTCAAAGACACCCCCAGTGCTGCCAATATCGCCGCCTATGCCGAAATTGTCCGTGAACGCTCGATTATGCGGCAGTTGATATCGGTTGGTAACGATATCGCCAACAGTGGCTACCAGCCTGAAGGACGTGACAGCAAAGCGTTGCTGGATCGTGCTGAATCAAAAGTATTCAAAATTGCCGAACAGGGCAATCGTGGCAAGACCGGTATGGTCAGCATCAAGAACCTGCTGGCCGGTGTGGTCGATCGTATTGACGAGTTATACCAGAGCGATAGCCCAATTACCGGTATTCCAACCGGCTGGACTGACTTTGATGAGTTGACATCCGGATTGCAGCCTTCCGACCTGCTCATCGTTGCCGGACGACCTTCAATGGGTAAAACCACCCTGGCCATGAACATGGCAGAACAGACCGCGATCAAAACCCGCAAGCCGGTAGCGGTGTTCAGCATGGAGATGTCAGGTGAGCAACTGGCCATGCGTATGATGTCGTCTCTGGGACGGATTGATCAGAGCAAGGTGCGTACCGGTAAACTGGATGATGATGACTGGGCGCGCCTGACATCGGCAATGGGGATACTGGCCGATGCCCCCCTGTTTATCGATGACACACCGGCCCTGTCTCCAACTGAATTGCGTGCACGGGCCAGGCGCATGGCGCGCGAGCATGGCCTCGGCCTGATCGTAATCGATTACCTGCAATTGATGCAGTCGTCTTCGGGTTCGGGTGAAAACCGGGCAACCGAGATTTCCGAGATCTCTCGAGGGCTCAAGGCGCTGGCCAAGGAACTGAATGTACCGGTGGTGGCGTTATCACAGCTCAACCGTAGTCTGGAGCAACGCCCGAACAAACGCCCGATCATGTCAGATTTGCGTGAGTCAGGCGCGATCGAGCAGGATGCTGATGTCATCGTATTCATCTATCGCGACGAAGTTTATAATGACGAAAGCCCGGACAAGGGTATTGCTGAAATCATTATCGGTAAACAACGAAATGGTCCGATAGGTACAGTGCGTCTGACTTTTCAGGGGCGTTATACTCGTTTTGAAAATTTTACACCGGAATATTATAACAATGAGGATGGGGCGAGCTTCGAATAGAGGGCAAAGCTCAATAATTAATCCCTCTTTTGCAATGACAGTAATTTATATCAAATCAAACTTCCCGAACAAATAAACAGACATGACCGCCAGAGCAAAGATTAATACACAGGCACTGCGTAACAATTTGCAACAGGTTCGTAATGCTGCGCCTGAACGCTCAATTATGGCAGTGATTAAGGCGGATGCTTACGGACACGGTCTGATCAGCGTTGCCCGGGCACTGGAACAGGCCGATGGTTTTGCAGTGGCCTGCCTCGCCGAAGCGCAACAGTTACGTGATGCAGGTATTCAAAAACCCTTGCTACTCCTGCAAGGAGTTCTGAATACAGCTGAACTGACCCAGGCACAGGAATTGGGGCTGGAGCTGGTGGTCCACCGCAGTGGCCAGATTGACCTGCTGGAACAGGCTGCCAATACAGTGCCGATCAAGGTCTGGCTTAAGGTGGATACCGGTATGCACCGGTTGGGCGTAGCGCTGCGTGAGGCGCAAGACTGCTGGCAGCGTTTACTGGCCTGTGCATCTGTTGTTACGCCACCGCGATTAATGACTCATCTGGCCAATGCCGACAATGTTGATGACCAGGCCACTCAGCGTCAGATCAACCGTTTTCTTGACCTGCCCATGGCAACCGAGGCAGAGTGCAGTATAGCCAACTCAGCCGGGATACTGGCCTGGCCTGCCAGCCATACCGACTGGATGCGTCCCGGCATCATGTTATATGGTGTTAGCCCGTTTCCCAATGGTGAAGCAGCCCTGTCTGGATTGCAGCCCGTCATGACCCTGACCAGTCAGCTCATTGCAGTCAAAACCCTGTTAAAAGGGGCTACCGTTGGCTATGGCGGTGCTTGGGAGTGCCCTGAAGATATGCCAGTCGGTATCGTTTCTATCGGCTATGGTGATGGCTATCCACGCCATGCGGCCAGTGGCACACCGGTGTTGGTTAATGGCCAGCGTGTACCATTAATAGGACGGGTATCTATGGATATGATTTGCGTCGATCTGCGTACCGTACCCGAGGCCCATGTGGGTGATAGTGTTACCCTGTGGGGTGAAGGGCTGGCCGTCGAGGATGTGGCTCGCTACGCAGGCACGATAGGCTATGAGCTGTTATGCCAGCTTACTGGTCGGGTGGTGTTTGAAGTAGTTTGATAAAAAAATGGGCCGTCAGCACGATGCTGAGCGACCCATCTATTGTAGCCAGTGGGGCGGCTGGATTGGCTAATTGCCGCCCAGCGTATAAATACCCTGTCTGTCCACAACCTCAATTTCATCGATATAATCGGCACTGGCTTTATACATCAGGCCGATACCTTGCAAGTAAGGCAGCGTGCCCGCCTTGCGGATGATTTTCGAACCTTCATTGGATAACGCGAAATTTACGAACTCCTTGAGTTCCGGGCGTTCCTTGTAATTGGCTGGTGCCACCAGAAACAGAATGCGGTAGAGGGTGTATTTTGCTGATTTCAGGTTGGCCATGGTGGGTTCCAGACTGTCCAGCTGGAGCATGCGCAAATTTTTACGATGACGGCTGCTGCTGATACCGCTAACGCCTATGCCCAGCATGTCTTTTTGCAGGGCCTTTTCGATCTTGCCGGACGATTTTTTGACAATCGCAGTTTTGGCAAACTCCTGATCGGTGTTGTTAAATAACTGCTGTCTGAGTGTACGGCCAACGCCCGAGATTTTCCCTTTACGAATGTACAGGTTAATCTTTTTACTGGATTTCGCACCCAGTTGTTTCCAGTTGGTGATTTTACCGGTGAGCAGATCGCGTAGTTGCTGGCGTGAAATACTGTCGATCAGCTTATTGTCTTTGTGCACGATTACAACCAGAGCATCCCAGCCTACCGGGATCAGCTTGATTGTGGACTCCTTGTCTATAACACGGGCACTGCGTTTTTCACGCGATACCAGGGGTAGCCGGCAACTGCCCCCCAGGTCACTCTTGCCGCTGGCAACCTGGCGCAGGCCTTTGGTGGCACCTCCGCCTTCAATTTTAATTTTGACGCCGGTTTTCTTTTCGAAGGCCTTGGCCAGATCTTTCATAAATCCCAGCTTGGATATGCCACAGCCGACCCATTTAATTTCCTTGTTTGCGGCAACAGCGGTGTGCTGGCCAGCCACAAAAAAAGACAGTAGTGTAAACAATAAAATTTTCTTAAACATAATGACTCTCTCTGACAATCCATGACCTGTTAAATAACACCATAAAAAGTGCTTACATCAGGAGGAAGTTATCGCCTGTATTTGTCCGTGTGAGACAAATGCCAGGTTCCCTGTTTATTATTATCGTCCTCTTATACATGAAGTTTAGTGTATTTTCCATATACAGGAGTGGGTTTATTCTGAAATCTACCTGTTATCAGAGCTAGCTGGTCGAAGTATCAGGCCCATATACTGGTACAATCCAGCCTTATGGCTAAACAAAAATCAGTATACAGCTGCACGTCATGCGGGGCGCAGGCCTCAAAATGGGCTGGCCAGTGTGGTGACTGCGGCGCATGGAATACCCTGCAGGAGGCGGTTGCACAAGCGGTCAGTGATCACCCACGATTTAGCGGCTATTCAGGGGATGTGACAACCATACGTGCAGAACCGCTGATTAATTTAGAAGAAGAGCCGGAAACCCGCGTTAGTACCGGGGTTGGGGAACTGGACCGGGTACTGGGGGGTGGATTGGTGCCCGGCTCTGTCACCCTGATTGGCGGTGACCCTGGCATTGGTAAATCAACCCTGCTGACGCAGACTCTGGCAGCTTTATCGCAAAGACTGCCGACACTATACGTCAGTGGTGAAGAATCGCGCCGTCAGGTCGGTTTGCGCGCCCGGCGCCTGAATTTACCGGTCGACAAGCTCAAATTGCTGACCGAAACCGGGGTCGAACGCATGATCAAGGTGGCACAGCAGGAAATGCCGCGGGTGATGGCAGTGGATTCCATTCAGACGGTTTACACCGGGATCTTGCAATCTGCACCGGGATCGGTCGCCCAGGTACGTGAAAGTGCCGCCCAGTTGGTACGTTTTGCCAAGCAGACCAATACGGCCATGTTTCTGATTGGTCATGTGACCAAGGACGGTACTCTGGCCGGACCTAGAGTGCTGGAGCACATGGTAGACACCGTGCTGTATTTTGAAGGTGATCCCGGTAGTCGCTACCGTATAATCCGGGCCATCAAGAATCGCTTTGGTGCGGTTAACGAGCTAGGCGTGTTTGCGATGACCGACAAGGGCTTGCGTGAAGTCACCAACCCGTCAGCCATATTCCTGTCACGCCATGAAAAACCGGTTCCTGGTAGCATCATCATGGTTACCCGTGAAGGTAGCCGGCCGATGCTGGTCGAGGTACAGGCGCTGGTTGATGAAAGCCACCTGAACAATCCGCGCCGGGTAACGCTGGGGCATGAGCAGAATCGCCTGGCCATGTTACTGGCCGTGCTCCATCGCCACGCCGGTGTGGCCATGTATGACCATGACGTGTTTGTAAACGTGGTCGGCGGCGTACGCGTGAGTGAAACAGCGGCTGATTTGCCGGTTTTACTGGCTATCCTGTCCAGCTATCGCGACCGTGCGTTACCCGAAGATATGGTCGCGTTTGGCGAGGTGGGTCTGGCCGGCGAGATCAGGCCGGTACCGAATGGTGAAGAACGTCTGAATGAAGCCGCCAAACACGGCTTCAAACGCGCCATCGTACCGCGCGGTAACAGCCCGGCAAAAGGCCGTATTGGTGACATGAAGGTGATTGCAGTGCAGCGTCTGGACGAAGCGATCGAACAAGTCTGGTAACCAGACAGAAGGGTGCTGAACTATAAATTCCCGGTGCGGGCGTCTACAATAGAGCATTTGCTTGATGAGTGAAGGTGACCCATGATCCGCGCACGTACAACTGAAGAATACATCCGCCTTATTGAAGAGGCGATCTATGAAACCGAGGAACTGAGAGTGGCAGCTGAATATGACATGGAGTCCATGGGGGGTGTGGCCGGTTTTGTAGATCAGCTCGAGGCCTCCATGCGTGAGCTGTATAACTCGATGAAAGAAGGCAGTTACCGATTTGCCGACAAAGACCTGCCCTATATGGAGCTGCTCAATAAACAGAACGACAGGTCCTTGCCATTCAAGCACTTGCTAAATGTTATTAATACGACGCATCGCAAAGGGCTGGATGTGGATGAGTAATTGCGGCTGCCGACGTAAACAGAATGGGCCATTAGTAGCAAGCAGTTGATCCAGATCATGGTGCGGATTAATGGCAATAGGTACAATTTAAGCATGGTCAAGCTAGACCTGTGCCGGTCAGGGCCAGCCACGCAACAACAGACGCACAGGAAAAAAATGAGTTATTTGCCTGAGACTTCAAATAAGGGCGTTGAGTTTGATGCCGACCTGATACGTCGCTACGATGTGATGGGGCCGCGTTATACCTCGTATCCAACTGCCGTTCAGTTTCGTGATGATTTCAACGTCTATGATTTTGCTGATGCTGCTGAACGCAGTCGCGTAAACGCCGGGCCGCTATCGCTGTACTTCCATTTACCTTTTTGTGATCATGTGTGTTATTACTGCGCCTGCAACAAAATCGTTACACGCGATCATAGCCGGGTTGCGCCCTACATCGAACACCTGAAAACGGAAATGAGTCGGGTTGCACCGTTACTGGATAACACACGCCCGATACGACAGTTGCACTGGGGAGGGGGCACGCCTACCTTTCTGAATAATGATCAAATGTCCGAGCTAATGGAAGCCATAGCAGGTAACTTTGCGTTACAGACAGATGATAAACGTGACTACTCCATCGAGATTGATCCTCGTGTAGCCAGTGAGTCAACTATTCAACATCTTGCAGATCTGGGTTTTAATCGTATCAGTGTCGGGGTGCAGGATTTTGATGAGCAAGTACAAAAGGCGGTTCACCGTATACAATCCGAGAGAGAAACGCTGGCCGTTATCGATGCGGCACGCAGTGCGGGTTTTCGATCACTGAATGTCGACCTGATTTACGGGCTTCCTTTTCAGAACCTGAAACGCTTTGCCAGCACCCTGGAGCGCGTCATTGAAATAGCGCCTGATCGCCTGGCGATATACAACTATGCGCATATGCCGCATCTGTTTAAACCACAGCGGCGTATACAGGAGCAAGATCTGCCCTCAGCAGAAGAAAAGCTCGCCATTTTACAATTTACGGTGGAACGATTGACCAACGCGGGTTATGTCTACATCGGCATGGATCATTTCGCGCGGCCAGATGATGAGCTGGCAGTGGCATTGCATAACGGTTCCCTGCACAGGAATTTCCAGGGCTACAGCACCCATGCGGATTGTGATCTGGCGGCCTTTGGTGTGTCTTCTATCGCCCGGCTGGATGACTGTTATAGTCAGAACCAGCGTGACATAGAAGACTACTATCAGGTGCTGGACAAGGGCGAGTTACCCGTCGCGAAAGGCATACGGCTGAATCAGGACGATATTATCCGTCGTGATCTTATCCAGCGTATATTGTGTCAGGGTGGATTTGATGTGGTGGATATCGAGATCAGATACGGCATTGAATTCCTGGACTATTTTGCTGATACGCTTACCCGGTTATGGGATCTGGCCAACGATGGTCTGATAAAGTGGGATGGCTATCGGCTAAATGTATTACCAGCAGGTCGCATGTTAATGCGCAATATCGCGATGGTGTTTGATCATTATCAGGCGCAGGCTACAGAACAGCGGCATTCGCGCATGATATGATGCCGGGCTTAAGCGCCGGATACAAATACAGGCCCGGTTTCTTTTAGCCGGGTAGTAAACTGTTCAAACGGTTGCGGCCGGCCCAGGTAGTAACCCTGTGCGAAATCCACCCCTATCTTGATCAACTGTTTTATTTTAGCCTCGCTGTCAACATATTCAGCTACCGTTTCCATACCCAGAATATGACCAATCTGGTTGATCGACTCAACCAGCGCAAAACGGCAGCCGCTGGTTTTTAGTCGGGTGATCAGGTTACGTGTTTTGGATAGATGGGCTATTGCATAGGTTTCGGTTACTTCAAAACAAAATTTTTCTGCCGGTATCGGGCTGTGCGACAGTTGATCGAGAATAAAGTCGTGTATGCTCTCGTCATTCAGGGTCTGTGCCGACAGGTTAATTGAAATACTGCAATGGTCTGGCAGACTGATGTTAGTTGGAATATCCTGTAGCATCCTGATGGTGTTTTCGATAACCCATTTGTCTATTTTTGCCATCAGGTTATAGCGTTCAGCAGCTGGTATAAAGGCCAGAGGCGGGATAAGCTCGCCCGACTCACTGAGCATGCGTAGTAGTATTTCACAATGGCCTGTGCTTTCTTTTTTGTCCGTGTCTAGTGGTTTGATGGGCTGGTAATACAATACGAAACGGTTATGCGTCAGCGCATCGTTAATGCGATGTACCCATTGCATTTCGGCTTCATGCATGCTGGCATTGTCTTCTTCCGAGTAATATTCATGTACACGGTTGCGCCCGGCTTCCTTGGCTGCGTAACAGGCCATATCGGCCATACTCATCGCGAACCAGGAAAATCTCGTCAACCGGTTGGTGCAGGACCTGATTTTTTTCACGAGCAAGCAGTAACACAGCATTCGGGTTGAGTTGTTCTATTCTGCCCTGGGAATTGGTGCTGATAACGCCTTCAGCAATAGAGTGCAGGGTGACATAGATGGAAATGACAATACTGATAATGATCAGGCTGCTGCCAATGATCACCAGAAATCTCAGTGAACGATTGTAGTCTGCATGGGCCACTGTCAGGCTATTGGTTGCAGATTTTTCCTGTAACACATTAAATTTTGTGAGGACAGCAAAGGCCTGACGTTGAAGTTCGTTGGCACGGGTAAGCACCAGTTCAATCCCTTTTTCACGGCGGCCATGTTGCAGCTTCTCGGCAATATCGGCCTGTAACGGTCCAATTCGGGAGATGACCTTGTCAAGACTTGCTAACAGGTGATGTTCTTCATCCGATAATGGCATGGTTCTGATCGTATCGCGCGTGGTAATGAAACGTGTGCCATACTCCAGGAACTCCATCCAGATTTCATCCTGCCTGAAAATATCTTTTTCCAGCACGAATATTGAGCTGACCATCAGGCCTGTCAGTAATAGAATCATAATGCTGAAGCCGGTAATCAGGCTGGTATTGGAGATATGTTGAGTTGTATCTGGCTGCATAGAATTATTGCTTGTTATACCCGGACAGTATAGCGGTAGACGGGGACATATCTGTTGTATGAAATCAGAACCGCATCAATACTCCCATGCTGCACGCGATGAGGTTCATTCTTCACCACATCCTACGGTAGTGCGGCATCCTTGTCTGCTCGCTGTTGCTTTCGTGCGGCCAAAAGGGCCAGGCATCAGGATTCATGACCGGCTGGTTCTTCAAGCTCAGCGCAAATACCTGTACAATGATCCCATGTCGGGAAACAGCATTGGAAAATTATTTACCGTAAGCGGCTTCGGCGAGAGCCACGGCGCGGCGATTGGCTGCATAGTCGACGGTTGCCCGCCGGGTATGGAGCTGTCTGAAACTGATTTGCAGGGTGATCTGGATTTGCGTAAACCGGGTACTTCAAGGCATACCACTCAGCGGCGTGAGGCCGACCAGGTGCGTATCCTGTCTGGAGTGTTCGAAGGTAAAACAACAGGTACCCCCATAGGCCTGCTAATTGAAAACACCGACCAACGCTCAAAAGACTACAGCAAGATTATGGACCGTTTCCGCCCAGGCCATGCCGATTACAGCTATCAACAGAAGTACGGTATACGTGATTATCGCGGCGGTGGTCGATCGTCAGCGCGTGAAACGGCCATGCGGGTTGCCGCTGGTGGTATCGCGAAAAAATACCTGAAGCAGCGCTACGGTATAGAGATTCGTGGCTATCTGGCCCAGCTTGGCCCAATACGCCCGCAAGCGCATGACTGGAACGAGGTGCATAACAACCCGTTTTTCAGCCCGGATGCAACCATTGTCGCCGAGCTTGAAAGCTATATGGATGCGTTGCGTAAATCAGGTGATTCCATCGGTGCACGTATAAATGTGGTAGCCAGTGGCATGATGCCGGGTTTGGGCGAACCAATATTTGACCGGCTGGATGCCGAAATTGCCCACGCGATGATGAGTATCAATGCGGTCAAGGGCGTCGAAATGGGTGCCGGTTTTGACTGTGTGGAACAAAAAGGCACCGAACACCGTGACGAAATCACACCAGATGGTTTTTTGAGTAATCATGCCGGTGGTGTGCTGGGTGGTATCTCCAGTGGCCAGGATATTCTGGTCTCCATTGCGCTGAAACCGACATCCAGTCTGCGTTTGCCCGGCAAAACGGTTGATCTGGATGGTAACCCGGTTGAGGTAATCACTACCGGGCGTCATGACCCCTGTGTCGGCATACGGGCCACACCGATAGCCGAGGCGATGCTGGCCATTGTGCTGATGGATCATGTTCTCAGGCACCGTGCCCAGAACATGGATGTGAAATCCACTGTGCCTGTGATTCCAGCATAACAGACCCTGGTTAACGGATCTTTCGTCAGATGCCATACTGGCGCCTCTCTTCATTCTATTTTTTCTATTTCGCCACCCTGGGTGCACTGGTGCCATACTGGGGCCTGTATCTGAAAGATCTGGGCTTTAGCGAAATTCGTATCGGCGAATTGATCGCGACCATCATGGCAACCAAGATCATCGCACCAAATGTGTGGGGCTGGATTGCCGACCATACTGGCTATCGCATGCGCATCATTCGCATCGCATCGCTGCTGGCCGCGCTATGTTTTACCGGTGTTTTTATTTCCAGTGACTACTGGTGGCTGGTACTGGTGATGTCGGCATTCAGTTTTTTCTGGAACGCGACTCTGCCTCAGTTCGAGGCCACCACACTTAATCATCTTGGCTCTGATACCCAACGTTACAGCAGTATCCGCCTGTGGGGCTCAATCGGTTTTATTGTGGCTGTGTCCGGGTTAGGTGTTGTGTTCGACTACACCCGTATCAGCCTGCTACCGGTGTTTCTACTGGTTCTGTTTATCATTATCTGGGTGTCCAGTCTGTTCGTGCCGGAGCAGGATGTCCGTCACGACCAGGTTGATCATGTACCATTATGGACCTTGCTGCGACGCAGGGAAGTCATGGCCCTGATTGTGGCGGCCTTTTTTCTGCAAGCCAGTCATGGGCCGTACTATTCTTTTTATAGCCTGTATCTCGAGACACACGGTTACAGTCGTCTGTTGATAGGCCAGTTATGGGCGCTGGGTGTGATTGCCGAGATCGTCGTGTTTATGCTCATGTACAAACTGTTACCACGCTTCGGTGCACGCAGACTGTTTCTGGCCGCCTTGTTATTAACCTGTCTGCGCTGGCTATTGATAGCTGTATTTGTTGATGAGCTTTCAGTGCTATTGTTTGCCCAGCTGTTGCATGCAGCCAGTTTCGGGGTGATTCATGCGGTGGCAATCCATCTGATCCACCTCTATTTCAAGGGAAGACATCAGGGCAAAGGGCAGGCACTATACAGCAGCCTTAGTTTTGGTGCCGGTGGTGCGGCAGGCAGTTTGCTGGGTGGCTGGTTGTGGGTAGCCAGTGGGCCACAATCCATGTTTTATACCGCAGCAGTCATTAGCCTGCTGGCGTGGGTAGTGGCCTGGTGGGGTGTTGGACGCACTGAATAACTCATAACTATTTGCTCTGAATGTCAGCAGCCGCTATGGTACATTCCTGGCAACGACATAGTCGTTAGTACATCTGACGGTAATTATTACGAATAGGGAGATTTGTATTTTATGAACATCAAGTATTTTTACGGCAGACTATCACTCGTATCAGCTTGTCTGTTTTATGCAAGCATCTCATATACTGGTTTTCTGGTTAATGCCGCCAATGCAGAAACAGTTGTGCAGCATAAGCAGCAGACCCATAAAGCCGTACTAATACGTGTTGGTACCCAACGTGCGGATGACCACAGCCTGGCAGGTTGCTGGAACTGGTCTAATGGTGCCTACATTACAATAGATGCCGACGGCACGGCCCATAACGGACCATTTGGTGCAACCTGGGTAGCCGTTGATACTCACGATGGTCGTTACACTATTACCTGGCCCTCTTTTGTCGATACACTGACCTTGTCTGCTGATGGCAGTGCACTGGGAGGCACCAATAATTTCGGGTTTCCTGTTTCTGCAGCGCGTAAATCCGGTGCAGCGACAGGGGTGGTGGGTACCTGGCTATGGAGTAGTGGTGTCACCATGACTGTCTTTCCGGATTCAACCATTAGTGGAGGAACCTTTCGTGGCAACTGGGTGAAGGCGGGAGATAAGTGGGTGTTCGAATGGCCACTGGTTGACAAGGTATTCCTGGATGCAGACGGTCATCACCTGAGTCTGAAGAACCAGTTTGGATCGGCGACGGCTAAACGAGCTCCGGATTGCAAGGGAGTCTGATCGCGAGGAACCGTCGGCTTTGCCGGTCTTTGCATCGTCACTTTCCTCCGCGCGCAAGATTGTGGTGGCTTTGGGCAGAAAAAGCAGTTTCAACCGCCTGAAAG